>Ga0268262_10001591_pt1 | contig 27734 bp, 39 predicted proteins | sample TergutNc150P3_FD_190354 | JGI IMG/M metagenome (GOLD analysis project Ga0268262, IMG submission 190354) | Nasutitermes corniger P3 segment gut microbial community from laboratory colony in Florida, USA - Nc150 P3 (SPAdes) (version 2) | ecosystem: Host-associated > Arthropoda: Insects >... | reverse complement strand
GCGGCTGGTAAATACTGACATTTCCGTCTGCCATTTTAAAGCCTCCTTACTGATTCGGCGCTAAACGAGCGTCTTTGAGAAAGATTGATTTGCTACGGGCGCTGTCAACCGCGTCCTCCCAGTTAGATCCATCGGCAACCACAACGCGAGGCCCGACAAATTCGCCGGTAAGCCACGCCGCGCCTACGTCGTCCGCTTTGATGTCCTCCGCAACAACGGCATAGACAGCGTCGGCGGTGGTACGCCACTTTTTAACCTTGCCGTCGTCGTCGTCATCACGGTAGACAAGGCTACCGACTGCCAAATCCTCGCCAGCGGTAACTGCGTCTGTTGCGCGGGGAAAATCTCCGGCAATTAGTGCCGGTATGCTGGTACTACCTATCGTATTTACTCCAAGACTGTTAGACACGTTTTACCTCCTTGCCGCCTACGGCTTTGAACCCTGAAACCATTGCGGAAACCATCGCGTCCGCGTTTTTATCGTTGTCGCTCACACAAGCCGGAACATCATCGGCTTCCTTGGCATCCTCTTGGTAATCCGTCGCGGCCTTTTGGATCGCGGCGTTGTCGGTTTTGATTATCTGCAAGGCAAGGTCGCCGGCAGTCATGGGCGTTTCAAACATGGCCTTTCTGACAAGGCTGGTATACCCAGCGGAAGCGGCCACGTCGTCTATGGCTTTGATACGCTCGCGTTCTTCGTTGGCCCCTACCTGCTTTATTGCGTTAAACAATGCCGGATTTTCGGATTGCACCGTCGCCATCTGTAGGGTCAAAGACGTTTCCCCGTCCTTTGCTTTGGGCTTGGACTTGGCCTTGCTTTCCTCCTCCTCCTCATCCTCGTCCTCATCTTCTTTATCCAAATCCTCATCTTCGGATTTGGCTTTGGACTTGGCCTTGCTTTCCTCCTCGTCCTCTTTTTTTGCCGCTGACATATCTGTCGCTCCTTTTTTGGGTGTGGTTAAATTGACTAATTCTAAAAATTTCTTGTTTTGCCGCGCTCCGTATTCGCCGCTTCCTGTAGCCACTTGCGCCGCTTTAATTGCCAAAACCGGTATAGCTTCCGATAATTCAGCAATGACGCCCTCCAAACTCCCTACCTCGTCGGCCATACCTACCCTTATGGCTTCTTCGGTAATGAGTATGCCGCCTTTGCCAAATTTTTCACTGACCTGTTTAGGTTTACTATTACGGTTACGCGCAACGCTCTCCAAAAAAATATCGGCCAGCGCGTCAAGTTCAGCCTGTAGTTTTGCCCGGCCCTCCGCGCTGTTTGGATCTTGCCTTTTATCCGGCGACTGCGAGCTTACTACCTCATAATCGATAATACCTTGTTTTTTACGCGCTTCGCTGTCGTCCGTCCACGCCGCCACTACGCCTATACTACCAAGAAACGCGGTATCATCAGCGACAATTCTGTCTGCTGCGGAGGCGATCCAATACGCCGCCGACGCGCAATAGCCACCCGTATAGGCTACTATGGGCTTTTTGCCCCGTGCTTCGTAAATCTTTTTAGCAAATTCATTTATACCTACGATATTGCCGCCAGGACTGTCTACATTCAACACAATGGCCTTTACATCGGGCGCGTTAAGAGCTTCTCCGAACCGGAGCGCCAGCGTCTCAACACTGGTCGCGCCGGAGATGTCTGTAAAAAGGTCAGCGTGAGGGAATATCGGGCCAAAGACGTTTATTACCGCAACGCCATCACGTACATTCACCGCACCGCTTTGGCGCCGCTCCGTAGGTGTGGTAAGGACGGCCTCCATATTTGAATACGTCCGGTCAGCTATGCCGATCATAATATCCAAGTGATTAGTCTCTATCGCCCATTTTCCGGCAAATATCGCGTTTAGGGCTTTTTTATTCTTCGCTTTGGCCACTGTCCCCTCCTTGTTGTACTTGGATCATAGGCACTATGTCAAACGCTGAATTATATTCATCTTTTAGCCCGTAACTTTCAGCGAGTTTCTTTTCCTCGCCGCGCTGCCTCAATATGTCTTTGTAGTCTACGCCGCGCTTGCTGCATTCTATTTGCAGTGTTGACATACAACCTTTAATACGTATCATTGCGGCGTTGGCTTCTTTTACCTCATCTATCTGCTTGCCGCTGTCGCCTACCCAGTACGCCCCGCAATACGCCAACTTAACCATCGGATCAACGAAGAATCCCGGCGCTTTTATCCTGCCGTTTATTATGGCCTCGGATAAAAATTCTTCATATATCGGTTGATTAAAATTGTCGGCGAAGTCGTCGCGCATCCTCATTACGGTGTCGCCAAATTCCAAGAGCGCGGCCCGGCTCGCGGAATACGAACTGTCGAATTGTCCCACCAACACTTCAAACGGTATGCCCAGCGCCATACCTATTTGCTTCATGCAAGCCGTAAAGAACGGGTCAAAGCGGTCGCTGGGGCGCTCCGCGTTTATAACATTTAACTTATCTCCGGGCGGTAGATCAATCCATGTACCTGCGCCTAAGTTATAATTATCAGGGCGATTCCAAGGCTCTTGACCCTCATCGTATTCCACAGCATTAACCGATGTGGAATCTCCAAGCTCGCGGGTAACAGCCACGGCAAGCATAGCATTTATAACGGCGGCGGTCAGTTCGGCCTCCGAATATTTTGTTACCTGCTTTAGGGTATCAATTACGGGCGCGAGGATAGGAACGCCACGGCTTTGACCGATCCGGGCAATGTCTACCAAGTGTAAAACATTGCGGCGGCCTGTTTTTTCGCCGTAGAACGGGACGCGCTTCCATTTGGCCGCTATGTTCGCCGGTGAAAACAACATTGTACCGGGGTGCGGGGTTCGGATAAATATTGCTTTGGGAATACCGTCTGCCGTCCGCTCAATACCTCCGGCCACTTCAACGGTGTCGGCGCCATCGTTCTTGTTTACTACCCTTTCGGCCTCAATTAATTGTACGCGCAAGCTGTACGGTATTGATCCACCCGTTTTGTAGGGTAGCAGGACAAAACAGTCGCCGCTGGTCAATTTAGACCGGAACGCAAGCCTTTGAAGCCCGACAAAATTCATTTGCCGCATATAATCACAGTCTTTGCTCTCCGACCATATCCTAAATTCGTATTGAGTCTTTTCTTGCCATGCTTGGGCTTGTTCTTCCGACAAGCGCAAATACTCTCTATCAATGGACGGTTGCAGTCTAAGGCCCGAACCTATAACGCCGGCCACAAGTTTTTCAATCGCACCGGTGGCCGCAGGAGCGTTACGGAGGAGATCGCGGGAACGGTCGCGGAGCGTCGGCAAAGATAAGAGCGTTTCAGCGTCGGCGTCGCCACAACCGGTGAGCCAATTTAAAAGAGACCGCTTGTCGCTCGCCCCAGTATAGGGCGACGACGCGGCAACCCGAAAGGTTTTCAGGTTATTTGTTGGCGAGGTTGTCGTTTTTGTCGCTTCCATATCAATCATTCACCGGTACTATGCGCCGAATTATGCGCCGGCCTCCGGTCAATTCGGCTATTTGATTTTCCCAATACGTTAATAATTTCAATAAATCCGATATATCATGGGCACTATATTGTTGTCCGCCTATAGCCCAGGACTTGGCCCCGCGCTTCGTGAGGGCGCGGATCGCTTCCATAACATCCTTGCGCATTTCTTTGGCTTCCGCAAGTCTTTCCGCGTTTGACATAAGCGCCTCCGTTATTATGGTGGAGGAACGCATGGCGGCCAAGTACCATGCGCGGGGAACGTTTAGGTTCGGCCCAACTCCACCAACATCAATATATAGTCTGACGGGAGAATATTGTTTAAATTTGTGAATATTTGTTATAGTATATAGTATATTTACATATTTTACGTCTATATGTTTATACCGGATGGACGGCGTAGATTGACAACCACCTTTGACTTTTGTACTGTAGTAGGCGCATTGTTTTTCTTTGATCCAGCGTACCTATTTTCAAAAACATCCCAGTTAGGATTAAGAAATCGTATTGCGTTTAGGTTATAGACGCGGAGGTCGAGCGGTTCATTCCGGCCATTATTTGGCTTCCACCAGTAGAATTTTTTATATCCCTTTACCCATTTAAACCTTCGGCTCTCACATATTAAACCGGCGAAGTAGTCGGCGTTATACCCTGCGGCCACGTCGCTTGGAAAGTGGCAATATCCCGGCCCCGCCTTGTCTATGCGTAGGCGGTCATGTATTAATTGCTTTGCTTTGTCCACGCCTATTATAAATAGTGCGCAGTGATTACGGTTGTTTCGGGTGTGTTTGTTGAATATGGGTTTGCTCGCCTGACTGCTGCCTTTTACGGCAAAAACGCGATCTCTTTCCCTCGGCAGGGTGTAGGCGTATACGGTATCAGTGGTAGTATCAATGCCGCCGCTGTCTATCATAACGCAGGAAACCCTGACGACATATCCATCTTCGCGGATAAAATCTTTACAGCGTATGGCATCGAGTTGCTTCCATACAGATGGAAAGTCAATATTGCCGCTGTCAAGCTCCGTGGTCGGCCCCTCTATTTTTCCATGTTCTATACCCCAGCTTTCTTCACCACGCGCCCACCCGCATACTTCATATTCAAGCCATGTTTTTTGTACGTCTACGGCCATAGTGAGTTGTAGTACCTCATTTGGAACTTGGGCGTTGTAGTGTTCTATTCGCCGTGTTAAATACTCTTGGGCGATGGTCTCTCCCGTTTCTTCCCACGGTAAGCCCAAAATAGTATTCGTGAAAGTCTGTAGCCGCTCCGGGTCATTGCCGCATTCGTCAAATTTACGGGCGATAGTTGACCATGACAGCCACCCTATAGGGCTATATAGGGAACTTATGAAAAAGCCAACGCGGGGATGGCCGGGATTTTGCGCCACCCACTTTCCGGTTTCTAACATTTTTGTTTTATGGTATTCCTCAATACCCACTCCGCAGTGTGGGCACTCCAAGAGTACCTCATCATACTTACCTTTCTCCCACTGTAACTGTTCCATTTTGATTTCAAAATATCCGTCATCGTCGGCGACTTTATAGCAGTGTGGGCATTGCACCTTGTAGATATTTTGCGTACTCTCCATATATAAGCGGTATATATTGGAAGTGCTTTTAAGTGTTGGTGTCGATAAACAAAATAACTTTGCGTTCGGAAACGTGGCAAGCCGCGCCCGTATAAGTTCGAGCGGATCGCCCTCGGCCTTAATCACGTTGTAGCGGTCGATTTCGTCCGCAATGGCGTTCCCTATCGGCATCGACGCGAGCGCGGACGGGCTATTTGACCCGCTCATTATGACAATTCCACCGGTATAGACTTTCTCAAGTAGGGAGTTGCCGGTTCGTTTTTGCATTTTTGAGCGTATGCTTTCAATGGCTTCTATTGACGGCGTGATCCTTTGCTTGCTTAATTTAATGGCGTCGCTCTCGGTAGGCATTACGCTTAGAAAGCTACCGCCGCGTAAATCCATATTGTACAAAAGAAAATTTGTCGCGCTTTCGGTTGCTCCAAGCTGCGAACCTTTCAGCAGGACTATCTCTTTTGTCTTAGACTGCGGAGATAATTCTTTCATTATTTCGACAAGGTAGGGGGTGCGGTCGTTCCTCCAAGGGCCGGGGGCTGACGAACCGGACGCCGGAAGTATGCGCTTTTGCTCTGCCCATTCCGAAACGTCTATTAGTGGCTTTGGACGTAAGACAGACGATAGGCCTTTGTAAAAAGGGTATTCGCTTCTCATTTATAAGTAACTTCCCCAGGTTTATAGACGTCGCTCCGTAGTGTTGCAGGGTCTACACCCAACGCACGGCCATACTTATAAACTTTTTCAGCGGATAGCTTCTCGCGTGAAACATCATTACAAATATAACTCACCGGACAGTTCATAAGACTGGCCACCTGCTTATAAGACAGGCCTTTACTTTTGATAATATCTTTTAACGCACTCACTTGGCCTCCTATTTTATGATTTAAGTGTTCTTAGAATACGAATACCGCGCCTATTCCGACACCCAACTTACTGTTAAGTCATAGAATACGTCGTTTCTAAATATAGCAGGATGAACCTTTAGGGCGCGGCTATATAATACCGCCTTTTCTGCGGAAAGCCTTTTGCGTAGAACATCGGCCCCTACGCTTCGCACTGATAAGCCTACCATTTTAGCGACATCAACGTAACGTAGATTCTTTTCTTTAATAACATTCTTTAATGCTGACATACTTGTCCTCCTACTGGGGTGGTAAAGGCTTTTTCTATCGGCCATTTGGCAATAACTATTCTATACCGCAATATGGGGTATCTAATATTTATTTTTTTGGCCCATTCTTTAATAGTCATATTCATACCATTATAAAAGACATTTAGCGTGTTTTTACGGTTATATAATTGCTCTTTTCCCGTAGCCCATCTACAATTTTCCTTACAGTAGTTACCGTTCGGGTCAATTCTATCTATGGATGTGCCCTGCGGACGTTCCCCCATATCCCGCAGGAAATTTCTAAAATCATCCCATTCGGGGCAAACTTTTATTCCGCGACCGCCGTAGTAGTCGTATCCGGTAGCGTTTGGGTTATTACAACGTAAACGCATAGACTCCCATGATTTGTAGGTTGGGGTATAGTGTTTACCTTGCATATCTTTCCTTGTATTCCCATGTATTGTATTCTTTACAGCCGTTAATTTTGCGTGTTCTTTCAACAAACACCCACAAGATTTCGTATTGCCATTTATGAGACGGCTACCTCTTGTTATATATTCTTTCCCACAATCGCATTGACAACGCCAACAATTTGACCGGTGTTTGTCTCTATGTGAAAAGCCTAATACGATTAACCGCCCGAACCGATGACCGGTTAAATCCTTGATATTTCTATACATAGCTACCTCCCGCTTTAAGGTTCGTCCGTGATTCTTTTATGGATACTTATTATAAGCTCATTTACTTCGCGTTCAAGAATCTGCTGAAAGTCGTGTAAATCCGCGCCCTTCATGGCCGCCAATTCCGGCGCAAGGCGCGACGGAAAGGCTTCTAATACGCCCATGATCAGCTGGCCAACCTCTATGCCCTGCTTCATAGCATCTTCTTTGTCTATATACTGTCCGCTCTCGACTTTTAGTTTTATTTCCTTGCGCTTAGATTCTGTGATCTCGTTTTTGAGTTTAACTTTTAGAAAACCATCTTGTAATTTAGAACTGACGTTGACGCTATCCTTGGTATTATTGGCATTACCTATATGGGTGTCATCTTTTTTTGGTGGCCGGCCCCCTTGTAAGGCCGGTGGAAGTTTACGGGCGTGGTTCTGAAGCTGGGCGGTCTCCCGCGTGGCGGCGTGTTCTTTCTTTACGACCGATGGGGCGAAAAGCGGGTGGCCATGCTTATTGCGTCCGGCCACGGTAAAACGCCCGGACTTTACCGACGAGTAAAAAGCCTGTTTACTCATACCAAGCATTTTGGCGGCTTCGGTGCTGGTGATAAGATTTTCCATATATGTAATTATACTATAAGCATATAAAATATGGTAAAATGAATCATTGATTATTGTAACAAAGCCCCAAAAACCGCGTAAACCCTCCAAAAACGCATATAAGTTACCGGAAACTGCGCCTCATTCTGACCCGCAAATTCTTAAACTCGTGGAAGTACCTTTTAATTTTTGAGATCGGCGGCTACTGCGGCTATAGGTTGCGGTAGGTGTTGCTATTATTTTTTCAAAAAACGCTTAAATCTATTCAAAAACGCGGTTTTTGCGGTTTTGGGTTGCTATGTTGCTAAAGGATGAGAGAAACTTTAAAAATATATATACGTACCCTCTCCCCATATAGACATATAATATTTTATATACACTTTCCTATTCTATAGCAACTATAGCAACCATAGTAACCAATATGTAAAAAACATTAGTATTTTTAGATATATTTGGGGGTTACTATATGTTGGGGCGGTTGCTATCTATAGCCGCTTTTTAGGTTATTCATACTTGTTTAGTGGGTGTGTCCTAATATAAGTGTATCGTTTTTTTTCTTCAAACCCTGCGGGGATCGGGAGGCTATAGCGGTAGCTTGTAGAGGTTGGCCGCCGACTTTACCGAGACGGGCAAACGCTGACAGTGGTATAAAGTTATTGCCATATTAGGCAAAAAGTATTTACCGGAGAATTGCGGGAGGATGAAAATAATTTTAAAGGCTATTGTATGGATATGTATAGATTAGTATGGACATAAACGCCTATATTTTATTGATATTATTAGTTATTAAAAATTCATATTATTATATAGCAATATAGGTAGTATTAAACCATACAAACATTACAAAAATCAATAATAAAGTTATTGCCATATTCCGCAAGCGGTTGTATATTTTAAAAAGCAGGTAGGAAAAACATAAACCGATTTTGTCCCTAATCCCATCTAAACTACATGGCCGCGCCTACCTGCAATAGACTAAGGCTATAGGTGGGGTTGGGGACTTATCTTTCAAACCTTTGCAGGAGGTTGTTATGGGCAGACCGCGTAAACATTGGCCGGTACAGAGACTCACCAAGAAACTCTTATCTCCTACCATTAAGGATCGTTTTAATGAACTCCGCGAGCGGTGGGCAAAGGACGGGGCCAGCTATCCAACCGTACAGGGCCGTAAAGGTGAGATGTTGCCTAACCTGACAGGCTTCAGTTATGGCGGAATAAAGGTTGTGGCTTTTTGGGGCTATGACTGGGACGTAGGTTATAGTCTTTGGCTTTGTGAATGTGAACATGGCGGCGAAGTTTTAATAAATCATAGTGCTTTTGTATTAGGTCATAGCTGTTGTATGTGGTGCGCTCACCACCATTTACTTCACCTTCGTTGTGGTGGGTATAATGAAAATTCATTTTCGCCTTCACCCAAGGCTGGGTGGGGGGACAATGTTCCTATTGAGCGCGGAATTGACCGATTTAAACACGTCTTTAATTGGATAAAACAAAGATGGGCAGATTTTGAATGGAATGGTGGCCCTTATACTCGAATAGACTTCGCCGGTATCAAAGACCGCGCTGATGGGACGGCGTTGAAAGGATAAGCGACATGGCAAATCGAATAGACTTCGCCGGTATCAAAGACCGCCTATTACCAAACGCAAAAAGCCTCCTACAAGAATGGCTACCGGGTGGGGTATTTGAGGGTAATGAATATAAGGCGCTTAATCCTACGCGCAACGATAATTCTATCGGGAGTTTTTCAATAAATTGGAAGAACGGCGAATGGATGGACGGTGCTGTAGGTAAAACCGGAGGCGATCTTATCGCTCTATACGCCTACATTAACGGAATTAAGCAAGGCGAAGCAGCCAACGAGTTATCGACAAAATATTTGGGTGGTAACTATGTGTCGCAGAATGACCGCCCTAAACCGCCGCAAAAAGACGATGACGGGTCTGTGTTGTGCTTACCCGTACCGAAAGGCGAAAATATACCCGAAGTGCCGCCAAAGCCTCACGGTAGAACGCCGTCCATGATTCATACGTACACGGACGCGACAGGGCAAATAATGTGCCTTATCTACCGCTTCGAGGCCGGCAACGGTCAGCAGAAAAAGAGTTTTATACCGTTCACGTGTTGGAGAAACAAATCCGGTTTATTGCATTGGAAAAATAAACATATCCCTGAAAATCGTCCATTGTACGGGCTTGAGGAATTGGCCAAATATTCCGACTATCCGGTATTGGTGGTCAGCGGCGAAAAGTGCGTAGACGCGGCGCGAAAGAATCTTCGCGGCTATGTTGCGGTAACATGGATGAACGGCGATCAATCAACAGGAAAGACGGACTTTACGCCGCTCAAAGGCCGGAAGTTGATATGGTGGCCGGACAACGATATACAAAGCAAGAACGTCATGAGAACGCTGGCCAACACATATGGCGGCAGGGTGTTAAACATTGAAGCCGACAGATACCCTAAAGGCTGGGATTGTGCCGATGCCGTCGCGGAGGGCGTAGATTTGGAAAAATTCATAAATACAGATGTTGTTATTCAATACCCATCATTAGAAGTTGCTATGCCGCAAGAACTATTACCGCATACGCTTCAAATGGGTAAAGGTAAGGTCAAAGTACAAGGTACTCTGCTTAATCTTAAAACCTTGCTAAAATACTATGGGATTGAAATATGGTACAACGTAATAAAAGATTCAATATGTTGTAGAATTTCAGGTGGCAAAGTATTAGATAGCTCACGCCATTATTATAGCAAAATTGACAGCACTTGCGTACTTAACGAGTTTCCAAAGTTTGATTTAAAAAATTATATTCGAGATATAGCGGTTGAAAATAGTAAAAACCCAGTAGAAGAATGGATAAATTCTACTCCATATATGGGTGGAAATAATGATTCACTTATAAATATATCGGGCGATATGATACATTGTGACAATAGCCTTATCGATCCAAAGCTAAAAAAAGTGTTTTGGAAGAAATGGCTTATAAGCGCCTACGCAATGGTAACACGTAAAGACGGCGATGATAAAAGAACGCGGGGTGTATTGGTATTTCAGGGCGGTCAGGGAATAGGTAAGACCGCATTTCTTAAAAGCCTATGCGGTGAAAAATGGGGAGGGAGTGCAAGCTGGTTCGGAGAGGGGTCACAATTTAATCCAAGTAATAAAGATGATTTAATAAAAACGCAAAAATTTTGGATAGTAGAATTAGCCGAACTTGAAAGCGTATTTAAGTCATCAAGGGCTTTGCCGGCGTTAAAGGCTTTTTTAACTAATCCGTCAAATACAGTACGCATACCATACGGGATAGATCCCGATATTTTTTATAGTAGGACGGTCTATGCCGGAACGGTAAATCAAATGGATTTTTTAGTAGACGATACAGGTAATGATCGCTTTTGGTGTTTGCCGGTGATTGAATTTGATGATAAAGGCATGGAAAAAATCAATGTGCAACAGCTATGGGCAGAGGTGAAACTTTGGTGTGATAACGAGATGAAAATGGGACGTGATTATATATGGTGGCTCTCTCCCGAAGAAAGGGATATGCTTAACGCTAATAACCGTCAATATAATGTTTGTAGCACGGCAAGGGACTATATTACCCAAAAATTAAATTGGAATGCACCGAGAAATGAATGGAGAGATAAAACTTGTACAATAATACTCAAAGATGTTTGCGGTATGCCGAATGTGACCAACGCCGACGCAAGAAGTGCCGCCTATGTTATGCGTGAAATGCTGGGTATGGATAAAGCGCCTAAATTAGGTAGTCATGGGGCGCGTGTTTACCCATGCCCACCGGCTAAAGTAGAGCCTACAATGATGACAATACCAGCGCAGCCAACTTTATTGTCGCATTGGTCAGGTTAAGTAATAATGATTAGGCGGCAGGGGTTGACGGTTTGGCGGCGTAGAGAGCTTCCGCAGCGTTATTTATGGCCGTGCGTGATTCCGGTGACAGCTTCCGGTATATGTCTAACAGGTGCGCTTCCTCCGTCGAACATACCGTATCCGGGATTTTATGGCGTTCAAGAACCCGCTCCATGTTGCTTAAAAACTTTGCTGACGGCGGGTATATGGCGTGTTCAAGCTGTGAAAGGTATTGGTATGTTACTCCGCATTCTTTGGCAAATTCGCCTACCTTTAGGCCGCAACGGTGCCGAGCGTCGCGGATCAGCGCAGCGGAGGCTTGTTTTTCGGCTTCTTTATCTGTTTTGGATTCCATACCCTATAATATAACACATTTTTTGATAAAATGCAAGTTTTTTTTAAAATTCCTTGCATTAGGGCGGCATGGCGACGGCGAGGGGCGCGGCAGGGTAATTCGCGGCTTTTTGTGCGCGCCGAAAAACCGCGTTTTTACGGTAAATTTCGCGTTTTTTTGATAATCTGCAAGGGATATACCCGCCAAATCCGCGAGCCAACCGCTCGCCGCCGCCTTGCCGCCCGTTTTTTGGGGTCAAAAACCGTGTTTTTTATACTTTCTTGGCTATTTTTAGATAAATAGAAAGGAAAATAAAAAAAACCTTGCAATCTGTCAAAAAATATAGTATATTTATATATAGAGGGGCCGGAAAGGGAGGCCCGAAACGACAAACCTAAAGCAAGGAGATGTGAAAATGTTAAGCGAAACGCAAAGGTTGGCAATAAGGGCGGCGGCGGTAAAGGACGCGACAAGGCCGGATTTGGTAGAAGATTTGGTGAGGGCGCGGACAATGGCGGCGGCAATGAGGGCCGCGATGAGAGCCGCGAATAAGAGTAGGAAGTAAGGACAAACAACCATACAATAGGGGCCGGAAACGGCCCCGTAAACAAAGGAGCGGTAGATGAAAAAGAGCATGAAAGTACAGAGCAAGGTAGTTTGGGTAGGCGACCCGGAATACGCGGTAGACGAACTGGAGAAGCCCGAAGACCCGCTATACGGCGAAGTCTACGAAATCGACACCGAGGCGGGGAAAATCCTATGCGCCCTAACCGAGGAAACGGGCGCGGAATACACCGGCGAAACGGAGTTTTTCACCCCGATAAAGTTCAGCGTAGAAAGCGGTCTTTTGGGGGTAATGGGAATAAAAAGCGTACACGCCGGCCCGAAAACCGGCGACGGTTGGGGCGCGACGTTTGAGCTGGACACCGACACGGTAAGCATAGAGAGGAGCGAGGTCGAGGAAGACGGAATGTTTACCTTTTACGACGGCGACAAGGTCTTTTTAAAGGTAGACACCACAAACGCGCCGGGCGTGGTGATATACCACTAATAGGAAAGTAAACGAAACTTAAACCGGGGCCGGAAGGCCCCATTATAAAGAAAGGCAGGACGAATATGAACAAGAAGATCGACTTAACGGCAGTGTTAGCCCAGCGCAAGGCATTGGTGGAGCGTAAGGCAATGCTGGAGATCGCCCTCGTCAGCGTAGCGGCGCAATGGGACACCTACCGCAAGGTAGTCAACGAGGCGGTAGCCGCCGAGTATAAAAAAGTTGACGGCTTGCTTGCGGAGCAATTAGGGCTTGCGCCGGAGAATAAGTTGCATACCCACTATAGCCGGGGATATGGAGATGACTCCCCGGAGCAGTTTGAAATATCTTGGGTTCGGGGACAGGTAGACATAGAGTTGCGTATAACCGTTGACGGCACAATCGAGGGCGTGTCCATCAGCACGATAAGGGTTGGGAATGCTGAGGCTACCCTTTCCGTGATGGATGTTATCAGGCGCGACCTCTCGACGTTGTCGGTTATTACTGACAAACTCACTGACCTAATGGCGCAGAGGAGGGCAGTTAAGGACAGTTTGCCGAAAACTCCGGAAGTTGGCGTAGATTCGATTGAAACCGAGATACGCAATATTGACCGCGAGATCAGAAATATCGACCTAAGACCGGGCGTTATAGTTGAGCTTCCGAGCGGCGAGCAAAGGATCGTATCGTGGTTGGGCAAAGACAACGTAAGATACCGCTATTATCATTGGACAACATCAGGTATTCTATACCAAGGCGCATATAGCGAGAACAATGCCGATGCCAAGCGCGACTACAAAGATTCGCTCTACAAGCTGACAATCGTAGGCCACGAAGATATTGACGCCCTGTTGGAGGCCGCAAAAGCCAAAAAAGCCGCCGAATTTGCGGCGGCAATGGCGGCGAATGAGGCCAAAAGAAAGGAGGTTGCGTAAGTCGAAACGGGCGCGAAAGCCCGTCCATCGGAGATAGCCTACCGGTGCTGAGGATGACAGGCTAAAACATAAACATTAAGGAGGTTGTACCATGACGAAAGCCAAGCCCATAAGTTTGACGGAACTCGAAAAGCTGGCCGACAGCCACGACGTTAAAGTTACCATACGTAGCATGGTAATCAAACCCAACGCCCCGGTAATGGTTACTTTGGGCGGTATGACAATCAAACCCAAGAAAAGGGATCAATAATGAAAAGCAAAGAGACAATCAAAAAGCTGGCCGACACCGACAAGGCGTTTGTCGGAATGATTACCGTCCGGTACAACATACGGCAGGAGGCCAAAGAATTGCGGAGCGCTGCCGCCACGCTTAAAAAATTGGGCTTGCCGGTGAGCGCCGAAATAGACAAGGCGCTTAACCTTTACCACAAAAAGGACGTTTCGACAGAACGCGCCCTCGATGAAATATACGGGTGGGTTTGGCAAGATGACGAAAAGGCGTTTGAGGTTTGCGGACTGGTATAAATCTACTATCACCGGCCCGAAAGGGCCAATATAGAAAGGGGCTTTAAAATGGACTTACAAGAAATCAGGGCGCGGATCAGCGAGGAGGTTACGCCGGATCAGTTAGAGACCTTGCAGCCCTTGTATATCCTGTTGGACGTGGACAAGGACGTATTCTGCCGGTTCGTCGTGGATGCTGGAGGGGTCGAAAGGATATGCGAGCGGATGAAAGGCTACTACGGCGAAATCATCAAGGCGGTCGAGGAGAAGAAAGCGCGGGAAAACTACAAGCGGTCGGTGGTGAGGTTGCAGGAGATCGCGGACGAAATGAGCGAGTTGTCGAGAGAGCGCGAGCGGATAAATCAGGCTTTAGACAAGAACTCGCACCTAATCATTGATGAGTTTAAATTTAAGCGCACCAAGTCGGGCGCGGCGTAAAAATAAAAGGCTTCCGGCTAAGGTTGGAGGCCTTAACTATAACATAGACGAAAGGAGCAAGAAACCATGAATACGACAGCACGTAAAAGCCGAGGGCCGGGCAAGCGCGAGCGGCAGGAGATTTTAGAAGCTCTTGGGCCGCGTGAGGGCTGGGCGCTTATAGAGAGCATGGGCGGGAAGCGCACCGCAAAGCGCGTCGAAGAACACAAGCAGTTGCATGATAAAATGATGTGGTATTAAACACTTAAACGAAAGGAGCGGTATCATGTCGTTGTTCGAGCCGACGTATTACGAAGCGAACCCGCATATCTATTGGGAACGCCGGTACTTTTACCTTTGCGAGCTTTACGACAGGGTAAAGAAAATGAAAAGGGGGCTACGGCGGCTGTGGATAATCAAACAGCACCGCTTGTCAGCGTGGGGGCATTACCAGCGCGGATATTAAACCATTGATTTGCCAAATTTGGCAAATCAAACAACCGGCCCCTTCGGGGGCCAACCTTGAAAGGATGGCAATATGGAGCCTTACAACATAAGCCGCATAAAGCGTTCATCGGCAACCTTAAAAGAAATCGCTATGGCAGCGTATAGTGTGATGGTTAAAGCCGCCGTTGCAAACGAGGAGGCGGCTACGAACAAAGACATACAAACTGTGGTCAACGCCCCGGACGCAATGTATACGTTCGAGCGGGCGTTGCTGTCGGTGATTGATATTACGGACAAGGCCGAAAAGTCGCGGATATGGGGCGAGGTCAAAAAAGCCCTTGCCGCGACGAAATAAACTTTTACTTGGAGATACAGTTCTAACCTATACCGGCCCCTTCAGGGGCCGATCTTGAAAGGAGGTAAAAAGATTGAACGCCCGCGAAAGATACCGCATAGCTGGACGCCTTGACGGGTTATCAGAAAAAGAGAAAATTGAAGTCATCTTGTCGTATGCCCATGACAGCAAGTCGGCGGTATCAGTGGCCGGTCGGCTGTGCAAAAAGTACCCTACCGTTTATAAACTATTATATGCCAAAGCAGATGATGTAACATCCATAGCCAAAGACGACGGCAAAACCGCCGAACTATTAAATGTTATGCGGGAAACAATGTCAAACGCATTGCGCGTCTCGGTGTTGTCAGAGCCGACGCCGATTACTTGCCGTACCGATGTCTTAGAGTATTTGCGGTTTACTCTTGGCGGCCTTAATATTGAAAAATTTTTAGTCGTATCGCTCGACAACAGAAACCGGCCCGTAGGAATCGATGAAATATCTGCCGGGACGGTCAACCGTTGCGTAATCTTTCCGAGATTAGTATTTGAAACTGCATTGAAAAACGGCGCAACGTCAGTCATTTTAGTACATAATCACCCTGGCGGTAGAGCTGACCCGTCAGATGAGGATTGGACTACAACGGAGCGCGTCCACAAAGTAGGGCGGTTAATCGATATACCGGTACATGATCATATAATCATTGCCAGCCCGACAAATACCGTGAGTATGCGGGAATTTAAGCGGTGGCCGGACTGACAATAACAGTAAACGAACCAATAACCGGCCTCTTGGGGCCAAACAGAAAGGCGGTATTTATGGGCGTAAAGGTAGCGGTTACATGGGAGGGCAAGTCGATTGTTCCCCACGACAAAGACTTTGGGAACGGGCGGCGCGGTATTATTTACGGCTTTGAGTACCACGACGAAGCCGAGAAACACGCGAAGCTTATAGCGGCGGGTGCGCCGGTGAAGAATGTGAAACTTGAGTATGTTTGACACGGTAGCCATACCACAAGATGTGCCGCGCTCATTTTTGAGTAACGCAATATATTGAACCCAAAGCGGCCTGAATAGGGCCGGAAAGGTAGGTTGTATGGACAAGGTAAAATTGAACAAGGACGAGTTATCGGTACTTTTGGCGTGTGCCTCCGAATCCGCCGAATACGACGGCGAGGGGAGTTTCCAAACGGAGGACGTAACCGTTGCCGGCATGACTAAGCGGCAGGTATGCGGTTACTTATCCCAGCTGGAGCAAAAGGGGCTTTTCATTACGGACAGGGACGCCTACTATTCCGGCCACTTTACGGCGTTGGGCTTGTCGATGATTGAGGGGCTTTCGACGGCAGCGGCGGCCTCGCCTACGGACTTGACCACCGCGCCGATCCCCCCGAAGCCCTGAACCATGTTTATAAAGGCGGCTTGCTCCTTGGAGGGCCGCCCTCTTTCCGACTTGATTTCCAAGGCCACGAAAACGGCCATATCCTTGCCTACCATATCCGGCGTAATCTTCACCTTTTTCAGTCCGATCAGATCACTTGCGCCCTCAACAAGGCCAAAGGTAACGCGCCGGGCGTTGGCCAATACCGCAACGCCGTCTTTATACTGTACCACCTCGCCGGTGAATCCGTGACCGGCACTGTTACGGAATAGGCGAATATCGGGACGACTTCCGAGCGCAGCGAGAACCTCGGCCTGAATCTTTTTTTCGGAGTTCATAGTCATGCCTATAACATAATAAACAGATTCCGGTTATATCGTAGATGAATTGTTGATTACGGTAACATTTAGACGGTAAATATATGATCCCTATGTTGGTAATAAATGGCCCGAATTACGCGCAAATATAGCGCAAATTTGACGTAAATTTGGCACGGGTATATATAACTACGTCCCGGCCCAAAAACGGCCAAAATCTTCAATTATTCGCGCCTAAACACAAAACCGGCTTGCCTTGCCCTGTGGATGAATACCGCGAGTTTCCGCTTGTTCATCTCGCAACCTACAAACCGTTTACCCTCTCCGAGCGCCGCCAGGCCGGTCAAGCCGCGCCCAGTACAAAAATCACCTACGACAGCGGGATCATCGGCACGTACCGCCGCCCTTGGCGTTTCGGCGTCGTCCATACCGATAAAGTCAAAATCTATGGCGCTGGCGCCGCCACGTAACAAGTAACATGGATATTTATTGTAATATACGATCTCCCATTGCTGAACCACGCCGTACAAGCCGCCCAGCATATCCCTGAACCGGCCAAGCTCCTGCTTGCCGATTTCAAGGTAACAGACGCGGGGAGCTATCCTTTTGATGTGTGAAAATAGCGGCGTGTAAAACTCCGCGAAGCCGGCCATGTGTTCGCGCCCGGCCTTGGAATTGAACATATTGATATTCCCCAAAGACCACGGCGTATCGGAATAAATCATATCGGCGTTGAGCATGAACTCCGGCAGGTGTTTGGTAATATCGGCGACGCTTATTTTAGACGCTCCAAAGGCGTATGTTTCGCCGCTCTCAATAGGGTACTTTTCCCAATAATTGCCGTAACTCATCACGCCCTCCTAATGAACATTCTATTACCGCATTTGTCGCAAACAACCTCCGCATAATCGTTCATCATTTTCGGAAGCGTCTTTTGAACGTCCTCCGGCGTAATAAAAGGCTCTTCCGAAGCGGCGGCCTCCGGTTGCGTCTGTAGCGGTATATTAGGCGCGGCGGCCTCCGATACGGCCTCGCCCGACTCCGGCGCTATGGCGCTATTTTCGGCACGATTTAGGGTAATCTCCGGCATATCCACGTCAGGGATTTCAATGTCGAAGTCTAAAATCTTAAAATCAAAGTCAAGATTTATGGACGTCAACTCGCTCAATAGGGCTTCGGTGTCCCATGTACTAAATTCTTGTACCTTGTTGTCGGCCAAGCGGTCAAGTTTATTCGTTTCATCGTCGGCGGTTGAATAGACGCAGGGTATCTTTTCCATACCTAACCGGATAGCCACCGCCCACCGCGTATGACCCTTAACTATTACATTATTGCGGTCAAGCACCAGCGGCACGTTGAAGCCTACTTTCGGTACAAGTTGGCATAGCCTATCAATCGTCTCGCGGTTCTTTCTTACGTTCCGGTGATACGGCTTTATGGCCGACGCCGGAAGCATTTTAATTTCAGTTACTACTTCCATCATCCTCTCCTTTGCCTTTAAGCCTTGCCTCAATCATTTGGTCAGATTCTTTGGCGCGTGAATACTCGTTATTTTGAAAGAATTTTGCATAGCCGGTAACGTGTTTCAACCGGATTAATTCTTCCTTTTCCAGCCCCAACTCCTCGCAGATTTGCGCGTCGCTCCACCCTTTATTGAGCATTGATATTACTATGTTGCTCATTCCGGTTACGGAGTGTTCGCCCCGCGCCCGATTATGCCGTATAGTAGAAGCCATACGGTCATTTATGGGCTTGTCTATGACTACCACCGGCAAATGTCCCTGATTCTTCTTGTAGATGTCCTTGTAGCGTTTCATTACACTGTAGCGGTGGAAGCCGTCCACAATTATATACTGATCCTTGCCCTTGTCGTAGAAAGCCACTACGGGCTGTGTATACCCGTCATGCTTAATACTGATATAAAGCAGTTTCATCTCCATCATGGCCACGTGATTGGGGTTATAATCGTTGGCGGCCACCTTTTCAATGGGAATCCATTGAACATTGCTTACGGGATTATGTTCGTTCATCGCATAGCCTCCACAAAGCGTTTATGTTTTTCAATATCGTATTCGCCGCCGTCGCCCTTTTTACGATTCAAAAGGAATTTGTTCGCGGAATTGTTGTTATTAGTGCCGTCAATATCGTTCACCATGATTTCCTTAATATGCGCCCTTGCCCACGCCTCGCCCGTTTGATTCTTCCACCGCCGCCTGAATAGGTCGCGGTATTGCGGTTCGGTTATGTTCTCCAGCAGGTAATCCCGGTACTCTGCCCAGTCTTTAAAGACTGCCGGCAAGTCATGGATCATAATGTCTTTTCCGAAGTGTTTAAAACAGTTCACTCCGTTGATACGCTCAATGTACTTGTTGTACATTTGCGGTTCTACTTCATGGAGCGGCTCAATGGAATGCCATGCCGTTTCATGGATCAACGCCGAGACGCGCATTTGGTTTGTGGGTATGCCATACCGGTAGAAGTAATCATATATCTTGTTGTACTCTAAATTGTTTTTACCGATAGCCGTCCATACATCAATGTCAGACCAATCATGTATCGGCCAAAATACCCGCGACTTTTCGGAAGTGTTTTTGCTCCACATGATACCTTTCCAAGGTTTGCGCCTATTGTGGTAGTGGAGTGTTGCGCGGCGGGATAGGGATTCGTCGGCCCGAAGCCCTACCAAACAGCCCACCATCTTCTTATCGGCAACGTCGCACGTCTGCGGTAACTCGTTCACCAACGACTTGTAGCGGTCAAGATTCGGCAGGGGATTGACCTTTATACTTATGGGGTCTTGTTCCCTTATCCACTTGTCGCGCTGCGCCGCGTCCCAGCAGTGCAGGTAGTTGTCTTTGAACGACAAGCTATTGGTCAGCCGGAAAGGTATCTGAAACCAGTATGGAGTTACGTCGGGCGCGTACATCACGCTCCGCATATAGTCCTCTGTGGCTTGCCATTCGGCCTCTTGGTCGAGCCAAAAGACTTTGACCGGTAGGCGGCCCCGCTCTCCGGCCACCACCCGCGCCAGGTGTAGGAGGATGGTTGAATCCTTGCCGCCGCTCATTGATACTATTACATCATCGCATTGGTCGTAAATGAACCGGACGCGGTCAAGGGCCGCCTCGTAGACGTTTTCATTAAGATACGTATACGGCATCTTCTTTCGCCCTGTTGAGGATTATACTTTGATTAATATCATCCGTCATGCGCCAATATTTATAGCCGTCGCCTAAATATAGGTACTGAACCGGACGCCGATAATAATACTCATGCTTGCCGTGCTTAATTATGGCATTGAATAGGGTAACGTAAATATCTTCAATGGCCGGGCCGCGCTTAATGTACCAGTGCGGTTGTTTCGGCATTGTCTTTGCGAATACCCAATCAAGTTTACTGACGGCAACGCGCAATTCGTCTAAGGTCATAGACACCTCCTACCATCAAGATAACATAATTTTTTTCTTAAAACAAGTTTTTTTTGATTTTGTTACTTGTTTGTTACATACGCGGCGATATTGTGTAGTGGGGATATAAATTTAAAAGCGTGATTATACTTGATTTTATTGGCTTTTATTGTTATGCGTTTTTGGCTACACCATACATTTATTATATACATTATTGACGGCGCCGGCCGGCAAAAAAGTAGCCGCCCCCCGACCGCCCGGACCCCGACGCCCCCCGGGGAAACCGAAATCCCAGCTCCCAAAAATAAATAAAAAAAATCTTGCACATTTACCCTCCACAATCGTATAATATATATTGCTGTGACGACCACGACCGCCCCAACCTACCGGCTAAGTAGGCTAAAACCGCTAAAGCGGCGGGGACGGGACGCCGATATACCTTATTGGAGCTCTCTGCTTTCGGGCAGGCCAGGAACGACGGACAAGACCGAAAACGCCGGGGAACCGGGGCAGGTCGGGGAGGTCGGGGCAGGGACGGGTCAGACCCGGGGACGGACGACGGACAAGACCGGACGGACGGATGTACGGACGGTAACGGCAGTTAAGACAATTAAACCGATTTACCAAGGAACGCAGAGGGGTATTATGGACAAAATCAGTACGATAAACAGGGACACCACAATATATAGTGTACCCCCCCCCCCCCACATACCACTATATATGGTATAGGCATGTTATATGTATAGTTAGCAGTATAGTACACGCTTCCAGCTTTCTATTTTCGGCCATTAAAACTGCGAGCCTAAACCTCACCAGGCCCGCCCTACACCCTTTTTTGCGCAAAAACTCGTTTTTTGGGACGCGGACGCCCGCAAACGCCGCCGCGTGCTCTGCCCGCGATCCGCGCAAATTCCAGAAAATCACTACGTCCGGGGCCTCGGTGGCTCACCCAACCGCTTGCGGCAACACCATGAGCGGCGCCACCTCCTTTGGGGGTCCCGGATTCTTTTATTCAATATCAGTATTAGTAGGCTTTTTCGTAGACTTTTTGACGTTTAACCATATCCTTTTTTGCGGGATCCCTTTGAAAGGAGGGCGCTTATGAGTATCAGTAAAACGGTAGTGAGGTTGTCGGCGGCGGCGATTGTGGTCGCTGGTGGGGCGGGGATGGTTTGGGCGGCGACGGTCGTGACAGGGGCGGGGGATCCTATACCGGCGGCGGCTTCAGCGAAAGTCTCGTACCTTATAGATAATAAGGCGGCCATAGAGGTTACACCGAGTGGTCTAGCAGACGATGCGCTCATCTTCGACGTGGATGATAACAATTTGATCAACGTGAATACCTTTGGAAATCTTGGTAGGATTCGTGTGAAGACAAATTCAACGGCTTGGGACGTTGTCATGAAAACAGACAACGGGGGGCGATTGAAAAATTCAAAGTATGAAGAGGGAAAAGAAGTGTGTGGCACCAATGTGTTTGGTGAGCCGTACGATTGTCACTGGGTTAGCGAAGGCGGGGCTGAATACCTGACATTCGGTACGACTTCTTCGACGGCGGCGGGGGGGGGTATTGCTTACACAACAACTCCAGGGATTATATTAGGTATAGTTGATGGTTCTACACCGACTTCGGACACGGTACTCCTTCGGGTCGCAATCGGTGTGGCGAAATCCGGAAAAGCAAATGGGGGAGGCACTAACGCGACACTATACCCGATGTTAAATATGACCGGAAGCGGTACCGTTGTGCCACCTATTAGGCTGAATAATTCAGATGTTTTGAAGACAAAAAAAGGAGCCACGGTAGCAAATAATGGTGTTGGAAACATTTTCGACGCATTGAGTTTTGCCGAAAAGATCGGTGCCGGGTACAGCGCTCCCAACGTAGCACCGAGCGGGAAATTTGCGACTAGTATTAGTGGAACGGCATCTGGAAGGGTATGGGGACCGGCTTCCGCTTCGGGGAGTATAGCGGCGACCGGGTTCCCGGCCCCGCAAGGTAACGACGTGGCGGATGAGGAGTACTTTTACGTAAACGTTGGTATTGATCCTACTCTGGTTAACAATAAACTAATTGGAGGCAATAAAGAAGGGCCGTATGAGGAAACGTTCTATTTTGAGCTAATCGCGAAGTTTTAAGTGCCATAGCGGGACGGTTCGTAGCCGTCCTGCGGTCGTAGCGGGTAAAGGGGCGGTCTTTGGGGTCGCCCCGTTTTTAGGTTGGTTCTTTCAGGCGCGGTATCAGAAATGGTGTTTCAAATACGGTGTATGTATCTCGGTTCAGGCCATCATAAAGCCGGAAACGCAATTAGAAATTAAGGAGAAAGTTTTATGAATGGAGCTACAAAGGATAGTTTGTCGTGGTGGAATAAAAAAGGCAGTATTATAACAACTGTTGGAATATCTAGTGTGATTGTGACCTTTTTGAATTGGTTGTTAAACGATGTTTTCAATAGTATAAAAGATGTTCTCCCGGAAAAATTGACGATTGCTCTTTTGTGTGGAATATCGTTTGAGTTGATTTTAATGATAGAGTTGGCAAGAGGAAAACTGTCAGAAAAAATATTTATTTTTTGGATGAAAAAACTTCTGTACACATTAGCGTTAATATCGTTAGTCATTTTCATAATTTATGCGATCACTATTGAAGCGCCAATTAAATATTGCACTATGTCGAATACTCTGGATTGCTTCGCTACGCTCGCAATGACCGTCATTGCGAGGAGCGAAGCGACGAAGCAACTTGTTTACTTCGGCGAAGCCAATCCAGAAAAGCGACCATTAAGGATAGACCTCTTTCCACCATAATCCCGGAAGCGCCATATAAAATTTGTATCCATTACATAAGTTTGAGGAGGGTATTTATGAAATCGCGTATTTTGTCATTATCGTCACTGTCGTTAGTTTGTCTACTTTTGACCGCCCTTCCCACCCAAGCGGCCTTCACCATCGAACCCGCCATAATAACATTCTTAGCGGACAGAGGCGAGAAGACGACGTTCGTTGAGATCGTTCACACGGGCGGTAACCCTGCCGCGATACAACTCAGCGTGCTTGAGCGGTTGTTGGATATCGAAGGCGAGTTCGCCAAGGGAGAAATGCCTACCAGCACCGACTTCTTGGTGCATCCGGCGCAGGTCATCCTATATCCAAAGGAGCGTGCCACCGTCCAAATTCAATATAAGGGTAAGGGTAGGATAACTGCGGACAAGGCGTATTCGCTTTACTCGCGAGAGGTGCCTATAGATGTGGAGCGTGACGATGCTGGTGTCAGTATGTCGGTGAAGATGCTTACGAGTTATTACACTGTCATTTCGATAGAGACTGGAAAACCCGGAAAACTCGTCTTTGTGTCTTCCAAGGCGATAGGTAGCGGCAAAATTGAGGTTTTGGTCGAAAATAAGGGTGCCGGCCGCGTGAATAAGGAGCGTCTTAAACTCGTTGTAGATGGCAAGTCAATCATGGATTTTACCGGCAAAGGCAACTCAATAATGCCCGGCCAGACCCGCCGTTTCACCTTCGAGTGGCCGCGGGCGGTGACGGAGAAAGAGGTGAAATTTGTTTACTGAGAAATCTATACATCAACAATTAAATAACGTTACCGTAGGGGCTGAAAATTTTCAGCCCCTACGCCAGCCTCTACAATGCCAAAACATCTGCAATTTTTTTGGATTGGCTATCATCCTGATATTGATTTTCGTCAATACAGCGTATTCTCAAGTCGTCCCGTACATAGAGGACATTTTTGGTGAAGAGGATATGGTGAAGTCTGACAACGGTATGGGATCGAGTGAGGAGAGGCTGCGTATGATAGGCAGATTCAAGCTCTTCAATCCCGACACCGTCCCTTTTTACATGTGGGTAATTTTCGAGAACGGCGGAAAGTTCAAGCACACCAAGTACACCGACGTCCCATCGGTGCGTTTGGTGGATTTGGAGCTTCACTACAAGAACGCCCGCGGTCAGATCATGGTAAAAAAGTTCCCCAACGCCAACAGATCCGAGCCGCGCATGCTAAACAAGCGTTTCGGCGGCTCATGGCTGGGCGGCGCCCGTTCCGAGAGGAAGAGGTCGCGTGGTCGCGGTGCGGTCGGTGCGGAAGAAGAGCTTGACGGCGGCGGCGTTGACTTTGACGCCGGGTCGGTGTCCGGCGGTCGGCGCGGCGCGTCTCGCGGCGGCGGTCGCGGCAGCGGCGGTGTCTCCGAGATAGTTTTTTGGAAGGAGGACGCGCAGGTATATTACGAGATGGAGTTATGGGGAGTATTATACGCGCCGGACGTGCGTGAGGCGGTGGTCGCGGGCAACTATGTGGAGAACATCAGTTTTGAGATAGAGCCGGTGCGGTGACGTCGGTGTTCGGCGGTCGGTTTGCTCGGTCTCCGGTCGCCGGTTGTCTGAAATCTTCCTGGTGTCCACGCAGTTTTCGTTTATTTCATCAAAAAAATTGACTTTGCGCGGAAAATTATATTATTTTGTAAGCAAGGGGGGAGCTATTATGGACATGGAAGATGTATTAGACAGGACATATCGTGCGAAGCGGTGGATGGAGGAGTCAGATTTTCCTCGGGACAAGCGGCGAGTTTTAGAGGACTTGATCGCTTTATCGTGGGACAACGTTTGCGGTATGCAGTGTCGGGCGGCGTTTGAGCAGGCTTTTGATGAACTTTTGTCGGTGGGGGTATCTTTCGCGCTTGCATCGATAGATTTTCGTAATTTGTCCGGTCTCAACCAAAAGCTTGGCCATGAGGGGGCAAATAAGGTGTTAAAGGAGATTGCGCGAGGGGTTATTCAGAAACACGCTAGAGAGAATGGTGGTGAGGTGTATAGGGTGGGCGGGGACGAGTTTTTTGTTATTTTCCCGAGTAAAAGTACTGACGATTGCGAAGCCATAATGAAGACCATGAGCGATGATGCGGATAAAGTTGTGAGAACGCATAAGTTGGATAGATTAACGCATATTAAGCACGGCGGTCTTGAGACCGGAGCGGGGGGCATAGACTACGGATGTGTCGATTCGGTCGAATATTCCGACAAAAAGAAAATGCTGGAAGTGGCGGACGAAAGGGTTGCCGCATCAAAATTGGCTTTTATTTCCTATATTAGGAACAGTGAGAAACTGTAACCAAAGGAGAAGGGGGTTAAAATGGGATGGGAATTGGAAGCTAGGTTGGCCGAAAGAGGGGCTCATGAGCTGGATGTTGACAGCCTCATGCGGTTGGCGAAAAAAAATGACGATGTTAAGACGATTATCAAGCTTGAGGCCATAAAGGCGATGTCAAGCGATGTGGAGAAGGTTAACGTTGATTTTTGCAGGAGAACATCAGTTTCGAGATAGAGCCGGTTCGGTGATGTCGGTGGGGTGGGCGCTCATTACGCGCCCACCGTCTCAGCATCTGCTATCTTGTTGGCAAATTCGCCGCTTGTAATATCGGCTTCAGCTGTTTTTGTAAAGTCTTCAAGTGCCTCTTCTAAGCTCTTTTCCGGCTGTGCTTTTAGCCATCTATTGAAGTCACGGCCTGGGGTACCGCGCCAGAGTTTCAGAAATGCCTGTGCGTCGGCGTCGCCTAATACGTCCATCAATGCTTTGACTCCCGCAATACGAAGTTCGATGGGTTTACTTGCCAGTGCGCTCATTTCATTACCTCCTTTATGAAGTCTAATGGGTTTATTACTTTTATACGACTTAATTTTCTACTTGTGGCTATTCGTTCAAAGTCTTTATCGACGGTTATCAAAAAGTCAGCACCTGCTATCTCGGCGGTTGCAAGGTGTATGCTATCTGTTACGCCTAATCCTTGCGCGTTTAGTATGCGTACTCGCGCCGCATCCGTTGTTGTTACGTAGCTGTTTATGGTGTCTCTAAAAAAGTTCAAGTCTATGTTTCTTACATCGGTGTCTGGATTAGCCCAAAGTTCTTTTTTTTACTGTTGGGCTTCCGATAATGCTATGGCCGGCAATACGGCAAAAAAGAATAATATTAACTATTGCTATGGTCTCGGCTTCAATGGCAGGTTGCGTCTGATCGTCCTGTGGCCGTCCGTAACAACAAGTATCAAAGTATATCTTCAAAATTTTCAGTATTTGGTTCATCTTATATAATATATATTACGGGCGCGGGCGGCGGGCAAAAAAATCGTCGGCCCCGCCCTTGCCCTTATTTTTCGACTTCATCGCCAACAGGCACAGCAGCCCCACACCGGTAACAACCACGTACTGCACGGCGTGGTACACTACTATCACCGCCCGCGCTTTCGGTGCAGGACAGCCGGTTATCGTCATTCCTTGCAGCAGCACGGCGTGCAGCGTTCCCACGCTTCCGGGGGCAAGGGGGATGGCGGCGCCGAAGGCGGCGAAGGCTTGGGAGAATAGGCTGTTTATAAAGCCGGACGGGGTGATGTCGTATACCAAAATGAAGAGCATCGCGGAGTAGCACAGCGCTATCGCGTAGGTAAGCGCGGCCACGTACGCGGCTTTGCCGGGGGCCGCCGTCCAATCTAAGTTAGACTCTATCTCCGCGCCGAATTTCCGCGCCGCCGATCTTACTTTGGGCGGCAGATACTTCCCGACGTTAGCGGCCGCTCCGCGAAATATCCTCGGCAGAAGCGCGTATAGGGAAAACAATCCGAGCAGAGAGGCGAACGCGGCGGCGGAGAGCCATATCGCGGCGATCATAGCGGGGTGAAGCCCGCGCAACTTATCCAAGAGCGCCGGCGACGCTATGGGCGGAATGAATAGGAACGATAGGTAGACGACAATATCAAGCGCGTGTTCCACAAGGAGCGAGCCGACGCAGACCATGATGGGAAATCCGTTGCGCTTCCAAAGGATGGCGACCCGCGCGGCCTCACCGGCGCGGATGGGCAGGACGTTGTTCAGCATCGCCATGACCATCGTGACGGAGAAGAGCCCGCCCTTGTGGGGCGCGTTGCGGCCTACGGCGATATCAATCGCGGACGCGGCGGCCCCGAGCGGGGGCGCCGGCAAAGTGTCGGGCAGGATCACACGCAAACGCAGCGCCCTCAGCCACATCGCAAAGAGCGCGAGCGCGGCGCAGGCGGCGGCGGTTATCGGGCTGGAGCGGGAAATCTCCCCCGCAAGCGCCTGATAGACGGACTCGCCGCCGCCGCCTGAACCGCGAAAGAAGATGTACAGGCCTATGGCCGCCAGCAATAGGCCGATAACGTACTTTAATATCTTCATTTCATCTTGTTAAGCACAAGACCGGAGTACAGCTTGGGGTAAAAGTTGGTCGACTTCTGCGGCATCCGCTCCCCGCCTTTTACCGTATCGCTCACCACGCCTATGGAAACCGGCCTGATGAAAATACCGCCGTAGTAGT
>Ga0268262_10001590_pt1 | contig 27760 bp, 26 predicted proteins | sample TergutNc150P3_FD_190354 | JGI IMG/M metagenome (GOLD analysis project Ga0268262, IMG submission 190354) | Nasutitermes corniger P3 segment gut microbial community from laboratory colony in Florida, USA - Nc150 P3 (SPAdes) (version 2) | ecosystem: Host-associated > Arthropoda: Insects >... | reverse complement strand
CCGGCAAAGCGCAGCACGAAGGTGAACAGCACCGCGATGCACAGCACGGCGGAGGAAAGCACCTCCGCCAGCTCGTACAGGGAGCCCACCCACTTGGCGCTTGGCGCCGGGCGGACCAATTCGTTGGTTTCGTCTTGCGGCATCGTATCTCCCTCGTCGGGGTCCCCGCAAAGCCCGCAGGCTTTGTGGGGTGTTAGCCTAGCTTCTGCTTCACTTTGGCCGCCTTGCCCACGCGCCCGCGCAGGTAGTACAGCTTCGCGCGCCGGACCTTGCCCAACCGCACGAGCTCCACCTGGACGACGTTCGGGGAGTGCAGGGGGAACACGCGCTCCACGCCCACGCCGTAGGAGATGCGCCGCACGGTGAAGGTTTCGGAGATGCCCGAGCCGCGCCGGGCGATGACCGTGCCCTCGAACACCTGCACGCGCTCGCGCTCGCCCTCGCGGATTTTGACGTGCACGCGCACGGTGGAGCCGATGACGATCTTCGGCGGGGCTTCCTTCATGGAAGCCTTCGCCGTGCGCAGCAGGGAGGCGTACGCGCAGTTGGGATTTTGGCCGATGAGTTTTTCCGCTTTTGCCAGGTCCATAGGGGTTGTCCTCCGGAATATATTCGATCGCTCGTACGCGCGCCCTTGGCGCCAGAGGAGCGAAAGTTGCACACAGACAATATAGTATAACACATGCGAAAACAAAATGCAAGCATAATTTTTTATCTTGACATTTCCGCAAAAAGGGGGTATACTGGCAAGGTAAATTCTGCAAAGCGAAAACGCGCAGGCCCGTTCCGGTGATGCGGCGCACCCACCGGCGTGGGTTTGTGTGCTTGCGCTTCTCAAGGATTGCGGCGACGCTCACTATGAATGCGAAAAAGGAGTCGACACTATGGCAGCCAACCACACCTTCCTCACCGCCGAGGGCTATAAAAAACTGGCGGACGAGCTGGAGCACCTGCGCACCGCCGGGCGCGAGCAGATCGCGAACAAGATCAAGGAGGCGCGCTCCTTCGGCGACCTTTCGGAAAACGCGGAGTATGACGAGGCCATGAACGAGCAGGCCATCATGGAGGCGAAGATCTCCCGGCTGGAGGAGGAGCTGAAGAACGCGCAGATCCTCGACGACGAGGACGTGCGCACGGACGTTATCGGCGTGGGCTCCCTGGTGAAGGTGTACGACCGCACCTATGAGGAGGAGCTGGAGTTCCAGCTGATCGGCAAGGCCCAGGCCAACCCCGACGAGAAGCGCGTCTCGGACGAATCGCCCATCGGCAAGGCTTTGCTGGGCCACGCGGCGGGCGACCTCGTGGAGGTGGAAACCCCCGGCGGCGTCATAACCATGGAAATCCTGAGCATCTCGAAATGATCTCTGTCCTGCTGGCCGCGTATCGCGGCGAGAAATATATCGCGGCGCAGGTTGCGTCCATTTTGCCGCAACTGGCGGAGGAAGACGAGCTGCTGGTCTCCGACGACAGCCCCGAGGGCGATACGGCCACCCGCGATATCGTGCTGGCTTTCGGCGACGGGCGCATACGGTACCTGCAAGGCCCGCGGCGGGGCGTGATCAAAAACGTGGAGTTCCTGCTGGGGCAGGCGCGGGGGGATATCCTTGTGCTGTGCGACCAGGACGACGTGTGGCTGCCGGGCAAGCTTGAGATTTTACGCAGGCAGATGGATATTGCCCGGCCGGAGGTGCTCGCGCACGGCGCGATGCTCACGGATGAAGCGCTGCGCGAAACGGGCGAGGTGCAGGGCGCAAAGCCGGGCCTGCTGCGCAATCTGGCGAAGAACACTTACACCGGCTGCTGCATGGCGCTGACCCGCGCACTGCTGCCGTACATCCTGCCCTTCCCCGAAGATATTCCCATGCACGACCAGTGGATCGGCCTGCGGGCGGAAAAATGCGGCCGGGTGCTTGTGATTGACGAGCCGTACATCCTGCACCGCCGGCACGGGGATACGCAGACGGGGCAGGGGAGCACCCTGCGGCAAAAGCTGCAATGGCGGTGGGGGATGCTCAAGGCGCTGTGCGGGAGGCGCGCATGAAAACAGGCTATCATGTGGTATACGCGCGGGATTACTTACAGGGCATCACGGACGCAAAGGCATACGGGTTTGATTTCGCGCAGTTCGATCTGGGTGTGCCGGAGTATTACCTGGACGGGCTATCAGCCGCGCAATTGCGGGAAATCCGGAGCTATGCCGATGGCAATGGCGTGGAGCTCACCTTCCACGCGCCGGGGGACAACGTGAGCCTGTTCGCCGACTACCCCTGCGTGCGGCGGGGCAATTTGGAGCAGTTCGCGCGCATTCTGGAGAAGGCCAACCTGCTGCGCGCGCGGCACATGACGGTGCACGCGGGGGATACCTCCGCCTTTAAGCGGAGCGGCGGCAAGGGCGACGATTTTCTGCGCGCGCACGCGAAGTACTACGAGGATGTTCTTTACGAGAACCTGCTGGATGTGCTTGCGAACGCAGGGGATGTGCTGATCTGCCTGGAGAATTACAAGCTGGGTGAGATCGCCATGCGGGCCGCGCAGAGGCTGATCGACGAGGGGCGCGGGCTGTGCCTCACGCTGGACGTGGCCAAGCCGCACGATTTGGCGTTCTATCGCAGGAGCAAGAGCGCTATTCGAGAGATGCACCTGCACGACAGCAACGAATACGGCAGCCATCAGGCCGTGGGGACGGGCAACATAGATTTTACGCTGTTCAGGCAGTTCTATGGCCCGGAGGTCTGGCTGAATTTCGAGGTGCGGCCCGTGGAAGAGGCCGCGCAATCAAAATTGGCTTTGGGGGAGTCCTGGCGATGACCGATTACCTGGTGACCGGCAGCATCGTGACCTTCAACAGCATAGGCACCATCGAGACCACCCTGCGCACCGTGCGGGAGCAGACGCAGGGGGTGCCCTTCCATTTGTACGTCATCGACAACAGCTCGCGCGACGGCACGGTGGACTACGTCAAGGGCATCGACCCTCTGGCGGAGATTCTGCGCATCCCGTGGAACGTGGGCTTTGGCGCGGGGCATAATCTCGTTTTGCCGCGCATCGCCGCCAACGGCAGCAAATACCACTGCGTGATCAACCCGGATATCGCGCTGCGGGAGGACGCCATCACGAAAATGGCGCTCTACATGGACGCGCACCCGGAGGTGGTGATGCTCTCGCCGCGCATCGTGTTCCCGGGGAACCACGAGGACCAGGTGCTCGGCAAGCGCAGCCCCACGCCGAAATACCTGGTGGCCAGCCGCCTGCGCAGGGGTAAGCTGGCGAACAAGATCCTCGCGGAATATGCCATGCTGGACAGGGACATGGACGAGCCCTTCGAGATCGAGAACGCCACGGGCTGCTTCATGTTCATCCGCACGGAAACCCTGCAGAGGATCGGCGGGTTCGACGACCGCTATTTCCTCTACTTCGAGGACTGCGATATCACGCGCATGTTGGCCAAGGAGGGCAAGGTGCTGTACTACCCATACGCCGTGGTGGAGCACGTGTGGAACCGCGAAAGCAAGAAGGACATCAAGCTGGCGATGGTGCAGGTGCAGAGCATGCTGAAATATTTTTGGAAGTGGAGAGGGGGCAGGCCCCATGTTCTTTAAGGAGCTCTACCGCTACCGCTACCTGCTGCGGGAGATCGTGGCGAAGAATATCAAGATACAGTACCGCAACTCGGTGCTGGGGATTTTCTGGACGCTGCTGCAGCCGTTGCTGACCACCCTGGTGCTGGTGCTGATCTTCGGCGGGCTTTTCCGGAGCAACAGGGACTACAACTTCCCCGTCTACGTGCTGACCGGGCGGCTGCTGTACGAATTCTATTCCCAGTCCACCAAGCGGGCCATGCGCTCGGTCACGGGCAGCGCCTCGGTGCTGAAAAAGGTGAAGGTGCCCAAATATATCTACCCGCTTTCCAACATTATCTCCAACTTCGTCACCTTCCTGATCTCCATGGTGGTGCTGGTGGGCTTTTTGGCCTACTACCTGCTTTGGCCCAGCGAGAAAAACCCGGCCCCCGTGATCACCTGGAATGTCCTCTACGCCCCCATCCCCCTGATGATCCTGTTCCTGCTGTGCATCGGCGTGGGGCTGATTTTGTCCACGCTGGCGGTGTTCTTCAAGGACATCGAGTATATCTACGACGTGTTCTGCATGCTGCTGTTTTACGCCACGCCCATCATCTACGATATCAATGCGCAAAAAAGTGTCGCTTTGCAGTACGCGCTGCAGGCCAACCCGCTGTACTCCATCGTCTCCATGTTCCGCGACTGCGTGCTCTACGGCGGGAACAAGCTGCACCCCGGCTGGCCGTTCAACCCCAACCATTTGATGTACTCCCTGGCCTGCGCGCTGGTGCTGATACTCATCGGCGGGGTGGCGTTCTGGAGGAAACAGGATAAGTTTATACTGTATATATAAGGGGGAGGCGCTGTTTTATGGCGAAGAAAGAGAAAAGCCCGCTCACCGAGCACTGGTTTGTCTGCATCGTGATTCCCTTGCTGAGCATTGCCGTAACGATCTTTGTCGTCTTTTTAGCTGGATGGCTGGAAAAACCAAAAATCTTTTGGCCCAACCCGCTCCTTGACCAGGCCGAGCTTCATCTCATCGAAGGGAACTATCCCGAGGCCATCCGGGATTTCGGCGAAGCGACGCCAATCGAGCCGGACAACCCGCGTATCTGGCTGGGTACATATGCCGCACAGGAGCTATCTGGTCACCATGAGGAGGCCGTGCAGACTTTGCGGGAAGGCACGAAGCAGGTCAAGAAAGGGGCCACGGGCGGGAAGGAAATCCGGGCCGCGCTTGAAGTTGCCGAAACCTCGCCTGAGGAAGGGCTGGAGATCGTAGCAGAATCCTATAAAAGTTTTGGCTTTAAGAGCCTCGCATATAAGTTTCTGCAACTGTGTGTGAGAGAATTCGACGGCGCAAAGCGGTTTGTAAGGGCGTTGGAGGACTTGGCCGAAGAACTGAACCTGAACATCCAGGAAATTACCACGACCACCACACAGGTGCCCGATGATGCCGTATATTTCAACGGCCACGCCTACAAAGTTTATGATCTTGGCATGACTTGGCACGACGCAAAGAGAAAGTGCGAAGAATTGGGCGGGCATTTGGCGACTATCACATCGCAGGCAGAGCAAAACTTTATCGAAGGATTGATTACGAATCATGAGAGAAACATCTATTGGCTGGGAGGAACAGATGAAACTCAATCCGGCCAATGGGAATGGGTAACAGGCGAACCATTTGAATACACCAATTGGGATATTTGGCAACCCGATAACGATAACTTTCATGGAAATCAAGACGAACATTTTCTTAACATTTATCGGTTTCCTAATCCATATGTGGATGGTAGTTTTGCAGGCGGGTGGAACGATTTGCAAGATAATGCTTATACCTATGAAGATGAAATGAATTACTTTTCACTTGATACTATTGGCTTCATTTGTGAGTGGAGCACAAATTAGCAAAAGGAGCCCCCTATGCCAACCCCCGCCATCCGCGTGCAGAACGTCTCCATGATGTTCCACATGCACAAGGAGAAAATCGACAACCTGAAAGAATACGTCATCCGCGTGCTCCGGCGCAAGGTGGGCTACACCGAGTTCTGGGCCCTGCGGGACATCTCCTTCGAGGTGCAGCCGGGGGAGCGCCTGGGCGTGCTGGGCTTCAACGGCGCGGGCAAGAGCACCCTGCTGAAGGTCATCGCCGGGGTGATGAAGCCCACCACCGGCACGGTGGAGATCCACGGGGTGGTGGCCCCGTTGCTGGAGCTCGGCGCGGGCTTCGACATGAACTACTCTGGGCGCGAGAACATCTTCCTCTATGGCGCCACGATGGGCTACTCGCGCAAGTATATCCAGGAGAGGTACGACGAAATCCTGGAATTCAGCGAGCTTCAAGGTTTCATCGACGCGCCGGTGAAAAACTATTCCTCGGGCATGCGCGCGCGCCTGGGGTTCTCCATCGCCACGGCGGTGGAGCCAGACGTCCTCATCATAGACGAGGTGCTCAGCGTGGGCGACGCCAAATTCCGCAACAAAAGCGAGGCGAAGATCAAGGCGATGTTCGACAAGGGCGTCACGGTGCTGTTCGTCTCGCACAACACGGCGCAGGTGAGGAGCCTGTGCAACACGGCAATTCTGCTGGACGACCATCGCATCATCGCCAGCGGCGGCGCGGACGAGGTGTGCGAGGTGTACGATACGATGGTGAGGAAGTAGGGGTGACACTATGATCATCGCGGCCATCCTGGGCGGCGGCATCGGCAGCCGCATGGGCAATAGGAACATGCCCAAGCAGTACCTCCCGCTGGGCAGCCGGCCCATCCTGGTCCACACGGTGGAGAAATTTTTCGTGCACCCGCAGGTGGAGCGCGTGGTCGTGCTCACGCCGCCCTCGTGGCTGGGCTTTACGCAGGATGTGCTCAACGAGCACCTGCCCAAGGGGCATAACGTGGCCGTCATCGCCGGGGGCGAAAGGCGCAACGATACCCTGCGCCGCGCGCTCGATTACGTGCGGGAGAATTTCGGCGACGCCGAGGATCATATTTTGCTCACGCACGACGCCGTGCGGCCCTTCGTCACCCACCGGGTGATCAGCGACAACATCGCCGCGGCCCGCGCGCACGGCGCCTGCGACACCGTCGTGCCCGCCTCCGACACCATCGTGCGCAGCGAGGACGGCGAATTCATCTCGGAAATCCCGCCGCGCAGCGCCCTATACCAGGGGCAGACCCCGCAGACCTTCACGTGCGGCAAGCTGCGGGCGCTGATGGATTCCCTTTCGCCCGAGGAGGAGGCCGTGCTCACCGACGCTTGCAAAATCTACGCCCTGCGCGGCGAGCCCGTGGCCCTGGTGCAGGGGGAGGTCCACAACATCAAGATCACCTATCCGTTTGACCTCAAGGTGGCCTATGCCATGCTGGGTGTGGAGGAACCACCGGAATGATCTCTGTCGTCTACCGCCTGACGGCCCCCGGCATGATTGAGGCCGCCTGCGAGGAGCTGGAGCTCACCGGGGACGGGGTGCTGCTGCGCCTGCGGTTTTTGTCCATCTGCCGGGCCGACCAGCGCTACTACCAGGGCACGCGGCCGCAGGAGGCGCTGCGGGCCAAGCTCCCCATGGCGCTGATTCACGAATGCGCGGCGCAGGCCGTGCGCGACCCCGCGGGCCGCTTTGCCCCCGGCGACTTGGTCGTCCCCTGCCCGAATTTGCCCGCGCAGACGGACGAGTTCATCGCCGAGAATTACCTGCCCTCCAGCCGCTTCCGCTCCAGCGGCGTGGACGGCTTTTTGCAGGAATATATCCTCAGCCCGGCGGAGCGCCTGGTGCGGGCCCCGAAGGGCATCCCCCCGCAGGTCAGCGCCTTTTTGGAGCTCGTCAGCGTGGCCATGCACGCCATCGGGCGCTTCGAGCGCTTTGCGCACGGCCGGCGCGAGCGCATCGGCGTGTGGGGCGACGGCAGCCTGGGCTATATCGTGGCGCTGCTGCTGCGGGCGCTCTACCCCGCCTGCGAGCTGACGGTCTTCGGCGCCGCGGAGGAAAAGCTGGCCTGGTTCTCCTTTGCCGACCGCCGCGTGCACGTGGACCATGTGCGCCCGGGGGAGGTTCTCTGCGACCACGCCTTTGAGTGCGTGGGGGGCATGGGCTGCCGCCCGGCGATCAACCAGATGATCGGCCTGACGGCCCCGGAGGGCGCCCTGGCCCTGCTGGGCGTGAGCGAAAGCTTCGTGGAGCTCAACACCCGCATGGTGCTGGAGAAGGGCCTGCGGCTATTCGGCTCGTCGCGCTCCGGCGTGGCCGATTTTCAACGCGCGGCCGATTTGCTGGAGGGGGACCCCTCCCTGGGCCGGGAACTGGAAAGGCTGGTGGCCGACGTGGTGCCCGTGCGCTCCATCGCGGACATCCACGAGGCCTTCCGGCGGGACATGCAGCGCGGCTTCGGGAAGACGGTGCTGGAATTTGACGCGTAACTGCCTATTGACACGTTTGGTATAATTATAATATAATAGGTTAAATGCATAGGCATTCATGCCAAGGGGAGGTAAAAGACATGAGCAAGGCTATCGTGGAATGCGTGCACTGGGACCCGGAGGTGGACCCGCAGCAGCAGGAGACGCGCAAGAAAAATAAGTGGGTGCTGCTGGCCGCCGGGCTCGCGGTGCTCGCCGTGGCGGTGGGGGCCATCCTGTGGGCGGTTTTACCCGCGCGGGAGCCGGGCACGACGCAGCCTGCCGACCAAACGGGGCAATCCAGCCAGTCCGTCAACCAGACGGAGCCGGGTACCCAGCAGTCCGCGGAAGACCCCGTTTTGGAACAGGGGAAGGCGTTCTACAAGGCCAAGGATTACGAGGCGGCCATTACCAACCTGACGCTGGCGCTGGCCAACAACCCGGAATCCGGCGAGGCCTATTCCTACCGGGGCCTGAGCTATTTCTCGCAGGCCAAGTACGACGAGGCCATCTCGGACCTCATCCAGGCCCGGCGCTACCTGGGGAACAACGCGGACGTGCTCACCGTGCGCGGCATCTCGTATTGCCTCACGGCGCGCTACCCGGAGGCCATCGGCGACCTCAGCCTCGTGATCGAGCTCAACCCGGACCCCGCCAACCCGAACACAAAGAACGCCTTAACGTACCGCGCCACGGCCTATGAGGCCCGGGGCGAGATGGACAAGGCCGCGGCGGACCGGGCGAGGCTTGGGCAATGACCTACACCTTTTCCGATAAAATGGGCAAGCTCGCCCCCTCGGCCATCCGCGAGATCCTCAAGGCCACCGCGCAGCCGGGGATCATCCCCTTCGCGGCGGGCAACCCCGCGCCCGAGGCCTTCCCCGTGCAGGCCGTGCGGGAGGTCAGCGCGCGGCTGCTGGAGGAGCGCCCCGTGGACTGCCTGCAATACGGCATCACCGAGGGCTATGCGCCGCTGCGGGCGCGGGTGCGCGAGGATATCCATAGCAGGCTGCAAATCGGCGCTGTGTTCGACGACCTGATCATCACCTCCGGCGCGCAGCAGGTGGCGGATCTGGCCGCCAAGGCACTGTGCAACGAGGGCGACGTGGTGGTCGCCGAGAGCCCGTCGTTCATCGGCGCGCTGAACACGTTCCGGTCCTACGGGGCACGCCTGCGCGGGGTGCCTGTGCAGCCCGACGGCATGGACGTGGACGCCCTGGAGGACATCCTGCGCACGGAAAAAAACGTGCGGTTCATCTACACCATCCCGAACTACCAGAACCCCTCGGGCGTCACGATGAGCGAGCTCAAGCGCCGCCGGGTGTACGAGCTGGCGCGGCGGTACGGCGTGCTCATCCTTGAGGACAACCCCTACGGCGAATTGCGCTATGAAGGCGAGGCCCTGCCCTGCATCAAGAGCTTCGACGAGGACGGCATCGTGATCTACGCGGGGTCGTTTTCGAAGATCCTCTCGCCGGGGCTGCGTGTCGGCTTTTGCCTCGCGCCCGCGCCGGTCATCGCGAAGATGACCGTGGGCAAGCAGGCCAGCGACGTCCACACCCCCATCTTCAACCAGATGATTGTGGACGAGTGGATGAAGGGCTACGATGTCGCGGGGCATATCGAGAACATCCGCGCGATCTACACGGCCAAGCGCGACGTGATGTGCGGCGGCCTGGCGGGCACCGCCCTGCGGTTTCAGCGCCCGGCGGGGGGGCTGTTCCTCTGGTGTGAACTGCCCGAGGGCATTGATATGCTCGGCTATGCCCGCCGCGCGGTGGAACGGAAGGTTGCCGTGGTGCCGGGCGCCGCGTTCGCGGTGGAGCCGGGCGACCCCATCCACGCGATACGGCTGAATTTCTCCACCCCCACGGACGAGCAGCTGAAGGAGGGCGTGGAGATACTTGCCGGGCTGGAGGCCTGATTGGTTGATTACAAAACAACCGCCCAAAACGGGCGGCCTGTGTTTTGCGTTGCATGCTATGCCGAGATCCCGCAGCCGCGCAAATCCGTGATGAGGAAATCGGCGGGGTGGAACCATTGCTTTTCCAGCTCGCGGAAGTGGACCTTCCCCAGGGGCGTGTAGGGCAGCTCGTCCACCGCACGGTACGCGATGGCGCGGTCGCGCTCGGGCAGGTGCTTCAGGCACAGCGCGTCGATTTCCCGCAGCGTCTGCTCCGCCTTCTCCTTGTATTCCTTGCGCAGGACGACCATCGCGCAGGGGATCACCCCGGCCTCTTCCCTCTCCCGGCGCAGGCCCACCACGGCGCAGATTTCTACGCCCTCGTGCATCATGATGACGTTTTCGATGGGGGAGGGGTGCACGGTGTGGCCGTCCAGGCGCATGATGGAGCGCTTATAGCGGTCGATAAAATAGAACGTGCCGCTTTCGTCCAGGTGGCCCTTGTCCCCCATGCGGAAATACTTCGTGCCGTCCGGGCCGATCCAGGTGATCTCCTCGGTCGCCGCCGGCGGGCCCAGGTAGCGCTCCATCTGGCTCAGGCTGTGCACGCACAGCTCGCCGTCCTGGCCCAGGGGCAGCTCCCTGCCCGTGTCCGGGTCGATGATGACGGCCCTGCAGTGCGGCAAAATGCGCCCCACGTTGCCTTCCGCCTTCCAGAAAGTATCGCTGCCGGCAGGGTCGTAGCGGGGCATCACCGCGATGGAGCCGCCCAGCTCCGTGGAGCCGTAGCCCACGCGCAGCCCGTTTTCGCAGCCGCCCCGCAGGAAGGCCCGGTTCACCCGCTCCAGGGAGGCGGGCGAGATCCTGTCCCCGCCGGAAATGGCGATTTTGATGAAGGAAAGCCGGCGGCTCTTCTTCTGGAGCTTGGGGTGGTCCGCCAGCTGCTCGAGGAAGCGGGGCACGCTGAGGAAGATGTTCGGCTTGATCTTCAGCAAAAGCTCCGCGAACTTGTTGGGGTCGAACAGGGGGACGAGGATGATCTCCAGGCCGCCGCACAGGCTGGCGTGCATGCCGCAGATCGCCCCGTAGGAGGTGAAGAAGGGGACGAACCCGCCGAAGGTGTAGCCGCGCCGGTACTCCTCCGGGCGCACGCTGTAGCGGAAGGCGCAAAGCGCCGCGTTGAAGGCCCGGTGCGTGATCACGGCCCCCTTGATTTTGCCGTCGCCCTCCGAGGCGGTGCCGCTGGTGTAGGGCACGGCGGCGACCAGGTCGGGGCTGTATACCGCGCGGATATCCTCCAGGTCGGTGGTATAGTCGCGGAGGAAATCCCTGTGCCAGAGATACTTGCCGCCCGCGCCCATGTCCGGGTGGCCTTGGGCGAATTTTTTCTTGCGTTTGCTGTAAAGCAGGACACCGAGGGTCGGCACGGGCTTGAGGCCCACCTTCAGGGAGTCCGCGGGGCTGACCACGACCACGTGCCGCACGGGGAGCTCGTCCAATATCTCGTCGATCTTCGGGTTGCAGATATCCAGGACCGTCACCAGCAGCTTGGAGTCGGTCAATTGTACCCGCTCCAGGATGCCCTGGGCGTTGGTGCGCGGGTCGATGACGTTGGCGATGGCGCCGATGCGCCAGCACGCGTACATGTAGAGGATGCTTTCCTTCAGGTTGGGCAGCGAAATGGAGACGTAGTCCCCCTGGCGGATGCCGTAGCTGAACAGGGCGCGGGCGACCTGCTCCACCTCCGCGTCCAGTTGGCCGAAGGTGGTGCGGATGCCCATGAAATTCGTGGCATAGCCTTCGCGCTGCTCGCCGTGGAGCATCCCGAACAGGAAATCGTCCGCCGACCTGTCGATCCGCGTCAGCGAGCCCTCGAACACCGCCTGGTCATATTCGCTCGCCCGCGGGGCTTTTTTTCTGGCCATGCTTCTTCTCCTCGGTATACACAAGTGAGAGGGGTGGCTGTGGGCAGCCACCCCTACAGGCAATCATTGGTTGCTGGCTAGCGTATTTCGCGCAGCCCGTCCAGGACCTCCTGCGGGACCTCCGGCTTCGGGCTGTCCGGATAATACAGCGTGAACGGGATACCGCGCGTCCGGAGCAGCGTCTGCATCGTGAAGAAGGGGTAATTCGGCTGCCCGAAGGGGTAAAGGAAGCCGTATTTCGGGCTGCCCGCGACGACGATGCTCCGCGCGACGGTGAGGCAATTATCGCCGTCCACCGGCCAGACGCTGGACCAGAAGCTGGCATCCTTCAGGAAGGGCTTGAAGGTGGTGTTTTCGGCGTGGTCGTACATCCTGCGGCCCTCCTCCGGCTTGACGGGGAAGGCGACGACCCTGTCGAACTGGAACAGCGAGCCCGCGAACGGGATGCCGTCCTTCAAAAACTGCTGCAGCTGGGCGGGCGTATACGTCAGCTTCAGCAGGCCGGCCCTGCGGTAGCTGTAGATCCTGCCGTAGCCGTTTTCGTCCTCCAGGATTACCCCGAGGTGCCCGCTGCCCAGGACGCCCCTCGTGTCGTTGATCAGCATGCACCGCGTGACCGCGTCGGGGTTGAACCCCTTTTTCGCCGCCGCGGATACGCCGATGGCGCAGGCGGCGCACACAACGAGGGCGGCCAGCAGGATCGATAAGAAACGCTTCATGAAATTGTGCCCCTTTCCAATATGGTACCGATATTCTACCAGAAAACGCGGCCGAATGCAAGCCTTTTCGGAAAAAAGTTATTACCAGAAAAACAAGGCCCGATTGCATCCGCATACAACCGGGCCGGTCAGGCGCGCTATGCGAGGGATCGCCGTCAGTCCGCTTTTTCCCTCCACAGGAAGCGCACGGTGCTGCCGTTGACGGCGTAACGCTCGGTGTTGTAGCTCCTGTCCAGGGTCACGCTCCCCTTCGTGAAGCCCTTCGCGGCCAGCGCCCCGGCGAACGCCGCCGCCATGTCCGCGTTGGGGAAGCGCAGCGTGGCGTCCATGATGATGTAATCGCGCGCGAAATCCTTGCTCGTGATATAGCGCTTGAAGCCCGTGGCCCACCAGGTGTTCTCCATGGGCCGGGTGAAGAGCTTGTTCTGGTAATGGTAAATCGAGAACTCCATGCCGATCCAGTCCTTCGTGGCCGCGCTTGCGTACTGCTCCAGGGGGAAGCCCGCGTTTTTGCTGTACAGGCCGATTTCGCCGCCCGTGAACAGGCCGTAGCCGTAGACGCCCTTCCACGCCTGCACCAGCCAGTCGCGGCCGCCGTAGGTGAACTTGAAGCGCAGCGTGTCGTAGAAGCTGCCGACGACGGGGGAGAACACGTCGTAGGCCTGGTTGAAGCCGAACGCCCACTGGTAGGCGTACTTCGTATTATAGAAGTAGTCGCCGTCGGCCTTATACCGGTAAGAGAACAGGGGGACGTTTTTCCAGAGGTCGGGCGCCGCGGCCGCCGCCGGGGCAGCCGCCGCCGGCGCCTCCACGGCCCGCGCGGCCAGCGGCAGGGCGAGCAGGAGCGTCAGGGTCAGCGCGAGGGAAGCCAGGCGAAGGGACATTTTTTTTGCGGTTTTCATGGTGGGTCAGCCTCCTATAGTGTATTTTTATTGGGTTACCAAACAATGCGCACCGCCGGGCCGAGCGGGGAGCTGGTCGCCGTGCAGCGCAGCTCGCCCCTGGCCGCCGCCTCGTCCAGCGCCGCCTTCATGGCCGCCAGCAGGGCGGCGTCCTTCGGCGCGAGGGCGGTTTCCAGCGTCAGGCCCGGGCCCTCCAGCGGCGTCTTGTAGATGGCGAAGCCCGCCGTCCACCAGTGCGGCTCCATGGGCCTGTTGATGAGCACGGCGCCGCCGCGCTTGTCGGTGAGCTTGAAGGACATGCCGATGAGCTCGTCGTCGCCCAGCGTGTCGTAGAAATCGGTCAGGCGGCTGTGCGGCTTGTGGTAGAGGCCGATTTCCCCGCCCGGCATGTTGAGGTAGCGGCCCTTCCACAGCTGGAGCAGCCAGTCCATGCCGCCATAAGAGAACTTGACGCGGACCGTATCGATGCTGGTCATGCTGCCGCTTTGGAGCAGCAGGTCGTCGTAGAGCTTCATATAGCCGAGCCCCCGCTGCCAGTTGCCGTGGGTGCTTTCCAGGAGGTTGTCGTCGGCGAAGTAGTTATAGCCCAGGTTGCCGAAGCCGTTTTCCGAGCCGATGCGGCCGGTTTTCCGGTTGTAGGTCGTCCCGGTTTTGACCGAAACCGTGCTGCCGTCCGCGTAGCTGAACATCCCGACGAATTCAAAGTCGTCCGGGTCGGTTTCCAGCGGCACGGCCTCGACGTGGAGCTTTTCGGGCATTTTGACCGCCGCGCCCGCCACGCGGTAGATGGTCTTCAGCAGGGTGTTGTCCTGCTGGTGGTAGTAGACGCTTTTTTCCAGCCACCGGTCACTTAAGGCCCCGGCCAGCCAGGGCAGCGCGCGCGCCTGCCAGCGGCTGTAGTAGAAGGGGTCCGGCATGAGGTCGGCGGCCTTGGCCAGATCGAACCCGTTGGCGGCCTTGATCTTGGCAAAGGCCTCCTCGAAGACGGGATCCCAGGTGATCTCGCTGCGGGGCGGCGGGACGAGGCCCTCCACCTTGACCGGGAAGCGCCCGCTGACAGCCTTCTCCCAGGCCTTGCCGTCCCAGGAGGCGTCGCCCTGCGCGCCCAGGCTGGAGATAAAGCTGAGGAAGCTGATGATCGTTGCGAGCAGGATGCTGAGCGCCGTAGCCATGAAGTTCCCCTCCGTCGCGAAAATGCAGCGAGTCTCCCTATAGTATACCAGCCGCCGCCCGCTTTGTCAAGCCCTGTCAGGGCAACTGCGAAAATCTTACAAATGCGGCTGAAGCACTTGCGCTCCCTGGAAAATGGACGACAAAGCCGAACCAGTTACCAACCGTTACGATTGGTAACTGGTTCGGCTTTGGTGCGTTTGGTGCGAGTATCCATAAGGGGCCTACGCAAACCCTTGCGTATCAACAATTCACCAACGATCGCAGCAACACGCAGTGTTTACAACGTAAGCGTACTATAGGACGCTTACTTTACAACCGTGGAAAACTGGCCCTGAAAGATGATTCGCCCTGCCGGAACGGCGCATGAAGCGCTTCGCTACCCTAGGTTAAGAATATTATACTCTATGTTGACGCTGTTGTCAATACTGCCACGAGTTTCATTCGCAATACTGTTGTTCTAAATACACCAAATAGCGATGCTGGCGCAGCCCAAGGCCCCGTAGCAGACGCTGTTCCAATTGGTCTTCGACCAGGCCCAGCAGGATCAAGGGCGTAATGCAGAAGCCCTACCAGCCGGTGGTCTACGCGATTCCGCAGGAGCACTGGATCATCATGACGCGCTTGATGAAACAGATGCCGGAAATTCTCTCAGAGCTGGAGTAGTGCAGGAATCAGTTGAGGGAACTGGCCTTACAGGCTGGGAGTGGGGGCTATATTCTTGGCGGCGCTGCTATCCTCGCTGCTGATCTTTCTCAGGTGATCGACGGCGCGCCGGAGTATGATGCGTCCGTGCACTACGTCCATGAACGCAAGCGCGGTATCGGTCAGCGCGAAGATAACCATAGCGGAGATGGGTGGGTGTTACGGATGGGCTAGGCAATCCCACAGATTGCTTTTTCCAGAAAACTCTCCAAAAAAAACCTTTCACTGACGGAAAGTTTTTCTTGCATTTACCAATACAGTATGTTAAAATACATCGCTAATATAAACTGTTTTGGAGGAAAGAAATGAAAAAACGCTTTATCCGGTCACTGGCGGCCATGATGGCAGCACTGTTACTCCTCGGCCCGGCTTTTGGGGCTATCGGTTTCGCGCGGGACCTGTTCGCCCCCGCGCCCGTTAGGGAGGCAACTATGGAGGGCTTTGGCGACGACATGGTTTTCCCCTCGGAGGAGGAGGAGCGCGCGCTGGAGCGGCACAACGAAATCCTGCGGAGCATACGGGGCGAATACCCCGCCGCTGACCTGCCGGATACGGACGGCGACGGCATCCCGGACGACTGGGAAATGTACGGTGTGGATTATGACGGCGACGGCATCGTCGACCTGGACCTTCCCGCGATGGGCGCGGACCCGAATAAGCCGGACGTGTTTGTCGAAATTGACTGGATGGAGGGCATGCACGACACAAACGGCTCCACCAACCAAACCCGGGTAAACGGTGTCTCCAAATACTTATCCCAACAGGAGTTCCTCGACATAACGGCGAAGGAGTTCTTTGATCACAGCATCAACCTGCATATCGACTTCGGGCCCGACAGCATTGATTATGTGACAAAGCAGCGCTGGAGAGACTACCCTGACAGCGGCAGCACGGGCAACGCGCTCGACTACTACACGGGAGAAGCGTGGCCCAGCATGCAGACTTACTATAATACGATTTCCCCCTCGCGCAGACCTGTATTCCATTACTTCGCTCTCGTGAAAAACACAGAAGCCGGCGCCGGGGGAATGGCCGTTGTTACCGGTATGTACGGCATGATCAACTACGCGTCAGCCTTTATGCATGAGCTCGGGCATAATCTGGGGCTCGGGCACGGCGGGCGCCCGGACGGCACGCGCGATGACACGAATAACAAGGTCAATTACCTGAGTTGCATGAACTATGCGGTCAGCTATACGTTCTACACCTATTCGGATTGGCGACTGCCTGATTTGGACGAGAATCATCTGAACGAGACAGCCATGCTCGACCCGGAGAACTTGCTGGACGGCTATGTCCCGCCCGCGGGGGAAACCTTCAACTACTATTACCGCACCAGCGCCTCCAGTTCCGCTGTTAAGGTGAGCGGGACGGGGTTCCGGGGGAACATCGACTACAACGGCAATGGCACCTATGAGACCGACATCGTGATGAACATCCACAGGGAGGACAGCCCCAGGATTCTGAAAGGCTGCAGGGACTGGGCTGAGCTGATCGTGAAGAACAGCACGACTGGAAACACCTACGGTACGATCAACACGATCACCTACAACGCCGCCGTTTCCGGCGCGTCCAATATCCCGGGGGCGCAAACGAAGCTGTGGAGCAAACCCATTGCATTGAGCAGCCTTGTTCCCACACATCCGAGCTATACATTCCAGGGCTGGTCAACGATGAACGGCGGCCCGGTGGAATACCTGCCCGGCGAAGCATATTCCGGGAAAACTTCTATCACCCTCTATGCGGTATGGGAGCTGAAACCGGGCGTATTCGCCGTCACGCTGGATAAGAACCTCGCGACGGCGTCTTACAGCGGCCCCCTGCAGGCGGCTGCCATTGGCGGCGTTGCCGATCTCCCGAGCACGGCGCCGACCTGCTCCAGCTCGGACAGGAAAAACTTCCTCGGGTGGGCGGTAAGCCCGACTGCAACAACGCCGGATTATCTTCCCAGCGCGCAATTGGCATTAACCGCGCACCTGACGCTCTACGGCGTATGGGCGGCCCCGCCCGAAGCCCCGCCGAATATCCCGGTCAATGTGAGCTTCAATTACCCCGGCCAGCTCGCCTGGATACATTTGGGGACCGGGTTCAGCGGCAATTACACCGCGCGGCTGACTTCCACCATAGCCGCCAACATGCGGCTAACGTGGTACTATGATGACACCGGCGGATACGGCTATACATCCGGTACTGCCAACCCCAAGAGCTACTCTATGCCGGGTATGATACCAACCGTTGATTACTGGGTCCTGCTAACCTCATTTGAGGTGACGAGATCTTGGGACAGCACGTTCGTCGCGCTGACGAACCCCGCAACGCAGTATATCGTCAGTTACTTCGCCAACGGCGGCACAGGCGCGCCCGCGCCGCAGATGAAAATCAGCGGTACACCTCTTGCCTTGACCGGCATAAAGCCCACCCGCGCGGGCTATGCGTTTAAGGGCTGGGCAATCACGGCGAACGCCGTCGCCCCGGACGCGAACTACGCACCCGGCAGCACCTACAGCACAGATAACCATCTTACGCTGTACGCCGTGTGGGAGGAAATAACCCCGCCCACGATCACCTCGGCAAGCAACACGACGATGGTCAGCGGCACGGCCAGCACCTTCCAGGTGACGGCCACGGGCACCGCGCCGATCTCCTACAGCCTCACCGGCGCGCCAACCGGCGTGACCATCAACAGCACGTCGGGCCTGATCAGCATCGGCGCGGCAGTGGCGGTGGGCGTACATAGCTTCACGGTCACCGCCAGCAACGGCGCGCTAACCAACGCTGCGCAAGCCTTCACGCTGACGGTGAATGCGGCGCCCGGCATCAGCGGGCCCACGGCGCTGACGCTCACGGCGGGCTATGGGGCAACCTCGACAGACGCTTTCACCGCGACTGGTTCCCCTGCGCCCACGGTGACGAAGACGAGCGGCAACGCGGCTATCACTTGGAACAGCGGGACGAAAAAGCTTGACATCGCGGCGGGCCTGACAGCCGGGATATACCCGGTGGAAATCAAGGCCAGCAACGGCGTCGGCACCGACGCGACAATCACCTTCACCCTGACGGTGAACGCCGCGCCGGGCATCACCGGGCCCACGGCGTTGACGCTCACGGCGGGCTACGCAGCGGCCTCCACGGACGCCTTCACAGTGACCGGCAACCCTGTGCCCACGGTGACGAAAACAAGCGGCACCGCGGCTATCACTTGGAACAGCGGGACGAAAAAGCTTGATATCGCGGCGGGCCTGGCGGCCGGGGAATACCCAGTGGAACTCAAGGCCAGCAACGGCGTCGGCACCGACGCGACAATTACCTTCACCCTGACGGTGAACGCGGTGTCCATCGCGGTAACCTCCGCCGGGCTTGGCAGCCTGAAGGTGGATGTGCCGGTGACGGGCGCAAGCGTCACATACACGCTTTCCAACGCGGCCTACGCCGCCTCCATCACCCCCGCCGATTTTGCCGTATCCAACCTGTCGGCGGGGCTCTCGGCGGGCGCTGCGGTGCGCACCAGCAGCACGGTCGTCACCGTTCCTATCACGGGAACCCCCACAACCTACAGCGCGGGCGGCATATCCCTCACGATTCCGTCAAGCGTCGCGCAGGCGAACGTGACGGGCGCGCCGGGGGCTGTCCCGGTCACTGGCTCCGTGACGACCGGCCCTATAGCCAAGGGCGATGTTCCCTTCCCGGTCCACGCCGCCAAGACGGTGACCTACACCCCGGCCCTGACCCTCAATGACGTTGTCCTGGACACGGGTTACGCCTGGGTCACTCCCACTACAACACTGACAGCAATAGGCACTGCCTCCTATCCGGCAACCTATACCAAGAATACGAACTACAATTCCGTCAGCGGCACGATCGCGGTGACGGTAAATAAGGCCGATGCCGCCTTCGGCTCCCCCGCAGCGATCGACACCACCTACACGCCCACTCTCAAGCTGAGCGATATCACGCTGCCTGCGGGCTATGCCTGGGTGACGCCTGCCACATCCCTCAGCGCGGGTACCGGTTTCTACGCCGCGACCTATCAGCCCGACGCGGCCAACTACAATGCCGCCAGCGGCAGCATCACGGTGAACGTGGCGAAAGCCGCAGGCAGCTTTGGAAGCCCCGCAGCGGTCAATACGACCTACACGCCCACGCTCAAGCTGAGTGACGTCACGCCGCCTACGGGTTATGCTTGGGTGACACCGGGAACAACGCTGACTGCGGGCGACGGTCAGACCTTCGCGGCCACCTACACTCAGAACGCGAACTATTTTCCCGCCAATGGCAGCATTACGGTGAACGTAGCCAAGGCAAACGCCGTCTTCGGAAGCCCCGCAGCCATCAGCGTCACCTACACTTCCACGCTCAAGTTGGGTGACATCACGCCGCCTGCGGGCTACACCTGGAGTGAGTCTGCCACGTCCCTCAGCGCAGGCACCGATTCTTACGCCGCGACCTATCAACCCGATGCGGCCAACTATAACGCCGTCAGCGGCAGAATTACCGTGATTGTGGCCAAGGCGGACGCCGCCTTCGGAACCCCCACAGCGGTCAGCGCCACCTACGCGCCCGGGCTGACCTTGGCCGACCTGACTTCCCAGCTGGCCCCGGGCTACACCTGGACGGCCCCTGCCACCGCACTGAACGCCGGCAGCGGCCAGACCTTCGCGGCGACATACCAGCCCAATGGGAACTACAACGCCGCCAGCGGCATGATCATGGTGAACGTGACGAAGGCCTTCGCCCTCGCCGCAAGTGCCGTGACCCGTGAGGTGGTGATCGGCTCGCCACAGACCATCAACTACAATTTAGCGGACCTGTTGCCCAGCGTGAACCCCGGCAGCTATGGGACGCTGACCTACGCCGTGGCCTTCGTGGCTAACGACTACGGCGTGCTGGCAAGCGCTCCGATATTGAGCCCAGGGGCTTCTTCTCTGTCCCTCAGCGTGGCGAGCGTCACGGACATCAACAGGACCGCGGCAATCACCTTCACGGTGACGAGCACAAACTACGCGGACTTCAATGTGGATCTCATCGTGAAGACCATCGACAAAACCCCCGTCACGATCACCGGCGTGACGATGAACGGCAAGACCTATGACGGCCAGCCCTGCGCCTACACAGGCGCGCCCGTGGTCAAGAACGGCGCCACGCCCGTGAGCGGGATCATCCTGGAAACGCTCTATACGTCCACGGACGGCGGCGGCTACAGCGGCGCGGCGGCCCCAACCAACGCGGGCAGCTACCAGCTGACGCTCTCCGTCCCCGCCGGCAACGCGTCCTACAGCGGCAAGCTCGAGCAAAGCTTCACTATCCTGAAGAAAGAGCTCACCGTCAGGGCCGACGACAAATCCGTCAAGCAGGGCAGCGCGCAGCCCGCCTACACCTACACCTTTTCGCCGCCCCTCGTGCCCGGCGACACCCTGCTGACGCCGCCGGCGGTCGCCTGTTCCACGGCCGACATGAACGTCCCGGGCGCCTACCCCATCGTGCCCTCCGGCGCGGACGCGGGCCCGAACTACAACGTCGGCTATCAGAACGGCACCTTGACGGTCACGGCCCTGAGCGCTATGAGCGCGATTACCGGCGTCGTTTCCCCGGTCGGCAGCACCATATCCGGCACGGTCATAACGGCCAGCGTGCCCAACGGCACCGGCAGCCTGGCGGTCAATGTCGCAGTGAGCCAGGGCGCCGCTTGGAAGCTCTATGCCGACGAGGGCTGCACACAGGAACGCTCCGACAAGAATATGCCCCTCGCCGTGGGGGCAAATACCGCCTGGATTCAGGTCACGGCGGAGAATGGCACGAGCACCGTGTATCGCCTGAACGTCACCAGGGCCGACCAGGCAACGCCTCCCACGCCGCCCACTCCCACTCCCGACGTGCAGTATATCCATCTCTGGGGCAAGCAGACGAAATATATCTCCAATTTCCTCAACTGGATCCTGTGTATCTTCCTCTTCGGCTGGATCTGGATGGCCTTCTAGAGCAATGACATTAAGTTAATTCCTGGGCTAAAAAGAAGCAAAAGCAACTCCATTCTTTACCGGCTCCGGGTACTAAAGGCAGCCGCAGCGGCTGAATAAACCAACGGAAATACCGAAGCCCGAAGCCCCGAGGTACGCCTCGGGGCTTCATAATCTTTGTCTGTTCAGGGCGCAACTTTCATCCCAGCGCCCTTCCGTACATCGGACAGTGCCAAATCTCTATTTTGCACACGGACCGCCGGTCGTTGTCGTAGATTACGAGCAGCCCATGGGGCGCGACTTCCTTGTGCATGTTTTTGAACTGCGATCCGCCAAGGTAGGAAGCCGCCGGGATTTCCACGATCGGCTGCGCTTTACAATAGGCGCACATCAGTCTACCCCCTCGCTTTCCGGGCGGCACTTCGCCATACGTACGCCGATGGCCTTTTGGCAGCCGCAGCTGGGGAAGTCCGTCACGTCGAAGGTCCTTGTGCCGTCGGTGAGGATCTTCATGACGCCCTTGGCCTCCGCCGCCTGGTAGCCCCGCGCCTTGACGATGTGAAAGCGGTGCCCGCAGACGCCGCACTTGACTTTGTGTTTTATGTCGCTCTCCGACACTCTTTGGCAATTGACAACGGGACAAAGCTATAGTATACTTGTATACGAGCATACTGATCAGGAGGTACTGCCATGGACTGGAACCCCTTTCTCCTGCTGCTCCGTAAAATCTGGACCCTGCTGCTCACGCCGATTATCCTCATCGGCGGTGCGTCCGTCCCTGTGACGCAGTTGGCGGGAGACGAGGCGGTCCAGGCCACCCGGCGGGACTACATTTACGAAAATAACCGGCTGCTGCTGGGCGCGTACAGCGACTGGGTTGCCCATCGCGGCGGCCGCACCACCGTTGACTCCGCCGCCAGCGCCGCCCTGGCGAAGAAGGCCGGGCTGGATTTTCTCATCGCCGGGAACCAGGGCCGGGGCGTTTACGATCTCGCACAGCTGCTGGACAACTACGGCGCGCAAGGCCTCGGGGTCATCCTGCCGGACTACAACGGCTATGCCAGCATGGGCTGGTCGGCGGAGGACACGACGGACGCGTGGCTCAGCCTGACGCCGGAAAATTACAAGGCGCATCCCGCCCTGTGGGGCGACGAGGTGTTCGACGAGCCGGGCGCGGCGAAGTTCCCCTCGCTGCGCACGATTACAGAGCATTATTACACCCTGGGTACGCGGCGGATGCCCCTTATCAACCTGAACCCCGCGGCGAAGGACATCGAAGCGCAGCTCGGCTGGCGCAAATACCTGCTGCCCGGGACACGCTATTCCGACAGCGGGATCGATGCCTACCGGCGCTACGTGGCGGCGTACATCAGCGCGGTCGACACCGACTACCTTTCCGTGGATTATTACCCGTTCCGGGTTTCAGGCGGGAAGCGGCATACCAGCGACAACTGGCTGCACGTGCTGGAAACCCTGGCGGAAGCCGCGCGGGACACGGGCCGCGACCTGTGGGTCATCACTCAGGCGGGCGGCACCCACGGCAGCGCGGCGGATGTCGCCATGTGGGGCGAGATGTGGGTCCCAAACACACTGCCCGACCAATTGCAACAGGACTACGCCAGCCTGGCCTTTGGCGCGAAAGCGATTATTTACGCCATGCTGCAAGGCGGCTGGTACGCGGACAGCTCGCATATGCTCGACCAGGACGGCAACAAAACCGCGACCTATGATGCCGTACAGCAAGCCAACGCGCAGCTGCGGCCCTTCGCGGAAAAGTATGGCGAGTACCAGTGGCTGGGCGCCTACCTCGTCAACAGCATCAAAACAGCGGGCACGCGCTATGACCTTTCCAACGGCCTGCCCCGGAACGAACGCCTGAAGCTCAGCTCCCGCGACGGCCTGCTTGTTGGCTGCTTTGACCAAAAAGAGGGTGACGGCAAGGCCTATGTCATCGTCAACATGATGGAGCTGCTGGGCGAAAAGACGGCGAAGTGCGCTGTGAATTTCCCCAAGGGCAAGGCCGTGACGGTCTACGGCGGCGGAGAGGCCAAGGTCTATGACTACGGCGGGAAGGTGGAACTGACCCTCGAACCCGGCGACGGCAGGTTCATCACAGTTTGCGCTTGACAAACAATTTGTAGCGTGCTACAATATGGTTGACAGTACCAACCAAGTTTTCTTCGCACCCACAACACCCCCATATCCCCCTGCGCCGATCACACCTTTCGGCGCAGGGGGACCTCCCTATTACGGGTCCTCCGCGTGCACCTCGATCCCCCGCGCGGCCTTTGCGGTGGCCTTAAAAATGCGCTCCTGCTTCCAGTCCCTGCCCAGCCGTATGGGCAGTGCCGCCACGGCCAGGACATCCCTGATGAGCGCCTTCGCCGGATAGCGATACGACTCCGAGAGCGCCTGCTGTGCGGTCACTGGGCCGCCGACTTGTCACCGTCGCTGTCGCTTTCCCAAGCCTGCGAAAATTCCCTGTCCGCGAACAGCGCCGCCAGCCCACTGAGCTGCTTGAGCCGCAGCAGCTCGTCCCTGTCCATGCCGATATTCTTCATGATCCAGTCGTCCCCCAGCCCGGCCTCCACCAGCTGCGCCACGATATTGGTCATCAGGTCGATGGAGTGCACCCCGCGGGCCCGGTCGGCCTCGTGGCTGCATGTGTTATAGGGTGAAGTCAAAAGCTCTTGAATATCAACACTTCTGGAATCCTGGAGACCAGCGTCTGCCCTTGTATATGTAAACTATAATGAAGAAAGAAAATAGATATGTTGAAGCAATCTTACGGCTTCGGTGTGGATCCTGTACAGAGCAAAAACCATCTTCTCGTACTCACCGCGCCGAACGGACCCATCTAAGTCTACGAGCGCTATTCATGGACAGACGAAGGCGAGCAGATGCCTGGTCCCGCAGACAGGCTTAGCATAGAGGTGCCCAAATGTATGTGGGACGAAGTGAGACCTGTTCTGACGGCGGAGTTCAATACGCGTCTGAAAAATGAGGTCCTAAAAACCGGCAGGTTCCCCCAGCAGGACAGCGTACCTGTGGAGCGGCTGCTGGGCAAGGGGATGATGGTGCTGCTCTGGCCATTGAGGACTGCGGGCCTTCGGACATCCCGACCGCCGTGCGCAACTGGAAGGGGTTGCTGCCGGAGGAACGCTGGTGGCTCTATACGATGACCAACGCCGCCGCCGGCGAGTTGAGGGAGCGCAGGGGGTGGCGCAAGGCGCTCAAGTTCGCGCTGGAGGAGAATCCGGTGGGGTGGTGAAGATTTGCCCCGCCGCAAGAAAAACTTACCTCCTGTGTGAGAGTGCGCCCCGGCATCGCTGCCAAGGCGCTGCGTTTTCAATTGCAAATCATCGTAACTAATATAGCTATTCTTTTTTGTTTCTGCGCCATGGAATAGTTATGCCGGGCTATCGCGAAAAGACGCTTGCCTTCCAACTCGTTTTGTGCTATGCTAAAAACAGCGCAAGTTAGCTGCCGCGTTTTTGGTGCAACACAAGCCGAGGAGGTTTCACCATGTCTGATTCACTCAAACCCCACAAGGGCCTATACCTGGCACTGCCCCCGCTGTTGACCCTGGCCTTATCCGCCGCGCTGTCTTGGTATTACGACGCCTACGTTAACTGGCAGCCAAAGGTGTTCCCCTATACCCTGGTCGTCCTCACCCTGGGCATCGCCGCGCTCACGCTGTTCGCGCTCCTGGTGCGCGGTGAGCGCAAACCCATCACCCTGCTCTGGAAAACCGCGCTTTCGATGGCGGCATTCACGGGCGTGAGCCTGTGCGGCGTGTCGTACATCATCAACAACATCATTGGCCATGAGGCGATGGCCAGGCAGGCCTCCATGGTGGCGCTGCCCCTGTGCGCCGCGCAGATCCTCGCGCTGTTTATTCTGGCGCTACGCGGCGTGTGGAAGGACTGGCGGAAGGGCGCTCGCGCGGCCATCTCGGTTGCACTGGCGTGCGCCGCGGCGCTGGGCGCTTTTCTGGGGAGCTTGATCCACATTCCGCGCTACCGCCTCGCGCCGCAGTTCCCCGAATCGCCGCCGATGTATACGCAGGCCGCGCCCGACGATTACGCCCAGTGGCAGGACTATACGCGCGAGTACCTGACCGGCGACCTGTCCGCCTCCGTCGTCAGCGCGAATTCCAGTACGCTGGCGTGGGGCTCGTCGTATCTGCTCAACGCCTACTGCCGCGCGTACCAGGCCACCGGGGATGAGGTTTACCTCGAACAGCCCGGCGGGTACCTCTACGAAATCTTCCAATTGGCGGCGGACAATGACGGCGACGGCTGCAAAAACTGGGGCACCGACACGTACAGCGACGGCGTGTACGAGGAATACTGCGTGCACACGGGGACGCTGCTGTCCGCCATGGGGGAGTGGGCCAATCTGGTGCAGTCTACGCCGGGGCTGCTCGGCAAGACGGAGCCGACATCCGGCCTGACCTACGACGCGCTGTGCGATTATCTGGTCGGCGAGGCTACGAGGGAGATGATCCCCGCCTTTGAGCGCGACTGGAACGAGAAGCTTGGCCTGTACATGAACCGGCCGGGCAGCAGCAATTTCGGCGGCTCAACGGAGAAGCTGTCCCTGCCGAACAACCAGTTTCTGGCTATGGCGGAGGCGATGCTCCAGCTCGCCCGGCTGTCGCCCGAGCACGAGGCGGAATACCTGAACCGCGCCAACCGGATGCTGGACGCGTTTCACCAAAAGCTCGAGCTCGACGGAAACGGGAATATTATCACGTGGAATTATACGGACGCGTACTTCCGCCACGACAGCCCCGGCTCCGCGGAGGACTACTCCCACGGCATGTGGGACGTCCGCGCGGCGATCATGGGGCAGGCCAACGGCTTGACCTTCTCGGAAAAAGACCTGCGGGCCTTCGCGGGCATCTACAAATCCATGGTGCGCGGCGCGCCCGACGAGCCGCTGCTGACCTACAACATCGACGGCGGCGGGACGCAGGACAACGCGCTGATCCTGCTGATCTACGACCTCAGCCCGTTCGGGGACGCTATCTGGCGCACCGGCTACCAGACCGCCGTGTTCCGCGGCGCGGTGAGCACGGGCGACGCCGCGCGGATCCTTGCCTACCACGAATCCGCGCCCGAACCGTCGGCGTTTGGACTGCTGTCGCCGGAGCCGGGCGCGAAATGCACCGCCAGGACGCTGTTCCGCTGGGAGGCGTCGGCCCGCGCGTGCATGTACACGCTGCAGGTCAGCGACCGGGCGGACTTCTCAAATCTGCTGTACGACCGCGCGGGCATTCTGGACACCAGCGCGTACATGCATGGGCTGCCCGAGGGGCAGACGCTCTACTGGCGGGTCATCGCGGCCAACCGGGGCGGCGGCAGCTTTACGAGCGAGCCATCCGAAATCGTGACTTGACTATAGAAAATTTGGAGGAAAGAAAGGAGAATCGTGCTCAACGACTTGGCGAAACAATAACCGCGAAAGTACAGCGATCAATGAATATGGCGGGAGGCATTCCATGGAAGCTTGGCTGAAAGACCAGCTGCGCTACGGCGCGAAGTATTTCGTCCCCTCGCTGCTGAAATACCCCTTCATTGGGAAGAGCTCGGAAGAGCTGCGGGCCTTCCGCGCAAGGACCGGCGGCATGGTGCGCGGCGTTTGCCGCCCGAACGAGGACTATGGCCTACTGAAAGGCATGGGCGCGGGCTGGGTGCGCACGGGTATCTCCCTGCCCCCGGAGGACCCGGGCGCGCCCTGGCCCGACATTGAGCGCCTGTGGAAATACCGCAAGAACGGCCTGAAGGTCATGGCCATCACGCCCAGCGTCGGCTATTTCCTTGAGCGCGGCATCGACCCCCGCACGCCGGAGGGCGAGCAGCGCGTGCGCGAACTGGCGCGGGAGATGGTCACGCGGCTGGGCGGCGTCGTCAGCGGCGTGCAGATCTGCAACGAGATCGGCATCCCGCGCTTCGGCCACCCGCTGACCATGGACGAGGCCGTGCGCTTCCTGGGGGTCCAGGCCGAGGCCATGGCGCCGCTCAAGGGCGATATCGTCGTGGGATACAACTCCGTGGGCCCGCAGGTGGACCAGCACTTTAAAATGCGGCCCTGGTTCCCCTATCTCGACTACGTGGGCGCGGACATGTACATAGGCTGCTTTTTCCCGGTGCTGACCCAACTGGGCATGTTCGAGGTTTTGTTGAAATACCTCTGGGCCTTCACGCGCAAGCCCGTGATGCTCATGGAGTTCGGCTATCTTTCGGGCGGCGCGCCCAAGGCAAAAGAAGAAAAACGCGCCATCCTGCGCGGCTACGGCGCGGAAAGCGAAAGGGGCGCCAGGCGAAACATACGGGAATTCGTGGGGCGCTTCAACGAGACCGCGCGTAAATACGTGGAGCGCTGCGCTTCGGGAGACTGGGGCGAATTCGTCTTCAGCCGGGAGTTCCGGCAGCACCTGTACCGCGAATTGCCCCGGGGCGTGCGCGTGCGGGGCTGCCCGCATACGCCGGAGGGCCAGGCGGAATTTTTCCGCAGGCTGC
>Ga0268262_10001589_pt1 | contig 27774 bp, 25 predicted proteins | sample TergutNc150P3_FD_190354 | JGI IMG/M metagenome (GOLD analysis project Ga0268262, IMG submission 190354) | Nasutitermes corniger P3 segment gut microbial community from laboratory colony in Florida, USA - Nc150 P3 (SPAdes) (version 2) | ecosystem: Host-associated > Arthropoda: Insects >... | reverse complement strand
GGTGTTGTTCGTATGGTTTATATGTGATCTTGTCACTTTTTCCTTTGCTCATGTGGGAATTTTATCATTCTTTTTTCTCTTTGGGAATTTATTTTGAGGCTGTCCTTTTTACTTATTGGACAGCCCCAAATAAAGACTTTATACATGAAGGTTCTCTCCACGCTTTATAGAGAATTTCGCTACGCAGTGCGTAGCGGATTGATATGGGTGGGGTTTGTATGGTGAAAGATTGGGAAAATACCACAATCGGTAATCTATTTACTTTTAAAAATGGTCTCAATAAAAGTAAAGAATTCTTTGGTCAAGGAACGCCGATTGTAAATTACATGGATGTATACAAGAACCGTGGGATTCACGCCGAACAAATACTTGGAAGAGTAACATTAAGTACAGAAGAAATTAATCGTTTTGATGTTCAAAAAGGTGATGTATTCTTTACTCGTACATCGGAAACACCTGAAGAAGTCGGATATTCAAGTGTCATGCTTGATGATATTACTGATTGTGTTTTCAGTGGGTTTGTTTTACGTGGTCGTCCAATAACCGACAAACTTGATATTTTATTTTGCCAATATGTTTTCATGAATGAAACTATTCGCAAAGCAATAATATCTAGTTGTACATATACAACAAGAGCATTAACAAATGGAACCCAACTTTCCGCAATTGAAATCCAACTTCCTGACAAATCCGAACAACATCGTATAGCAGAAACTCTCTCCGACACCGATGAACTCATCACCACACTGGAAAAATTAATCGCCAAGAAACGCACTATCAAGCAAGGCGCAATGCAGGAACTGCTGACAGGAAAAAGACGATTACCGGGATTTAGTGGTGAATGGGTTGAGAAGAAAGTTTCTGATTTTGGCGTTATTGTGACTGGTGCTACTCCTAGTACAAGCGTAGCCGAGTATTGGAATGGAAATATCCCGTGGGTTACACCAACAGATATTTCTGTTTCAAAAGACATTTTCATTACTGAACGAATGATAACTGAGTATGGATTGTCTGTTATACGAGAATTACCGGCTAATACATTATTAATAACATGCATAGCAAGTATTGGAAAAAATACTATTTTAAGGAGCATTGGAGCATCGAATCAACAGATTAACGCTATTATACCAAAAGCAGATTATAATGTGGACTTTTTGTACTATCTTTTTGAAATAAACAAAACATACCTTCTTGGAAAAGCTGGGCAGACAGCAACTAGTATAATTTCAAAACAAGATTTCTCAGAATTTATATTTACTGTACCATGTAATTTGCCCGAACAAACCGCCATCGCCTCAATCCTTTCCGACATGGACGCGGAAATTGACGTACTGACGGCAAAACTGAACAAATTCCGCAATATTAAGCAAGGCATGATGAGCGAATTACTGACAGGCAGAATCCGGCTATTGGAGCAGGAAATGAGATGATAAGTTGTATTTTACTACCCCTTGCTTCTCAGTTCGTCTGGTTCGTGTTGTTAGTGGTTAAAAAATATGTATTTTTGAACTTACAAGAAATCCTTGTAAGTTCAAAGGGAGGCTGGTGATAATGGCGAAAATTAACGAGAGCGAACGTACTGCGCAAGACAGGGTTGTGCGCTTCTTCCAAAAAGAACTAAATTACGAATATTACGGCAATCTTCACTCACAAATTAATACCAACATCATAATCGAGAAATTATCGGCGTATTTATCCGGGCGCGGTTGCAGTACAAGTTTGTCAACAAAAGCTATTGATGCCCTTGTCGGAGCGGCGGGCAATTTACAACAGGGACTTTATAAAGCTAATCAGGAAGTTTATTCTCTTCTTAAATATGGAGCAAAAGTTAAGGAGAATCCGGGCGAATCTGATAAGACGGTCTATTTTATTGATTGGGAAAATCCCGATAAAAATAAATTTGCCGTTGCCGAAGAAGTAACGATAAAAGACAAAAGTAAACGCCGTCCCGACCTTGTCGTGTATATAAACGGTATCGCTGTCGCCGTGATAGAACTTAAAAGATCAACCGTATCGGTATCGGAAGGAATTAGACAGAATCTTTCCAATCAGAGCGAACATTTTAATAAGCCGTTTTTTTCCACAGTTCAATATGTAATGGCGGGTAACAGCAGCGAAGGTTTGCGTTATGGAACAATTGAAACAAAAGAAAAGTATTTCATGGAATGGAAAAATGACACCGCGAATACTGATGTCCAGCCTCTTGACGGAGTATCGCTTGAAATTTTGGAAAAGTGCGGTCAATTCACCGATAAACTCGACTGGCAGATTTACAGCATGTTTCACAAATGGCGCTTTCTTGATCTAATTCATAATTTTATCATTTTTGACAAAGGCGAAAAAAAGGTTTGCAGATATAACCAGTATTTTGGCATAAAGAAAACACAGATGCGTATTCCCAAGAAAAAAGGCGGTATCATTTGGCATACTCAGGGAAGCGGTAAAACGCTGACAATGGTTTGGCTGTCTAAATGGATATTGGCAAACAATTCTAATGCCCGTGTTTTAATTATCACCGATCGCGAGGAATTGGATGATCAAATAGAAAAAGTTTACAGGGGAGTAGACGAACAAGTTTACAGAACAAAATCAAGTTCCGATCTTGTAGAGAAGCTGGACAATACCGATAAAAGGCTGATTTGTACGCTGATTCATAAATTCGGCGCGCACAGCAGTGAAGAAAACAGTGAAGACAAACCGAAAAAATCTATTGAACAATTTATCAAAGAATTAAAAGCCACTTTACCGCAAAATTTCAAAGCAAAAGGCGATATTATTGTTTTTGTTGACGAATGTCATAGAACCCAGAGCGGATTACTGCACGAAGGAATGAAAACAATTCTGCCTAACGCCATTTTTATCGGGTTCACAGGCACGCCTTTGCTTGTTAAAGACAAAAAAACAAGCATCGAAATTTTCGGCGGTTATATTCACACATATAAATATGACGAAGGCGTTGCGGACGGCATTATTCTTGATTTGCGCTATGAAGCCAGAGATATCGATCAAACAATAACTTCACAGGAAAAAATCGACGAATATTTTACCGTCAAGACACGAGGGCTGAACGATACGGCAAAAGCAAAGCTCAAATCCAAGTGGGGAACCATGCAGGCGGTTTACAGTTCCCGCAAGCGTCTTGATGTCATAGCCGATGATATTATCTATGATTTTGATGTTAAGGGACGGCTTGCGGACGGCAACGGAAACGCTCTCCTTGTTGCCGACTCAATTTACTCCGCCTGTAAATACTATGAAATATTTCAATCTAAAGGATTTAAAAAGTGCGCTATTGTTACATCTTTCGTGCCGCTGGAAAGCAACCTTCGCACGGAATCCGAAGATGCCGAAGAATTTGAAAAATATGAAACCTATAAAAAAATGCTGGGCGGCCAAAGTGTGGAAGATTTTGAAAAAGAAGCAAAACGGAAATTTATCGAAGAACCGGCAAATATGCTGTTGTTGATTGTCGTTGACAAACTGCTTACAGGCTTTGACGCTCCGCCTTGTACATATCTCTACATTGATAAATCAATGCAAGACCACGGGCTTTTTCAAGCCATCTGCCGTGTAAACCGCCTTGACAGCGAAGACAAGGACTTTGGGTACATCGTTGACTACAAGCAGCTATTCGGCAGTCTGACAGACGCTATGACAAAATACACAGCAGGCGCGTTCGAAGGCTATGCCAGTGAAGATATTGAAGGTATGATAAAAGATCGCTTGAGTGAGGCAAAGAAATTTCTTGATGAAACGCTTGAGGAACTTGATGATCTTTGCGGCGGCGTAAAATCTCCGAAAGCGGAGATTGATTATATCCATTATTTTTGCGGCGAAAACGGCGTTGGCGGCATAAACGAAGAATCATGTTCCCGCAGCCGTGAGAAGCTGTATAAACTGGTAAATCGTTTAATCCGTGCTTATGCGGAAATTAAAGGCGATATGGACAAAGCGGGATATACAATTTCCGAACAAGCTAAGATTGAGAAAGATGTTGTTTCCTATATCGCTATAAAAGATATAATCGGCAAATCAAGCGGCGATTTTATCGATCTAAAATCTTATGAAGCGGAAATGCGCCGCCTCATTGACAATTATATCAAAGCCGAAGATAGCCGAAAACTTGGAGAATTTGACAATTTGACTCTGCTTGATTTTGTTATGATACAGGGCGAGAAACTTAACGGTAAAAGCAAAGAAGCCGCCGCCGAGGCAATCGAAAACAATATCCGTAAAAAAATTGTTGAGAAAATTCTTATCAATCCAAAATACTATGAAAAAATGTCGGCTATCCTTGATGAGTTAATAAGACTTCGGCGGGAAGGCGCCGCTGAATATGAAGCTATGTTGAAAAAGTATATAGAGCTGGCCAGGAAAACTGAAAATCCCGAAACCTATTCTGACTATCCCGAAAAAATAAGACATAGCTGTGCGCTTAGGGCATTCTATGATAACTGCGGAGAAGATGAGGCTTTGGCAATTGCGCTTGACCAGGCCGTTAGGGAAACCAAACAAGATGGTTTTAGGCACAATATGTTCAAAGAACGGAAAATAAAACAGGCGCTGTTTGCTATTCTTAATAATCATGACGAAGTTGAGCGTGTTTTTAACATCGTAGTAGAACAAAAGGAATATTAAATGCCGATGATAATATCTAACATACCTATTGATGTAAATAAAAAAAATATAAAAAATATGCACCTCTATGTTAAACCGCCAAACGGAAGAGTAACAGTTTCCGCTCCAATTTCTATGAGCGATGAGGCAATAGAGCGTTTTGTGCGTACAAAAGTAAGTTGGATAAAAAGACAAGTTGGTAAATTTGATACCCAGCCTCGCCAATCTGAACGTGAGCATGTTTCAGGAGAAACGTTTTTTGTTTGGAGCAAACAGTATTATTTGCAGGTAGAATACGGAAAAAAGAATTCGCTTGTATTGTCAGGTGATAAAGCAATCCTCACAGTCCGAAAGGAAAGTACTGCTATACAACGTGAGAATTTTATTCGGGAATGGTATCGTGATCGGTTAAAAGCTGAAATAACGAGTCTTCTTCCAAAATGGGAGAAAATCACAGGACTAAAATGTAAGAATTGGCAGACTAAATATATGACTACCCGTTGGGGGACTTGTAATCCAAAAACCAAGAAAATATGGCTGAATCTGCAACTTGCCAAGAAAACTCCTGAATGTCTTGAATATATTATCTTGCATGAACTTATTCATTTCTTGGAAAAACACCACAATGAACGATTTATCTCGCTTATGGACAAGTACATGCCTATGTGGAGAGAAATTAAGTCTACGTTGAATGGGCAGACACTTGATTATATGGAATAAAATACAGCACTCAATACTTATTTATAATGCCAATTGTCGTGCCAGTGGTACGACAATCTCTCTTCCGTTTGCTCTCTTCAACCGACCTCCACCTCAACCGCCCCCACCCCCCGTATCCGCAATTCCGTCACCGCCCCCGTACCAAAAACCTCTTCGACAAACAAACAATAATCCCCCATCACATCCAAAGGAACATAAGCCTGAATAGTCCCCGCAAACCCGCCGCCATGAACTCTGCAAGCGCCCCGTAATTTTCGCTTGCGGAAAAAATTTTTAGTTAGCGCTAATGCAACCCCTATCCCCTGAGCTTGCGGCTGAGAAGGTGAATACACGTTTTGCAAAAGCTCCCAGGAGGAATCCCCCGATTCATTCACCAAGTCCAGATATGATAATAGCGCCTGCTGTTTCGCCGCGCTTGTTGCCGCGTTCCCCATTTCCACAAGAGCGGCGGTCATAGCCTCAACCCGCTTGTTTTCATCAAAGAAGTGGAGGGCGCGCAAAAGAGCGCGGTCTCCTAGCGCTTTGCGTACTTCGGCGGCGGAGTTCAGGACTATTTCTTTTTCCAGTTCGCCAAGGACGGACTTGCCGAAAAGCGCCGCCACCGACTTCATCTCAGCGGGGATTGACGCGTAATCCGCGGTTAGGTTGGCGTGGCTGCCGCCTGTGTTCACTACGCAAAGAGCGTAGCCGGCGGCGGCAGGATCAAACTTGATTTGTTTTATTTCAGGATGAGCCTCGTCCTTAAAATCTATTGCGACAACGCCCCCTGTCGCGCAGGCTATTTGATCCATCAGCCCGCAAGGTTTTCCGAAGTAGTCGTTCTCGGCCGTTTTGCCGATTTGAGCGATTTCCAGGGGAGAGCGTTTTCCTTCGCTGTACAGGGAATCGAAGATGCGGCATAAAAGCATTTCCAGCGCCGCTGATGATGACAATCCCGAACCCGGTAATACGCTTGATACAGCGTCAGCTGAAAATCCGCCTACTGCGCATCCTGCGGCGGTAAAGGCGGCGGCAATTCCCCTGATAAGCGCTTCTGTTGTTCCGCGTTCTTCCGGCTTTGGCTGTAATTCAGGCGCGTCCGACTCGTCTTTCAGCTTTACCGTTACGTCGGGAAAATTGCTTGAACGGAAAAAGACAATGTTATCGCTGCGTTTTTGTACGGTTGCGGAAATGTCCAAATGAACGGCGGCGGTTAAAACTTTACCCCTGTTATGATCGGTATGGTTGCCCGCCAGTTCTGTTCTTCCGGGCGCGCTGAATTTTTTCATTGATTTTTTATGTAAATTATCAGATAGTCAATGAAAGATATAACGGAAATAGCGACTGAAACAATAAAGACAATAAGGGTAATGATTTTAAAAGCGGGGATGAGGTTTTCAAAAAGTGAAAGGCGTTGAAAACTGTCGACGAGGAGGGCGGCGCCTATCGCGATGATGTAAGAGACGGTTTTAACTTTCCCGCTCATTCTGGCTCCCATGGTTATGCCTTTTTTTAACATCAAATTGCGGATAAAAAGGATGCTGAACTCGCGGTAGATAACCAGTAAAAAGAGAAATGAGGGGAATATGCCGGCGACCGCAAAACAAAAGAAACAGGTAAGCTGCATGAAGGTGTCGGCAAAGGGATCAAAAAGCTTGCCTATGTCGCTGACTTCTTTTTGTTTGCGGGCCGCCATACCGTCGAACATATCGGATAATTCGGAAATAACGAAAATGAACCAAAGCACGGGGACTGTCCAGACCTCTTTGGCGGGTAATAAAAAAATTATATAAAAAACAGGCGCAAGGAAAATCCGGATATAAGTAATTTTATTTGCAAGGGTCATACTGTTATATTGTCTTCTAACAGAGAATATGTCAATATTAGGCATGGAAGAAAAACGGCTGGTTTGGAACGAAAAAGAGCGGAAAAAGATACTTGATTGTAGTGTTTTCTCAATTTGGGAATCTTATTGCGATCCGCCGGAAGACGGTATTAACAGCGACGGCAAACTTCATAAATTTACCGTTCTTGACACCAGGGACTGGGTAATGGTTATGCCTGTCATTGAAAGCCCGGAAGGTAAAAAATTTGTCATGGTATGGCAGTGGCGGCATGGTTCTAAAAGTTTAAGCCTGGAATTTCCGGGCGGCGTCTTTGAACCCGGTGAGAATCCTGAAGAAGCCGCTTTAAGGGAATTGAGGGAAGAGACAGGTTTCAAGCCTGAAAAAATGATTAAGCTGGGATCGCTTAGTCCAAATCCCGCGATTATGTCAAACACAATGCATTTTTTCCTTGCGCAAGGCATATCCGGCGACGGAAGGCAGTCTTTGGATGAAGATGAATATGTTGATGTTGCCTTGATTGATGTCAATGAAGTAATAAAAGGCATAGGAAAGGAGCCTTATATTCACGCGCTGATAGGAACCGCTTTAGCTTTATATCAGTCATCTGACCACTTGCAACATTAAGTGGTCAAATAAAAAAAGCGGCGTTTTTTCGCCGCTTTTTTCTTTAACTGAGCAAGTGGTCAGATTAAGGGCGCCACATGCCTTCGCGGGTTTCGCCTTTTAAGCTTGGAATATCAATAACCATACCGGGTTCAATCAAGTCCGGATTGTTCGGGTCGGGCATTTTGGTCTTATTCGCGTTGTAGAGAAGCCTCCACTTTGAGGGATCTCCGTAAACCCATGAGTAGCCGGAAATATTCCAAAGGCAGTCCCTTTCTTTTTGCCATGTGCGGACAGTGTATTGCTTCGGCAATCCCCTGACCAAGCTTTTTCCCGCTTCAAGCGCCGCAAAAATATTTATAGATTTTGTCGACGCGAAAATTGCTTCGTTCCATTGTTCGATTGCGTGTAATTCTACGCCGGTATCGAAATAAAATTTTCCTTCTTTATAGTCTAAGGGATATTTTTTGGCAATGTCGTTTTTATTTGCCCAATCAACAAGGCGTTTTGCTTCCGCTATCAATTGAGCGGAAACAAATTCATCGGAAAGCTGGGCGAAGCGTATTGCTTCCTGAGCAAAACCCGTGGAAGCGTCGTAGTCGCCGATCTCATAGGTATCATGAGCCAGCTTTGTCAGCCTTAAGCTTTCGGTGTAGAATTCGTTGTTAAGGATTCCTTCGGGAATGTACGATTCTTCGCCGGCCGCCGCAAAGTACGAGACAGAGTAGAAAAGCGGAAGCGTTAAATCCAATTCAAGAGTTTGCTGCTGGGCAAAAAGTGCCTGACTTGTGAAAACAAGAGAAATTAACAGGATAAGGGTAATCTTACGGTTCATCTTGAACCTCCTTCAATTATTTTTTCAGCCCCAATGGCTGTTTCAGCGCTTTCTTCAATTTTTTCTTCGGCCTGCCTTATTATTTCCATGGCTAATTGGCGTTTTTCTTCGGTCTGCTGTCCGGCAATTACATAAAGAGCTTCCGCTTCTATAAACTGTTTTGCGGCATCGGAATACACTTCGCTTTTATAGTTTGCTTCGGCATTGTTAAAGACCGAGTCGGCGTCGCGGAAACTGTCCCTGACGGCAATATTAACTTTATTCGCTATGGCGACTTCTCTTTCGGAAAGGGCGGACGCGCGGCGTTCCGCGGCGAATGCAATCCAGCCGTTTGTCAGCACAAGATTATAACGAAGCAGCGCTTCTTCCGCGCTTTCAACCGCGCCTTTTTTATCTCCGGCATCGTATGAATTTACCGCTGTTTGGGAAATTGTATTCGCTTTATCAAAATTATCCGGATCATACTTTACAAAACCGCGGTCGATAATTTCTTGTCTTGCTGTTAGAATCTTCGCTCCAATTAGCAGTTTTTCGTATTCGTCTAAAGCTTCCGCGGCGGTTTCTTTCGCGGCATTGTAATCTTTAGCGTCGTAGTGGTCTTTCGCCGCAAGGGCGATTTTATCCGCTTTCTCCACATATTGGGGAAACAATGCCGAGAATCTGGACTTTACCAATTCATCTCTTATTGCCATTATTTCATCTTCTCTTGCCTGAGCGTACAGCGGGATTGTCATATCGAAAAGTTCGCCGTATCTGTCGGCTACCTTGTTTAACGCGGCCGCGGCTGCTTTTACGTCATCCGGCTTTGAAGTCGGCATTTTTTGGGCCGCCGCGTATTTAGCCTCGACATCTTCCCATTCGCTCGGGAAATACGCCGGAGCTTCAAAATCCATGTCGCTTTTTCTGACTTTTTCTATACGGGAATTGGCATTTTTTATTTCTTCGGAAGGAGGCAGTTGCTGTTGAGGATCATCCGCTTTTGGATGGATGGTTGTTATACAGGAGACACCTGTTAATGACAATATGATTAACGCAAGAAGAGGCAAATAAGTCTTTGTTTTCATAGAGTAACTCCTTAATAACATGAGTATATACCTGATTGGTTCTTTTTTCAAGATGGTTTATAAGGTAAATATGGGTAAAAAGGTTGAGGAAGAGGGGGCCGGCGGCTCAGATTTGAACTCCGGCTCGAGCTCTGTCCCCGAGAAAAGTTCGTCCCTATCGGCAGGGGCTATCGTTCGGCAAGGTTCAACCCTGTCCCTGCTTACTCTGTTTTCGCGAATTCTCGGCCTTTTAAGGGAAATGACCAAGGCGAGTTTCCTTGGGACTAGCGCCTTGTCGGACGCCTTTTCCGTCGCTTTTTTGCTGCCGAACCTGTTTCGCCGCCTTTTTGCGGAAGGCTCAATCTCGGTCGCCTTTATTCCCACATTTAAAGAGTATTTATTGGGAAAAGATAGGGAAAAAACGCGGGAATTTCTTTCATGTATTTTCACTTTTTTAACCTTTTTTGTAACAGTAATGGTTTTAATTGGAATTCTTGTGTCTCCCTGGCTCATCCGCCTCTTTGGTATAGAAGAATTTGATGAAACTGTCCTTCTAACAAGGATTATGTTTCCTTTTCTCGGGTTTATGTCTTTGGCGGCTTTGTTTCAGGGTATATTGAACAGTTTTCATGTTTTTTCCCCTTCGGGGCTTGCGCCGATTTTATTGAATATTGTTACGATTCTTTGCACTTACTGCCTGAGTCCTTATACTCAAAATCCCGCCCGTGCGATGGCTATAGGCATTTTTATCGGCGGCTTTTTAAGCGCCGCGATACAGTTTCCTTTTGTGCTAAAACAGGGGCAGAGCCTTGTTTTTACCAGTTTGAAAAAGGCGATAAATAACCCGGGCACGCGAAAAGTTCTTCGGCTGATAAGCCCGACGATAATTGGAATGGCGGCTTATCAGCTTAACGATTTAGTTTCTACGGCTCTGGCCGGAAGGGCGGGCGAGGGCGTTGTTTCAAGCCTTCAGTATTCGCTCAGGCTTCAGGAGTTGATACTAGGCGTTTTCGCGGTTTCTATAGGGACAGTCCTGCTTCCCAATCTTGCCGAATACGCGAAAACGTTGCAGTGGGACACTTTTAACAAGCGGCTTATGTCGGCAATGAACATTATCGCTTTGATTACCATTCCAATTACTGTTTTCTCTCTCATGGAAGGAAAGAGCTTAATCCGCCTCCTCTTTCAAAACCGCAGTTTCGATGAAACTTCGGTTGGGCTGACTTTATCGGCTTTTAAGTATCACATGCCGGGTTTGTTTTTTATCGCGCTTAACCGAATATTAGCGCCGGCTTTTTACGCTCAGAGCGATACCAAATCTCCTACTTGGGCAGGCATTATTTCTTTTGCTGTTAATATCTGTCTTGCGGCTTTCCTTGTCGGGCCGTTTCGCGGCGCGGGTATTGCCTTGGCTCTGTCCGTCGCAAGCGCGGTTAATACCATTTTGCTTCTTGTCTTTCTCAGGAAGAATCCGAATATCGCGCTTGGTTCGGCTTTTGGTTCATCAATTATTTATATAGTAAAACTTTTGGTTATCTCGGGATTGGCCGTTATTCCAATTTATTTTATATCTCCGCTGTTAACGGATTTTTTCGCGAATAGAGGGCGGTTTATTTCTTACGGTATACCGCTTTTAATTAATACGCTTATCTATATCCTGCTTGGAATCGCCATGCTTGCCATTGTCAGGGACAAATATATTTTTGCATTGGTTAATATGTTTAAGAAACGGCAGGAGCAAGAATGAGGACAGAGCATAAAAACCGCGGTCTTCCTTCCGTAGTCCTTGCAGGCCGCCCCAATGTGGGGAAATCCACGCTCTTTAACCGGCTTCTTCACAAGCGCAGGGCGATTACGGACCCGACACCCGGCGTTACGCGCGATCCTGTGGAAGCGCAATGTTTTATCTCAGGGAAACCTCTCAGGCTGATTGACACCGGCGGTTTCAAGTTAGCTGATTGCGAAGGCATAGACAAGCTGGTTGTCAAAAAAACTCTTGATACAATTAAAAAAGCCGACCTTATTGTTCTTTTGCTTGATGCCGGAGACATAACAAGCGAAGACGAGGAGTTTATCGGTCTTCTGCGTCCGTACCGCGAAAAACTTATTGTCGCTGTCAACAAAACCGAAGGCGGCAGAGGACAGGCCGACGCGTGGAATGTTTTGAAATTCGGGTTTGACAAGGTTCTGATGATTTCCGCCGAACACGGCGACAAAATAGGCGAGCTTGAACAGGAGATCATCGGCCGGCTGGATTTTTCAAAGGTTGAAAACGTTTCCGAGGAGCAGAGCGCGAGTATACGCATCGCCTTGATGGGAAAGCCGAACACGGGCAAGTCCACGCTTTCCAACCGGCTTACATCGTCAAACTCGTCGATAGTGAGCGAAATACCCGGCACTACAAGGGATACGGTTGAAGGAAGCTTTTGCTGGAAAAAGCGGGATTTTGTTATTCTGGACACAGCCGGCATACGCCGTAAATCCAAGGTTACGGAAAACATCGAGTACTATTCGGTTAACCGCGCAATTAAAGCGATTGACGAGGCGGACATCGTAATCCTCATGATAGACGCGGCGGAAGGGCTTACGGATCAGGATAAAAAAATCGCAGGCCTTGCGCATGACAAGGGCAGGGGAATCATCATGGCGCTTAACAAGTGGGATACCATGCCTCAAAACAAGAATACGTTTAAGGAAATATCAAGCAAAATACATTTTATGTTCGGTCAGATGGAATACGCGCCTATTGTACCTGTCAGCGCGAAAGACGGGGACGGAGTTGATAAACTTTTAAACACGGTGATAAAAATGTACGATCAGCTTAACCTCAATATAGGAACCGCCCGCCTTAATCAGGCGCTCGAACAGTGGCTGACCGAGCACCCTCCGCCAATCGGGCCGCACACGCGCTTCAAGCTTAAATACGTTGTTCAAAAATCCGCCAACCCTGTGCATTTCATCATCTTTGCCTCCCGTCCGCGCGCGGTAAGCGAGGCGTACGTTTCGTATTTGCGCAACAAGATACGCAAGGACTTGGGGTTTTCTCTTGTTCCTGTTCTGGTCGAGGTTAAGGAATCTTAACTAGTTATTAGTGAGTAGTGAGTAGTGGGTAGTGAATAGAAATGCTATCCGCTACCCACATTAAAAATTCATACCTGATACCGTTGCGGTTACGTTACTATTGCCTTGTCCAAGTCCCCAAAGTAGCTCCACTAGTATCTGCGCCGGTAACAGTTAAACTCTGTCCGTTTGCGCTCATGGTGAACGTACAATTTCTCCAAACTGTGCCTGTAGCGATATTAGGTTTGGATGTCTCATATTGAATATTTTTTTGTTGTCCTGACCATGTTAAAGTACCGGTACTTGTAATAGTTTGCCAATATGGGTCTCCAATTTTAATATAACCTTTGTCTATGGCGCTCTGTGTAAGAGCATTCGGAGAAGAAGTTAAAGCGTTAAAAACACCTGTTTTTCCGTTAACAGTAATTCGTGTTCCGTAATTATCTCCCCAAATGCCGTCAATCGAGTAGGTCGTTGGCGTGGTTGGTGTATCATTACCGCCGCTGCCGTCATCGCAAGCGGCCATTGAAAATCCGATTACCGCTACAACTAAGATAATTGCTATGCTTCGCATAGCTACGAAAACTTTAATTAAGTTTTTCATATAATACTCCTTTCATGTTTGATTTGTATTAATAAATCTATTACTATGAATATGCTTCAAGAAAACGACCGTTTATTTTAAGCAATATTCAAATGATCTTATTGACATGAATTTATGGCTATTTTTTATAAAATTGTGTAAATTAATAATTTCACTTGACAAAAAGTTAAATATTATGGTATTATTTTAATGTATTATTAATTCACTATTGATCAATATAAACGGTCGTTTAATCTAGTTAAAAGATAGCAACGCAAATCCATGAAATAGACAATTTTGCCGCTTTATGCCATTTGCCACAAAGCGTGAGATTTATTCTTAAAATAAAGACTGAAAAAAAGCTTTCACTAGGTAATAGCCGGATAGCGCGAATGCCACATCGGCGAATAAAAGCGAGGTAAAATAACCACTTAAATATAATGTGCGTCTTTTGTTTGCTGCCCCTTGTTTCTAGCTTCTATTTCTGTAATGCTATACTAATGAAGGCATATCTAGATATTGTTCAAAAAATCCTTGAAAACGGATTTCGAAAGACAAATCGCACAGGTATTGACGCTTTGACAATTGCCGGGGCCATGTTTGAACATGATATGGCGGAAGGTTTCCCGCTTTTAACCACAAAGAAAGTTCCTTTCCGCCTTGTCGCCTCGGAGTTGGAATTTTTTATCCGCGGCATAACTGACAAGGAGTGGCTGAAAGAGCAGAACAACCATATTTGGGATGAATGGTGCAGTCCGGACGTAGTTCCATACGCCACCGATGAACAATCTAAAGCTAAAATGATGGCTGAACGTGAGTTGGGTCCAATTTACGGCTGGCAGTGGCGTAACTTCGGCGCGAAGTACACAGCATTTAATAATCAGCCTGAGGGACAAGGCTTGGATCAATTTAAGCGCGTAATTCAAACTTTAAAAACCGATCCCGATAACAGGCGCATGATTGTAAGCGCTTGGAATCCCATCGATCTTCCGCGCATGGCGCTTCCTCCCTGTCATTACGCTTTTCAAGTTACGGTAATAAACGGCAAATTGAACCTGCTCTGGAACCAGCGTTCTGTGGATGTCGCGCTTGGACTGCCGTTTAATATAGCAAGTTACGGGTTGCTTTTGCACTTGCTGGCAAAGGAGACTGGTCTTGGCGAGGGCAGGCTTATCGGCTTTTTGGGCGATGTTCATATTTATGTGAACCATGTCGAGGCTATCAAAGGACAATGCAGTCGTTCTCCGAAAACTTTGCCGCAGGTTAAGACGCAGAACTTTACTTCTATTTTTGATTGGCATTACGGCGATACGGTTATAGAAGGCTATGATCCTCATCCGGCGATAAAATTTGAAATAGCGGTGTAAATAAATATGAAGAATGATTTACCACGAATTAACACGAATCAACACGAATATAAAAAAGAGGTTATTATTATCGCGGCGATGTCGGAAAATCGTGTTATTGGAAAAAACAATGTCATGCCGTGGTCAATAAAAGAGGAGATGGCGCATTTTACGAAATTGACGAAGGGGTGGCCTTGCATAATGGGGAGAAAGACGTGGGAGTCTTTGAAGAAGAAGCCGTTGCCGGGGCGGTTGAATATTGTTGTTTCGGGAAAAATAGGCGAAACATTGCAATCTTTTCCCGATGTAAAAATTTTCCCCTCCTTACCCGCCGCCATTGAATATTGTTTGGATTACGAGAAAATCTTTATCTGCGGCGGGGAATCAATTTACAGGCAGGCACTTGAATTTGCGAATAAAATTGAATTGTCCGTAATTCACGCTCAATACGAGGGCGATACTTTTTTCCCGGAAATTGATGAATCTTGCTGGACTGTAACCGGCAAAGAAGATTTTGACGAATTTTCATTTATCACTTACACTAGAAAAGAATAGAGTTAACAGGAGCAGTTATGAAAGGTCCGATTTTAGCAGTGCTTGCCGCGGGTATGGGCAGCCGTTACGGCGGCCTTAAACAAATGGATGTAATAGGAAAAAACGGCGAAGTGCTGCTGGATTATTCTGTATACGACGCGGTTAAATCCGGTTTTGAAAAGATTGTTTTTATTATCCGCCGTGACATAGAGAAAGACTTTAGGGAGATTGTGCTTGCGCGGATAGGTTCAAAAGTAAAATATGAATTGGCTTTTCAGGAAGCGGACAGCTTAATTCCCCCGGACATATTCCGCGCCGCCAAAGAAGCGGGAAGAACCAAGCCCTGGGGGACAGGCCACGCTCTGCTTTGCGCTGCGGATAAAATTGACGCGCCTTTCACTGTTATAAACGCCGATGATTTTTACGGCAGGGAAGCCTTTGTCGTTATGTGCAAACATCTCAATTCTTCCGCCGAAGCCGCCATAGTGCCGTACCGCCTTGAAAAAACGCTCAGCCCTCAGGGAACGGTAGCTCGCGGCGTTTGCACAGTTTCCGGCGGCTACCTTGCCGGCGTTGAGGAACTTACCGCTATTGAAAAAAAAGACGGCCGTATCATTAACACCGTTCCCGACGGCTCCGTGCGCGAGCTTCTTCCCGAAACGCCTGTGTCGATGAATTTCTGGGGCTTTCAGCCGGGTATACTGCCTGAATTTAAAAAATATTTTGATGATTACTTAAAGGAATTTGCGGCGGATGTGAAGGGGCGGATTAAAAGCGAATGTTTTATCCCCAAAGCGGCGGATTTATTTATTAATCAGGGGATAATTAAAATAAGAGCGTTAGACGCAAATTCGGACTGGTTTGGCGTGACTTATAAGGAAGATAAAGAAGCGGCAATAAAGAAGATTGAAGAGTTAACAGCCAAAGGCGTATATCCGGCGAAACTTTGGTAATAAAAAGCTATTAAAAAAAGAATATTTTACCACGGAGTACACGGAGTTACACGGAGGAAAAGAAAATTTTCGTACCAAAAACTCCGTGTGCCTCCGTGCCCTCCGTGGTTTATCTCTTCTTCTCTTCCCTTTGCGTCCTTTGCGCCTCTGCGTGATGTTCTTCTAGAATTATTCCCTTTTCGTGTTGTTTCGTGTGTTTAGTGGTAAAATTCTTCTTCTCTTGTTCTTGTAGTCACTAATAAAAAAAGCTGCCCGTTTCCGGACAGCCTTTCATAAACCTTGCTTCGCAGTTTTCCCTAATAATCCATTCCCCCCATGCCGCCCATTCCGCCGCCGGGCATAGCCGGAGCTTCCTTCTTCTCGGGAATGTCCGTAATGGCGCATTCGGTGGTGAGGAGCAGACTGGCTATGGACGCCGCGTTTTGAAGAGCGGAGCGTGTTACTTTCGCCGGGTCTATGATACCGGCTTTCACCATGTCAACCCATTCCATTTTGGCGGCGTCAAAACCTATGCCCTTCTTCTCGTTCTTCGCTCTTTCCGAGATGACCGCGCCGTCGAGACCGGCGTTTTCGGCAATCTGGCGAAGCGGCTCTTCAAGAGCGCGTTTCACGATTTTAAAACCGACTTTCTCGTCGTCGGAAAGTTTTGCGGTATCCGCTTTATCAAGCGCGAGCGCGGCCTGGATCAACGCAATCTCGCCGCCGGGAACAATGCCTTCCTCGATAGCGGCGCGGGTAGCGGACAGGGCGTCTTCAACGCGGTGTTTCTTTTCTTTCAATTCAACTTCGGTAGCGGCTCCGACATTAATGACAGCGACCCCGCCTGCCAGTTTCGCAAGCCTTTCCTGCAATTTCTCGCGGTCGTAATCGCTTGTGGTATCTTCAATCTGCACTTTTATCTGCGCGATTCTTTTCTGAATTTCCTGCTGTTTGCCCGCGCCGTTTATAATCGTGGTATTGTCTTTGTCGATTTTGACAGTCTTTGCCTTGCCGAGTTGGGAAAGATCAGTGTTCTCAAGTTTAAGGCCGATTTCTTCTGATATTACTTCGCCGCCTGTAAGAATGGCGATATCTTCCAGCATGGATTTTCTGCGGTCGCCGAAACCGGGCGCTTTTACCACGCAGGTGCGCAAGGTCCCGCGCAGGCAGTTCACAACCAATGTTGAGAGGGCCTCGCCGTCGCAGTCTTCGGCAATGATGAGCAGGGGCTTGCCGCTTTGGGCGACTTTTTCCAACAGCGGGAGAATATCTTTCATGCTTGAAACTTTCTTGTCGTGGATAAGAATAAACACGTCTTCGTAGACGCAAGTCATCGTTTCGCGGTCTGTAACGAAATAGGCCGAGATATAACCGCGGTCAAACTGCATACCTTCGACAAATTCGATAGAGGTCTCCATAGTTTTGGATTCTTCAACAGTGATGACTCCGTCCTTGCCGACTTTTTCCATGGCGTCGGCTATTGTTTTGCCGATTTCGCTGTCGTTGTTGGCGGAAACTGACGCGACATGGGAGATTTCCTCTTTGTCTTTAATTTCCTTGGAATTTTTCTTGATTTCCTCAACGGCGATTTCCACCGCTTTGTCGATACCGCGTTTTAACTCAAGAGGAGTCATGCCCGCGGCGACTGATTTAAGGCCCTCTTTGACCAGCGAATAGGCCAGGACCGTTGCGGTCGTGGTTCCGTCTCCGGCCACATCATTTGTCTTTGTGGCTACTTCTTTCAATAATTGCGCTCCCATATTTTCATAGGGGTCTGCAAGTTCTACCTCTTTCGCCACGGAAACTCCGTCTTTGGTTACTGTGGGTGCGCCGAATTTCTTGTCAAGAAGGACATTCCGCCCTTTTGGGCCGAGTGTTACCTTGACGGCCTTTGAAATCTGCTCAACCCCGGCAAGCAGCTTGCGCCGGGCGTCTTCGTTGAATGATAACTGTTTTGCCATACTTTTTACTCCTTCTTAATTACCGGAAAATCCGGTATTTATTGATGATTTTTGCTCCGTGGGAGGGAGCGTACGAGCCGCCTTTGGCTCATATTAAGAAAGTTATCAAATTACTGGGATATCGGCAATAGGGTTTGAGGACGTTTTGGGGACTGGGGACAGAGCTCAAATTTAACTAAATTCTAACAATCCCCTCATTCCCCCCTAACACCCCATAAATACCCTTTTCTTAATTCAACACTAAGGAGAGGATTATGAAATCTAAACTTATCGGTATTTTAATGGCTCTTTTTGCCTTGTCAGGCGCCTTTGCCGGCGGAAATCAGGACTCCGTGGGGGACAGAACCGCGGCTCCCTACACAATCGAGGTCGGCGGCTCTACTTCGGTAACGCCTTTAATGGAATTGTTTGCGGCGGAGTACCAAAAAGCAAAGACCAATATAAAGGTAAATATCAACGGGACAGGTTCCGGCGACGGAATCAAGAACGCCGGGGTAATTTACCAGATTGGCATGTCCAGCCGCGAGCTTACCCCCGCCGAGCACGGACTGGGGCTTAAAGAGACAATAGTCGCCATAGACGGAATTGCGGTTATTATGAACAACAGCAGCCCCGTGTCAAACCTTACTATCGCCCAGATAAAGGATATTTACACCGGGGTCATTACCGACTGGAGCCAGATTACCGGCAACATTAAACGCGGAAAAATCGCGGTTATAAGCCGTGAGGAAGGTTCGGGCACAAGGGGCGCTTTTGAGGAACTGGTAGGCTTTCAGGGCAAACTGCTTGCGGGAGCTAACGAGTCCACAAGCACGGGCGCAATCAAGGCAAGTATCGCGCAAAACCCGGAAGCCATAGGCTACATCTCCCTTGGCTCCGTGGACAGTTCGGTAAAAGCGATTTCTGTTAACGGTGTTGCCCCTACAAATGAAAATGTTAAAAAGGGCGCGTACAAAATAGCGCGCCCCTTTATCGTTCTTACCGGAAAAAACGTACGCCCGGAAAGCGCCGCTTTTATTGACTGGATGCTCAGTTCCGAAGGACAGGCGATTGTATCAAAAAGCTGGATTACGATTAAGTAGAAAAATGAATCGAAAACTCACAGATATTTTCTTTAAATATCTGTTTAGCGCGATAGCCCTCTTTTCCGTCCTGGCATTGGGGGCTATTTTGCTTTTTGTTTTCGCGCAAGGGACAATGCCGTTTTTTACGTCTACTTCTTCGGGCATACGTCTGGTCGCCCAGAAAATTGATGAAATTACAGTTAACGGCGTTACATATATAGATCATTCAACATTTATTGATATTCCGAAAAACACCGAACTTATTTCTATACGTTTCTCCTCTGACGACGAGTCTTCAGACGGAATTGAAACGCTTGATATTATTGTAAACGAGGCTGAAAAAGACCTGCAAAAAAAATTGACATTTTCGCATAACGGCGAAGTTAAAATAACCTACCCGGAAAGTTATGTTTATACCGTAAGCTGGCCGGCCGCCTTTGCCGCTCTTGAAAAAAGAATACATGTAATAATACCCGAGCCGCCGTACAGTTTCGGGAAATTTATCGCCGGTCTTGAATGGCATCCCAGCAGGGATAAAATATTCGGTATCTTTCCGATGATTGCCGGAACTATCGCCGCGAGTTTAGGCGCGATCATTTTTGGCGTGCCAATCGCCCTGTTATGCGCTCTTTTTATGGCTGAGTTCCTGGGGCAGAAAACCGCGTCCGTCGTACGCGCCGGCGTTGAGCTTCTTGCCGGGATTCCTTCCGTAGTGTACGGGTTTTTCGGCCTTATGGTGATAGTTCCGTTTGTTAAAAATATTTTCAAAATACCTTCCGGCAACACCCTTCTTTCCGCCATAATCGTGCTGGCGCTTATGATACTGCCGACTGTGATAACAATCGCCGAAACTTCGCTGAGAGCCGTCCCGACTTCGGTGCGCGAAGCAAGCCTTTCGCTGGGAGCGAGCAAGATGCAGACTGCGTGGAAAGTTGTCCTGCCCCATGCCAATTCGGGAGTAATCGCCGGGGTAATACTTGGGATCTCACGCGCGGTGGGCGAAACAATGGCGGTAATCCTTGTGGCGGGAAACTCGCCCCAGCTTACGGTAAATCCGCTTGACAGCGTAAGGACGCTCACGTCCACAATCGCCATGGAGATGGGTTACGCGTCGGGCAGACACAGCGAAATGCTTTTTTCAATAGGCGTAACATTGTTCTCGATCATCCTTATCCTTAACAGCCTGATTTTATGGTACCGCCGCCGTATGGAGGTGGAATTGTGAGAAAAATAAAAAAGCGTAAAATTATTGACGGATTAATTTACGGCATAATGGCGGCGGCTATGATCGCTGTTCTTGCTGTCTTATTGTTTATTATTTTCTATATATTCAAATCCCAAGCCGGCTTTTTTAATTTTTCCTTTTTATTCGGCAAAGAAAACGGCATTCTTCCCATGATTGTAACCACGCTTTATGTAGTGCTTGTTTCGATAACTGCGGCTCTTCCCGTAGGAATCGCGACCGCTATTTTCTTGAACGAGTACTCCGGCAATTCTTCATGGATAAAAATTTTGCGCCTTGCGATAGAAACCCTCGCCGGAATTCCCTCGATCATATACGGACTTTTCGGACTTCTTATGTTCTGCAGGTTATTAAATTTCGGTCAGTCCATAATTGCCGGGGCTTTCACATTAAGTATAATGATACTGCCTGTCATTATCCGCACAACCGAGGAATCGCTTAAATCTATCCCCGACACTTTCCGCGAAGGTTCTCTCGCGTTAGGCGCGACAAAATTCCAGACTATAGTTCATGTGGTAGTGCCCTCCGCGCTTCCCGGAATCGTAACTTCCGTAATTCTCGCGATAGGCAGAGTAGTGGGAGAATCCGCGCCCGTGCTGCTTACGGTAGGACTAACCAAAAATATGCCGCGTACAATTTTTGAATCCGGAAGAACTCTTACAATCCATCTTTATTACCTGACAAACGAAGCTGTGCGCCCGGAAGATTTCGGCATTGCTTTCGCGACCGCTTTCATGCTGGTAATTCTTGTCGTCGTTATTAATACCGCGACAAAGATTATGACCGCGAATTTCAGAAAAAAACTTGGAGAAATACAATGAGCAGTAAAAAAATAGAAGTAAACGGTTTGGATCTTTATTATGGTGATTTTAAGGCCTTGTCAAATATCAATTTTTCGCTCGCAAGCCAGGATGTTGCGGCGCTTATCGGGCCTTCAGGCTGCGGAAAATCCACGTTTATCCGCATATTGAACAGAATGAACGATTTAATTCCTTCATGCCGCATAACGGGCGAAGTTTTTCTGGACGGCAAGGATATTTTCGGAGCGATGGACGTTACGGAACTGCGAAGCCGGGTAGGGATGGTTTTTCAAAAACCAAATCCCTTTAACATGAGCGTGTTTGATAATGTCGCGTACGGGAAACGGATGCAGGGATTAAAGAACAAGGGACGCATTTCGGACATAGTAGAAATTTCTCTGCGAAAGGCGGCCCTTTGGGACGAGGTGAAAGACAGGCTGAAAAAGCCGGCACAGGCTCTTTCAGGCGGACAACAGCAGAGGCTCTGCATCGCGAGAACTATCGCGATGGAGCCTGAAATTATTTTGATGGACGAGCCGACAAGCGCGCTTGATCCTATCGCGACAGGGCGTATTGAGGAGCTTATAGGAGAGTTAAAGAAAGATTATAGTATAATAATTGTTACGCACGCCATGCATCAGGCTTCAAGGGTCAGCAATAAAACGGCCTTTTTTCTTTTGGGAGAGTTAATCGAGTATAATAATACAAGAGAAGTTTTTACAAATCCAAAAGACAAGAGAACGGAAGATTATATTTCGGGCAGGTTTGGTTGAGGGGATTATGAGTACAAGAAACATTTTTTCGGAAGAGTTAAGCAGGCTGCGCCACGATATTTTATCAATGGCGGCAAGGGTGGAAGGAAACCTCGGTAAAGCGCTTTCCGCGTTAAGAACGCGTAACGCGGAGCTTGCAAACGAAGTGCGCGCTGACGATTCAGCCGTGGACGCTCTGCAATTACAAATTGAGGACGACGCCGCGATTGTTATCGCTACGCAGCAGCCCGTGGCGAGCGACCTGCGCGAGCTTGTTTCGGTTTTTAAGCTTACAAGCAATATCGAAAGGGTAGGGGACCACGCCGTGCATCTCGCGCGCGCGGCGAAAAAGCTCGCGAAGACGGGAGATTCTTTTAACGCGCAGGAGCATCTTGAAAAAATGGCGGAGACGGGGCAGATAATGCTCCGCGCCGCCATTTCCGCTTTTATGGCGAAGGACGCTCAGGCGTCCAGGGAAGCGGCGGCTATGGACAATATTATAAACGCGGAGCATAAAATTATTACCGAGGATATATTAAAAGTGATGAAAAAAAATCCTGACCTTGTTAAAGAGGCGCTTCAGATACTTCATACTTCCAACCAGCTTGAGCGGCTTGGTGATCATATTACAAATATATGCGAAGCTGTAATATATATGATAGAAGGCAAACATGAGGAATTAAATGAATAAGGCGGTAATTCTTATAGTAGAAGACGATCCTGAAATTCAGGAGTTATTGTCTCTTTCCTTGTCCAAAGAAGGCTGGAAACTCATTCAGGTAAAAACCGGAGAGGAAGGGCTGAAGATATTAAAAACAAAAAAAGCGGACTGCATCCTTTTGGATATTATGCTGCCCGGCATAGACGGCTTAACTATACTGAAAAAAATAAAAGAGATAGAACAATGCAGAAATATTCCGGTTATTATGACCACGGCGAAGGGAGAAGAAGCCGATATTGTCGCCGGCCTTGAGCTTGGAGCGGATGATTATGTCGTAAAGCCGTACAGTCCCAAAGTGTTAGTCGCTAGAATCCGCGCGGGGCTGCGACGGCTGGAGGAAAGCGCTGTAAAAAAAACGGACACTGTCTGGCAGCAGGGAGAAATTAAGCTTGACGCGGCCCGTCATATTGTTTTTTGCGGCGATAAACAGCTTGACCTCTTCGCCACAGAATTCGCCCTTCTTAAACATTTTTTGACTAATCCTGAAATTGTATTTTCGCGCAATCAGATTATTGAAGCGATAAGAGGTCCGGATTATCCCGTTACAGACCGTTCCGTGGACGTGCAGATACTTGGTTTGCGGAAAAAACTTGGAAAAGCCGGGGATATGATAGAAACTATCCGCGGCGTCGGTTACCGGTTAAGAATACAGGAGTAATGAAAAACCATGACAATTTTTAAAAGAAGCCTGCTTACCCTGGGTACGGCGGCGCTTGTTTTTTCGGCGGTTCTTGTGGTTACCTCGCTGGTTTTTATGGATTCATTGTATTACGAAATAAATTTGCTTGGTCTTAAAAAAACCGCAAAAACCCTTATGACCGCAATAGGACGTGAGCGCATAACTAACTATTTTTTATATAACGATGAAAACAACGATTTTCCCGTAAACGATACGGGCGAATACCGCCTTACCCTGATTGCTCCTTCCGGAATTGTAATGTGGGATTCCCATGTAAAAGACGGGCTGGTAAACCATATTGACCGCAAAGAAATAACGGCGGCCCTTGAAGGAAGGGAAGAAAGCGCTCGGCGCGATTCGGTCAGCACAAACATAAAGCGGATTTATTTTGCCATGCCTGTATTTTACGAAAATAATGTAATAGGCGTATTCAGGCTTTCCGCCGCCGTCCCTAAATTCGGAATGCGCATCTCGTCAATTATTTTTCCTTTTATAATTTTTTCGCTTATTATGGCAGTGGCGGTTTTTTGGGCCGTATACGCCATATCCCGCTCTCTTTCAACTTCAATAGTCAGGCTGGTGGATATTACACAGGAGGGCGCGTCTTTGTTGTCCGGCCCCGAAGCGGGAGAAACTATCTCGCCCGAATTCGTAAGTTTGGAAAAGGCGATAAGGGCGATGACCTTCGAGCTTAATTTCCGTCTTGAGCAGGCAAAAGCGGAAGGCGCAAGGCTGGAAGCTATTCTTAACGGAATGTCCGAGGCGGTTTTCGCTATGGATTCCTCCCTTAAACTTCACCTTGTAAATCCGCGCGCCATGGAACTTTTCAAAATTAGCACTAGAAATATAAATGCCCTGACTTTGCTTGAAGCGACCCATTCCGCGGAGCTGGAAGACGCCGCGAAAAAAGCACTTTTAACCGACACCACTTTGGAAATGGAACTGACGCTGCGCACCGGCGCGGAACAGCAATTTCTGGTTTATGTTTCTCCTCTTTCCGGCATAAAGAGCGGCGTAATCATAGTTTTGCAGGAAGTTACGCGCCTTGTAAAACTGGAAAGGATACGCAAGGATTTTGTCGCCAACGTGTCGCATGAACTCCGCACTCCCATTCAGATTATCAAGGGATTTTCAGAAACCCTGCTGGATACGGTTTCCGATTCCGACAGCAAAATTGAGAAGAAGCAGATAATTCACTTTATGGAGATTATTCAAAAAAACGCCAACACAATGGAGAACCTTACCAATGATTTATTAATTCTCGCCGATTTGGAAAACGGATCGTCTAACGTCCGCGAACCTGAGGAACTGATAATCATGTCCCTTATAGACGAAGCAATTTCTTCCGTTGAATCGCAGGCAAAAAGAAAACAGATTGAGATCAACATTGATTGTCCCGAAGATTTAAGGGCGAAACTTTACGGCTCTTTTATTATACAGGCGCTGATCAATCTTATAGACAACGCGATAAAATATTCCAAAGAAAAATCCGTGATTTGGGTTAAAGCGTACTGTGAGAACGGGGAATTGTTATTGGAAGTGCGGGATAAAGGAATAGGCATATCGCATGAATATCAGGAACGCATCTTTGAAAGATTTTACCGTGTTGACCGCGCGAGAAGCCGCGAAGCCGGAGGCACGGGTCTTGGGCTTTCAATTGTCCGGCATATTGCACTGCTTCACAAGGGAAAAGCCGAAGTGGAAAGCCATGCCGGGGAAGGGTCTGTTTTCAGGATTAGGATACCGAAGCAGATAATAGATAACAGGTAACAGGTAACAGGTAACAAAGGAAGAGGCGGAGAGTGACCATCAAATAGAGGTGATTGACGCTGAGCGCGTCCTCCCTCATACCCCTATATATGGTACGGACATGCGTTTTTGCATTACTTTCGCGAAAAAAAAATTAATTTTTTTCTTTTTTTTTAAATACTGAAAGGCATACCCCATATATAGTGTACCAATTTAGAAACAACACTATGAAAAATTAGATTTTGTATTTTTTTATAATTTATGAAATATTCAATCACTAACAGATAAAAGCCCTTGTCTTTTTTAATTTAGTTATACTATATTTTAAACTATGGAAACTATTTACATATTCTGTGAAGCGGAAAAAATCAGAGTTCCGCTCTTTGGCTATGACAAAAACCTCTACAGCTTTTTTATTTCCCGCGGGGGAAAATGGAATAATATAAACAATGAATTTTATTTAGAGAAAAACATAAACGTAGAACGCTTATGCGGGGATTTCTGGGATAATTTCAGCGGAGTTCCAATGGTGTTAATTAATGAAAAAACACCTGTTCCAAAAGTGTATGGTTTTATGGAACGTAAATGGGGACATACAAACTTTATTAATAAGCCCAAAGCGGAATTTCCTGTTACTGCGGCGAGATGTCCTGTTACCGTTCCTGTCTCTCTACCGCCTATCGTGTCAGACAAATTCCCGCAAAAATGGGAAAGAAAACTTGAAATAGAAATGACTGCGGTAAAATACAGCAGACAAACAAAAAAAAGTTATATCTACTACAACCGCTTTCTTTGCCATTATAAGCAAAAGTTCCCGGAAGAAATTCAAGCGGATGATATAAAGGAATTTCTTGCAGCCGTAGAAAAAGGCAGGGACTATTCTGCGGCGACGTTAAACCTCGCTTTAAGCGCAATAAAGTTCTTCTACACAAGAGTTTTACCGAAAGATATTATTAAGGAACAGCACCGTCCAAGACAGGATAAACGCCTTCCTGTAGTGTTATCAAAAGATGAAATAAAAAAAATGTTTAAGAACGAATATAATTTTAAGCATCGGCTGTTGCTGATGATGGTATACGCTTCCGGCCTTCGGGCCAGCGAGGTAGTGAGTCTAAAAAAGGGAGATATAGACATCGACAGAAAGGTGATTAACATACGTGAAAGCAAATTTCGCAAAGATCGTTGTACCCTTGTGTCGGAAACCGTTATCAAAGCCCTTGAGGAATATTATACTCAATACAATATAACCGACTGGCTTTTTAGCGGTGTCGGGCAGAATAAACATTTGGTAACACGTTCCGCACAGCAAATATTCGGACGGGCGCTAAAAAGGGCAAAAATTGATAAAGACGCAACGCTTCACAGCCTGCGGCATTCTTTCGCCACCCACTTGCTGGAAGGCGGCACGGATATTCGTTATATTCAGGAATTGCTGGGACACGCCTGTCTGCTTACCACTGAGCGATACACTCATGTTGCAAGGTACAAAAAACTGTCAATAAAAAGCCCTTTGGATACTATAGACGAAAAAGATTATTAAGACAGACATAAATCCATAGAAATCAAACTTTAGAAATGATCCGTATTTTTGACAAACAGGAAAAAAAACAGTATATTTTTATAGAGGTTAAAGTTATGGAAGCAACAAAGACAGCCAATCCCCCCAGTTTTGAGTCGGTTTGGGCGATTTTGCAGGAAATAGCCGAAAGTCATAAAGAATATGAACAGGAGAGGAAGAAAGACAAAGCGGAATTCAATGAAAGACTAGGTAATTATATCAATCTTTTCGGCGATTTCACTGAATATACAATGGCTCCCAAATTGCGTGATAAATTTATGGAGATTGGGCTTGATTTTCCCAGAACAAATAGAAATATGAAGGTGAAAGATAAAGTCAATAATATTTTTCTTGAAACTGACGTTATGCTTGAAAACGGCGATAAAGCTATGATGGTTGAAATAAAAACCCAACTTACCGTTGAACGCATAAACAAATATATAGAACGGCTTGAAAAAATGCGAAAATATGCCGATTTACACGGAGATAAACGAACTTTTTTGGGAGCTGTTGCCGGTGTTGTAGTAGATGATGAAGTAAGAGAGTATGCCTTAAATCATGGTCTTTATTTAATTGAACCTGCCGGAGCAGACCTTAATATTACTTCACCAAACGGCAAACCGAAAGAATGGTAATTATTAAAAAAACCTTTCCTACTGCGCCGAAGGCGTATTCATGGCGTTATAATTCTTGAAAAACAATATGAAACAGCTTCCTGGAAACGCCGCAATTTATAGCCTTTGTTCAAAAGCCGCAATCTATACCTTGACTTTATCCATAATCAGAGGTACAGTTTCGTATACAACACGAATTTTAAGTATTATTGGAACATTTTGTTCGATTAATACAAAGATTCTGGGCAAAATAAAATTTAGTTCGGTTAATGCGTAATTTCTGAGCTTAATACGAAATTTTTGTTCGACTAAGAAAAAAATGCGGACAAAAACTTCGTATACAGTAAGTTAAGCGACAAGCCCAAGATAGATATGCGTTGTAACATATCTTCTATATATGTATAATAGGAATTAAGGATATGCGCCTTCGGCGCTGTAAAAACTTATTCCAACCGCCTTACGGCGGAATAAATTAAGGAGGATATTGTATGAAAAATGGGAAACATTGGGCTTTTGTGGCTGTTATAGCCATAG
>Ga0268262_10001588_pt1 | contig 27811 bp, 23 predicted proteins | sample TergutNc150P3_FD_190354 | JGI IMG/M metagenome (GOLD analysis project Ga0268262, IMG submission 190354) | Nasutitermes corniger P3 segment gut microbial community from laboratory colony in Florida, USA - Nc150 P3 (SPAdes) (version 2) | ecosystem: Host-associated > Arthropoda: Insects >... | reverse complement strand
ATCAAGCTCTTTAAAATTTACCCTTCCGTTAGCCCCTTCTTTTAATTTTATTTGCGTTTGATCCGTTTTAAAGAAATAATGAATATACGCGTCTTTTCCGTTAACAGGTTTTATGCCTTCGGCTATTTCTACCTTTTCCCTGTAAGAAGGTTTGTCTACAAATTCTTCAAGGAATTCTTCCTTAACTCCGTGGTATACCCTGTGCTGTACAAGCAGGCTTTTATATGATTCAATCGTTAAATCCGCGCCGCCGTCGCCGGGAGGAATAACGGTAACATAAACTTTCATTTCCAAGTCGTCAACTTCGACGTTGGCCATGCTGTCATTTGCCGGATTATGTTTAAATTCAGCCACCTTTACATACATTCCGGAAGCTTCATTTATAAGCGCTTCAACAATGTCGTTATCAAACTCCAGCACATTCTTGCTGTGAAGCGCCTGTATCGCGTGAGTTAAATATACCCTTTTACCATTGCCTACAGGCGACGTTACTTTTAGAAAAACTCCTTCAGGCCAGCATTGTATAAAAACGTCTCCGTCTTTATCCTGAATAACCTGAACTTTTTCGTCGTCTTCGCCAATAATATCCTCTTGCGCGTGTTTTGCTTTTTTAACCTGAGTGCGTTCATAGGCGCGTATTACCCAGTCTTTTTTCCCCGCGCCCATAAAGCCTGACGAACCTCTTTCAAGGATTTCATATTCAAGGCGGCGGACGGAAGTATCAAGCAGGGCGGCGGCTTCATTTACGGCGGCTTCCAATGTGGGACCTGACGCGTCTACAGACCGAATCGCCCTGTCTTGCTCCAGATGCTCTTTTACAATTTCCTGCAACTGGATAAAATCGATCATACAATACCTTTTCTTATATTCGTTAACTTTGATCTTAAGTGAAGGACGGCTTTTGTATGGAGCTGCGAAACTCTGGACTCCGTTACCTGCAATACGCGCCCGATATCTTTTAAAGTCAAGTCTTCGTAATAGTACAGAACCAGAATTTTCTTTTCTTTATCGGGAAGTTCATTTATCGCTTCGACAATAACGCGGCGAATTTCTTCGTTAACCACAACCACGTCGGGATTTAAGCTGGAAGGAGACTCAATGCTGTCGCCGATGGACACTTTGTCGTTATCGTCGCCCGAGTACCATAAGTCGTTCAAAGAAATTATGGAGGTGCCGGATATTTTTTGAATCACTTTCATGTATTCCTGTTCATCGATTCCAAGGGCGCCGGCTATTTCCTGATCGGACGCCGTTCTGCCCAACTGCGCTTCCAAAGAAGAAATAGTCGTTTCTATTTCGCGGGTTTTTTGCCTGACGGAACGCGGGACAAAATCAATCAAGCGCAGCTCGTCAAAAATCGCGCCTCTTATGCGCGTAACGGCATAGGTTTTAAATTTTACGTTTTTCTCGGGATCAAATTTATCAATTGCGTCAATAAGGCCAAAGACGCCGTAGCCTACAAGATCGTCAAATTCCACATTGTTGGGCATTCCAACCGCGACTTTTCCGGCCACATACTTTACAAGCGGGGCGTATTGTTTTATGAAGGCTTCCCGTATCGCAGGATCCCTATTTTTTCGGTACTGCTGCCAGAGTTCCTCTTCTGTTCTTTCTTCGGGCATTCCCAAATCATTCCCCTTTAACTTTTACTTAATACCGTTCTAATGCCTTGCGCCATACTTTGCGGGTCAAAATCACCCTGCAACGGCTGAGCCTTATTGCCCTTATACTGGCTGCGATCCGGCTCATCCTCAACGGGACGCAATGCCGGCGCCGCCGAAGGCGCGGCAGAAACGGGGGTACCGCTATAACCGGATGAAAACGCCATTGCCATCATATCCAAATCAGGCAATCCCCCCAATCCGGAATCCTCCCCAAAACTTGGGGTAAACTGCTGTTGAAAAGCCGCCGGCTTAGCAGCCTCGGGTTTTTCAAAATCAGACGTTTCAGAAAAGTTTGCCGATCCTCCGGCTGCGCTTTCAAAAAACGAGTTATCCTGATCTTCTTCAAAATCATTATAACCTGCTTCTTTCTTTCGGTCTATACCCTCGCCTTGTCCGGAGAACTCAAAATTTGAGTATTCAGACTGATTTCCGCCTGAACTGAGGTTACTCTGCACGGGACGAGGCTTAAAAGCGCCCGAAATAAGGTCTTCTACATTGCCTAATTCTCCGGAATTCCCGTGTTGATTAAACAATTCAGGCACGGCATATTCACCCATACTATCCAGGGTTATGTTTACATGTCCGATTGCCTCATCAAGCCCGGAAGGAACGGCATCTTCATTTGTCACTAAAACTTCAGGAAAGAAACTGTCCAGAATAAACCTCAGGCCAAAACCAATCCCAAAAAAAACAGCGGTAAAAATCAAAGCCCTGACAATAATATGAAAGATGCCCACTCCTGAAATTACGCCAAGAAGGATCGAAACAGACAAAGCGCAAATTGCCGATATTGAACCCCACTTTAAATTATTCACAGTCAGCCCCTTTTACCGCTAAACAGCGTTTTCATGCTGCGAAGACTTGAAAAGCCTTTTAAACATTGCGCCAAAACCGGCGGTTTCTCCCGGTTTATTCCTGTCCATGCGTTCCACGATATGTTGAACGCATATACTTGCCTTGCATTTTGGATCCACTACCATAAAAGGCTTTTGCCTTAGAACCGCATGGGAGACTGACACATCGTCATAAATAAATCCCAGATAATCAAGTTTTAAGTTTAAAAACTGGCCTGCGATATTAATCATTCTGTCGGCGACGCTTTTTGCCTGCGCGGCGCCTTTTGCCCTGTTTACGACAAGTTTTAAACCCATATTAACCGAGTCATACTCAGTAGCGATAATTTTAATTATACCGTAAGCGTCGGTAATCGCGGTCGGCTCGGGAGTAGTGATAATAACGGCATCGTCCGCGGCGGCGATAAAATCCAAAACATTACTTGAAACGCCCGCGCTTGTGTCAATGATGATTATGTCCGCGTTCGATAACGAATCAAGCTCGGAGATAAAATCTTTTCTGTCCTCTTCGCCCATGTTGGCTATTTGAGAAAAGCCTGAAGCGCCCGCGACAATGGAAATACCGTATTCCGTCTCCACAAGAATTTCGCGTATTGTTTTTTGCTTTTTAATAACATGGTACAGATTGTACTTGGGGATCATATTGAGCATTACATTAACGTTGGCAAGCCCAAGGTCGGCGTCCATTACCACTACTTTTCTTCCCAACCTTGCGAACGCAAGAGCCATATTCACGGAAAGATTGGTCTTTCCCACGCCGCCCTTGCCTGAAGTGACGGTAATAACGCGGGCCTTGTCCGCCGGCTTTACATTCGACTTTGAAGACGTTACTCTTGACGAGCCTGTACCGTCTTTTTTCCGTTTCATAATTTCACGCAATTTCTCAGCTTGATCTTCCATAATAACCTCTACCCCATAAAATAAAAAATGAAACTCCGTTTCATAATTATCTCCACTTAAATTGATCCGCTTCCCCCGAAGGAAAACGTTTTTCAATTTTATCACGGTTTATTTTAAAACCGTCAAGATTAATAAGAAAACGCACTACAGACGCCCTTCTTATATCCTCGGGAACAGCCTGCCCGTTAGTTATGAAAGAAATACTTTTTCTTTTTTCCGCGAGAGCGGAAATTATATTTCCGTAACTGCCGGTTTCGTCCATCTTGGTAAGTATAACCGATTTATAATTAAATGGCTCAAACTGCCGCATTATCTCCTCTATATCGCTTGATTTTGTCGCCGCGCTTATAACAAGATGATATTCCGCGTTTTTAGGGCACCCGTCAAGAATCTCCTTCATTTCTCCTATCTTTGACGAATCCTTAGGGCTATTACCGATAGTATCTATTAAAAACAAATCAATGTCATCGCTGTAAAGCGCTATTTCCTTTTTTATATCCTGTTTGTTTAAAACGCAGGAAACCGGTATCTGCATAATGCTCCCGATTTGTTCAAGCTGCTCTTTGGCGCAGATACGGAAAGTGTCAATTGTTATCAGTCTTACGTCAATGGCGGGAATTTCATCGGTCCCTATGCCGTAAATAGCCGCAAGTTTTGATATCGTGGTTGTTTTTCCTACTCCCGTAGGACCGACAAGAACCATGATTCTTGGTTTGCGTATAACGGCTTCTTCTTTATAAACACTGATGCTCTCCCCTATCCATTCAAGAACATGATCCTGCACGATGTCAAAATGCTCCAATTGCCCAATAGACAATTCTTTTCGCAGTCTTTCCAGCATTCCGTTAATATATTTCTCCGAGAAATCATTGGCTTTTAACAATTTCGTCACGTTGACAAAAGACGGATGCTCTTCCCTTTTGCCCGTACTTTCCACTTGCTCTTTTATTTCTTTTATTCCTTCCTTTAGCAGATCTAAAATCTGCTGGGAAGTTTCCCTGCCGTTAGCTGATATGTCACTGATGTTTTTCCTGGCAGTTTCAATAACCTTTTGTTTTGCCTCTTCAAGATTCTTTTCGGAAAACAAATCGCCGCCTGCCGGATACTGCATACCTGACTGCTGTGAAAGCGGAAGACGCGGGTTATAATCATAAGATGGAGTATTTTGTTTTTGAGTCGAAAAATAAAATTCAACCTGAACGCCGGGTTTTGTAAATAAGCCCAAAAATCCGCCGCGCCTTATATCTTTTCGGTTTTGAATATGAAAAGGCCGTTTGTATTTTTCATAAATCTTTTGTTTGCATTCCAGCAGGCTGTCGCCTTGTTCAATAAACAATTCCATTTTATTGCTCCGCCATTTCTTCTATTCGTATCATCCCTACAGCTTCAGGAATAATTCCTGTAACAATTTCCGGGACTGAAAGAACCGCCAAATCCGGCAATTCACGATCCGTTGAATTTTTAACAAGGAAACGCGCCTGTTCGGAACACAGAATTACAGGCATCCATCCCTTTTCCTTAACCGCCGCGACCGCTTTTGCAACCGATTTAATCCACGCTTTTTGCGTAGGAGGATCAAGGGCGCAGACCATGCCTGAAGCGGTTTCGTACTTGGCGTCGATGATTCTCTGCTCAAGGGCGGGGTCAATTGTAAGAACGCGAAGTTTTTTGTCTTCATCGGCGTATTGGCCGCAAATCTGGTTAGCGAGGGCCTGCCGCGCTTTTTCGGTAAGGAACCAGATATTTTTGGAAACAGGCGCGTAATCGGCAATAGCTTCAAGAATTGACACCAGGTTGCGGATAGATACCCTTTCCCTCAGCAAGCCGTGAAGTATTTTCTGGATTTCCGTTACGCGTAATCCCTTGCCTTCCCTCATTGCTTCTTCAACAACGGCGGGATAATCCTTTTTCAGGGTATCCAGAATCACCTGCGTATCCTGCAAGCCGAGAATTTCAGCCGCGTGACGGCGAATAATTTCCGTCAGATGAGTGGCGATTATATTGGGTGGATCCACTACCGTATAACCGGCGCGTTCGGCTTCGTCCCGCCTTGACTGTTCAATCCAAATTGCAGGAATCCCAAAAGCGGGATCTACCGTCTTCTCGCCCTGCAATTCCGCCGTCACCATTCCGGGATTAATGCACAGGTAGTAACCAAGACGGATTTTACCGCGCCCTGAATCCACTCCCTTAATTTTAAAACAGTATTCGGAAGGGTTAAGCATGGAATTGTCAATTATTCGCACTTTTGGAATAACAAGCCCAAGTTCATGTGCGGACTGGCTTCTTACGTTCATAACCCTTTCCAGAAGTTCCGCGCCTTTTTCCTTTTCAACTAACGGAACCAGCCCGTAGCCAAGTTCCAGCGAGAGCGCGTCCAGCGGAACAACAGGTGGAAATTCCGCCGGTTTTTCGGTTTGTTCGCGGGGTTTTCCTGTTTTTGTACTTAAAACAACAGCCTTTTTCTGAGCGCGGCCTCTTGTGTACGCATGAAACGCGATCAAGGCCGCCATCGGGAAAAGCAAATACCACGGGAAGCCGGGCAGAAAACCCAAAACCGCAACCACAGCGGCGCATACCCAGTAAAGGGACGAATCGCGCTTCAGGATTTGATCAACAATCTGATCGGCAAGAACGCCTGTCGCGGCGGCTCTTGTAACAATAATTGCCATAGCGGTGGAAACAAGAAGCGCGGGAAGCTGGGTGACAAGTCCGTCTCCTATGGCAAGGGCAATGTAAACGCTTATCCCGCTTTGCTGCCCTCCCAGCGCGGAATTAACAATGAACCCGCCGAGCATTTCAATAATAATAATAAAAACTCCCACCTTTACGTTACCTGAAATAAATTTGCTCGCTCCGTCCATTGACCCGTAAAAATCAGATTCCATCTGGATTTGGGCTTTCTTGCTTCTTGCCTCTTCTTCGGTAATCGCTCCGGAACTGTATTCGGTATCTACCGCCATCATTTTTACAGGCATGCTGTCCAAAGTAAAACGCGCCGCAACTTCCGATACGCGGGTAGCTCCCTTTGTAATAACAATTACCTGCACCAAAATAATGATGATAAAGATGATAGTGCCGACAACAATGCCCTGAACGCCGCCCGCTGATCCGACTACAAAGCTGGAAAACGCTTTAATCATCCGTCCGTTAAAATTAGAACCTTGCGTAAGAATAAGACGGGCGGACGATACGTTCAAAGCAAGGCTGAATACGGTAGAAACAAGCAAAAATGTTGGAAAAAGAGTTAATTCAGTCGGTCTTTGCGTACTAAGCACGCTAAGCAGAATCATCAGGGAAAAAATTAAATTAATAGCCATAAGCGCGTCAAGAATAACGGTGGGCATCGGAAGAACAATCGCAAGTACAATGGTAATCACGGCTACGGCGGGAAAATTATTTTTTAAGAAACCCAATACATTACTGCCGGCGTTACCTTGCTCTAACGGATTATCAGCCATTTATACCCCTCATTAAAATAAAAATTTTCATGCGCTCATCCTTTTGCGCCGTTCTTCATTAAGGCTCCAAACCTTATTTAATATAAACGCAACCGTATTCCAGTATTTATAAGGGACAATTTCTCCCACGTCGGTTTCGCGGTACAGCGCCCACGCAAGCGGCTTATTCTCTACCATCGGAACGTCATTATCCTGCGCAATCCGCCTGATCCTTGCGGACATTTCATCGGCGCCCATAGCGACTACCATAGGCCCTTCCATATAACTATTATCGTACTGTAAAGCCACGGCAAGGTGGGTCGGGTTTGTAACTATAACGTCCGCTTTAGGAACCGTAACATTGAGATTCTGCCTTAACATCTCACGGAAGCGGGAGCGGATCCTTTGCTGTACCTGCGGATCAGATTCGTACATTTTTCTTTCTTCTTTTTGCTCATAACGCGTCATCTTGTGCCGTTCGCGGAAGCGCCACCGCTGGAAAAAATAATCCACTATTGAAAGAATAAGCATTAGAACTGCGACAACAATAATCATCCGTATCGCGATTGACGCTACCAGCGTAAGTCCCTGATAAACGTCCGCTTTTTGCAAATTAAGCAATTTTCCAATATCTTTTTTTATGAACAAATAAGCGACAATGCCTATAATCACTATTTTAACAAGCGACATTCCAAGTCTGACCAACCCGTCAATAGAAAAAATACGCTTAAAATACTGTCCGAATCTTGGCAGTACTCTGGAAAAATCCGGCGTAATGGTTTTTGTTGTAAACAGGAAGCCGCCGGTCTGTACCATATTTGAAAATATTGCCGATACAAAGGCGACTATGATAATCGGAAAAACAAGCCGCGCAAAGAATATAAAAAAGGTTCCCGCAATAATGGCGTCTTTTGTCGGATCCAATTCCAGTACGCGCAGGAAGAAAAACTGCACCATTTCAACGCAGGTCTTCAGCATATAAGGAGCTATAAAAAGCAATAACAGCGCTGGCAGCAATAAACCGATAGCGCCGATCAGTTCCTGGCTTTTTACTACCTGCCCTTCTTCTCTTAACCGTTTTAATTTTTGCTCGGAGGGCGGTTCAGTTTTACCGGGAGCGTCTTCGTCGTCGCTGTCGGCAAACCACTGCAAATCAATTATTGGAAGTGAGTAGTGAGTAGTAAGTAGTGAGGAGACGGTATCGCCGACTTGAGGAGCAGGTAATTGAAAACTAAATGCGTATTCCAATTCATTAACTGCTGATCCAAACTCTCTCATAACCCGCCTCCTCCGGTAATCTGCCTGCCGATTTGAACATAGAGATTTTGGATGCTCCCAAATCCGGAATCAATTACGCGGGTAAACGCTTCGATCATAAACGGAAGCGACGCAAGGATAAGCAGGAAGGCAACTGTAATAGAAATCGGAAAACCTTCGGAAAGAATATTTACCTGCGGCGCGGCTTTTGATATAAGTCCGGTTGTCAGTGATGTTAAAAATAAAGTACCTAGGATTGGAAGCGAAATAACAAACGCATCCATGAATAATCGCCCAAGTCCGGATGCGAACATACCGACAACATGCTCTCTTCCGTCAATCATGGCAATAACATTGAGCGATTGCACAGAACGCCAAAAACCGCTAAAAAGCAGATGAAAGCCGCTAAGATGTCCATAGGTCGGCGATTGTTTTACTAATGTTACAAAGACCAGCATAGACACAAGACTAAAATACTGTCCCATAAGCGGATTTTCAACCTGAGCGACAGGGTCAAAAGTTTCTGAAGCTCCAAATCCCATTTGCAGGGAAAAGAACTGTCCCGCGGTAGAAAAAGCGGCAAAAATTACCGTTAGATAAAAACCGATAATTATGCCGATTATCCCCTCGCCGATAAGAAGCAGCAGGAAGCGAAGGCTGAATGTCTCATAACGCAGGTCGGTTAATGTGCCGCCGGGCAATGTAACAATACCGTTAGGTGAATTAGCCGCCATATAAACTTCCGCCGTGGGAAGAACCGCGAAAGCGGTAAGACCGGCAAGCGCGATTTTTGCGGTTTGAGGAACAGCATCGGACGAAAGAACAGGGGTGGTTTGAATCATGGCAAAGGCCCGTACCGCTATTAGCAGAAAAACAGGTCCAAAGGTGAGAATATTTTGTAAAATCGCGTTTTCTATCACTCTTCTACCTCGCCATATCCGGAATTCGCATAAACAACCTTATTGTATATTCCCCAAGGGACGTGAACATAAACCCGCCCAATAACGCAAGCGCTCCAAGGATAACAAACAACTTTGGCACAAACGTAAGCGTCTGCTCCTGAATTGACGTTGCCGCCTGAAGTATCGCGACAATTAAACCAATCGCTAAAGCGGATAACAAAATAGGCGCCGCAAGAATCAAAGTTTCCAATATTCCTTCCCGTAAAGCGGCTACTATATCGCCTATAGTCATTATTCACTCCTTAATAAAATGAACGGACCAATTGCTCCGTCAGCAGTCCCCACCCGTCTACAAGAATAAACAGAACTAACTTAAATGGCATGGAGATCATAACGGGAGGAAGCATGATCATACCCATGGACATAAGCGCGCTTGCGACAACAAAGTCTATTACAATGAACGGAATAAAAAGCAGTATTCCTATTTTAAACGCAACAGTAAGCTCATTAAGAATAAAAGCCGGTATTAAAACATAAGTTGGAACATCATAAAGATCGCGGGGACTGGTTTGATGACCGCTCATTGCCATAAAAAGCGCGATATTCTTCTCCCCGCTTGTAAGTTCCCTATTATTATTTTTTTTACCCATCTGTGAATACATAAAAACCCTTAACGGAGCTTCCGCCGCCTTGTACGCATTCTCAACCGAAAGCGTGCCAGCGGAAAGCGGCCGTATGGAATTAGTATAAATCTCGCTGAATGTAGGCCACATGATAAGCACGGTAAGAAAAAGCGATATGCCTAAAATTACCTGATTGGGGGGAACCTGCTGTAATGATAGGGCGCGTTTTATAAAATCCAAAACAATGGAAACGCGCAGGAAACTTGTCATTAGTATAATGATGCTGGGCGCAAGAGAAAGAACGGTTAAAAGGAGCAGTAACTGCAGCGAAAACGCCACTTCCTGCCCGCTCTGAGGATTTCTTATAGTTAAATCAATAAAAGGAATCGCCGGAGGCCCCGGAGGCGACGTCAAATTTGTCGTTCCCTGGGATGACCTGTCCGGAAACAATTCCTGCGCGTTTGTTACGGCGGGAAAGAGAATTGAAAAAACGGCGAATAAAACAAACATTGCCAATTTAAAATAAGTTTTACTTTTTTTATTTGTATTGGTCAGAGGCTTTTTATTGAAAAAAATATTTGTTAACCGCATCACAACCCCTTGAGCCTCTCGCGGCGCTTGCGAATTTCATCAACGCCGTTTAAGGAACGAGTCTGCCCCGGAGTTCCAAGACGGCGAAGGATTGACAAAAAATCAGGAAAACGGCCCTGAGTTTCGGCGCTTTTTTTGGAATCCTCAAGGAGCATCGCGTCAATTATTTCTTTATCTTCAATTTCGCTAATTTGGTTCACCCCGCCTTCGCTTGCCCCAAGGAGCCACGCTTTAGAGCCGACGGAGACAATATGCACATAACGGTTAAAACCAAGATGGGAACTTGCCAAAATTTTCAGGAAAGGGTCGTTTGCGGCGGTTTGTTTGGAAGATCTTTTAATAAAATAAACAATACCGTAAATTGCCGCGGCGGCAAGGGCAAGGACAAGTATCATTCTAATCACAACCCAAATCGACGCGCCTGATCTTTGCGCGGGAAGCGCTGGTTCGCTTCCAAAGATAATATTTCGCTCGGCGGCCCTGTACGGATCATCAACGACAACCGTATCTTCCTGTTCAGATCCCTGAACAGAGTCCTGTATAACTTCCTGAGAAAAAACCTGTATTTGGACAAGAAGCCCCACTGCCAACAGCAGGGCTAGTTTAGGTATTTTCAGTTTTTACCCCCCCAGATCAAACTGATTCTGCTTAATTTTACACTTTTTTTAATTTTTTGGCAAGAGAAAACAGGAAAAAATATCGAAAATATTGAAAAAATCAGGAAAAACCATGAATTTATCGGCCTTCCTAAGAGATTTTCAGTTTTATTTAAAAAATGGGGGGCATCAAAATAAAATGCCATTAACAATTTTTTATTATCTTATATTTCATATGTATGCGGAGGAATTATGAAAAGCTTTTTCCTGATAATAGCAATTCTTCTATTTTTTTCTGTAGCCTTTTCCTTTGCCTTTGGCTATATAACCGTGAATAATACGCCTCTTTATAAATTTCAGGGAAAAAACTGGTATCTTTGTGAAGTGGTAACCGGAACAACCGTTATCAGCATAAACAGGGATAATAAACCGGACTTGATTTATACTATCATGTTCAATTCAGAACGCTTCACAGGCATAGGCGCGTACAGCCGCTATTTTGGCCCATATATCGTAAAAAAAGATCACTCTCTTTTTATAAAAAGAGTCACCAGCACGCGTTTAGGTTCCAAATATGAAACGGACAATTTTAATGAACAAAAATATTTTAAGTACATAGAAAATGTTAACCGTTGGGAGATACGCAACGGAAAACTGGAACTGTATTCATGCGGCGATGACGGCGCTCAAATAATTTTAGTATATGACTAAAAAATATTATGTTTTAAAATATATTACTACAGGTTTTTTAGAATTTGCTTATATTTACTTACGGAGGAATTATGAAAAACATTATGAATAAAACATCTTTTCCGTCTTTTGTTTTAGGTTTATTTGCCAGCGCAAGCAGCATAATATCCGCGGACAATCCTGCGGACTGTCCCATGGACTGTCCTTTGGACAAGGCGGATCTAAATGAATTTCAAGAGAAAAACTGGCATCTTGATGAAGTAAAAACAGGAAAAAATATTATCATTATTAACAGGGAAAATAAACCTGAATCAATTTATACTATCATGTTTAATACGGAACGTTTCGCCGGTGTAGGCGCGCCCAACCATTATTTTGGTTCATATACCGCTAAAAAAGATCATTCAATTTTATTCAAAAAAGCCGGCAATACGCGTATGCTTCCTATATTTGAAATGTATGACATTAAAGAAAACGAATATTTAACGTACATAGAAAGGGCAACCCACTGGAAAATGCGCGATAAAAAGCTGGAACTGTATTCGTCAAAAGAAGACGGTTCTCAGTTGATTTTAGTGTTTACCAATGGCAGATAATAGATTCACAATAACACACAGCCGTATTTCCATACGCTGTCAACTTTTTCTACGACAGCGATAAGAGTTTCCCCGTTAAATACGGCAGTTGAAAAATCCGCCGCGTTAGGCGTTAATTGCGAGTCCTTTGAAAAAAGAGTTTTCTCTTTCAGAATCGGCGCAAGGGGTTTGCCGTGAAAAATATTTTCGGCTTCAGAAGGGGTAACTTCAAACCACGGCAATCCAAGGGCGGCAATTACGGTTTTGTCTATGGGGCGCGGGGTCATCACTGTTTCGTAAGAGGTTTCAAGTTTAAAGCCCGCAATCTGCGTCCGCAGGAGCGAACAAAGGCGCGCCCTGCTTCCCGCCTCAAGAGCGATGTCTCTTGCAAGGGAGCGGATGTATGTGCCGCTTGAGCAGTGGACAAAAATGTCCGCAAAGGGAGGCTGCCATGACTCCAGTTCCAGTTTGTAAATTGTTACCGCGCGTTCTTTCATTTGCACTTGTTCGCCGCTTCTTGCAAGTTTTGACGCGCGCTGTCCGTTTACGTGAATAGCGGAAAAAACGGGCGGTTTTTGCATTATTTGGCCTTTAAACAATGTAATAGCCCGTTCAACTTTTTCACGCGAAGGCGCCTGCGCCTCGGCAATTATGCGTCCCTCAGGGTCGAGGGTGTCGGTTTCCGCGCCGAAGTGAATGCGTCCCCTGTACTGTTTGTCGCAGTGTGAAAACCAGGGGCTTAAGTGCAGCGCCCTGCCTGTAAGAACGATTAAAAGCCCCTGCGCGAATTTATCAAGGGTTCCGGTGTGGCCTACTTTTCCGCTGCCCAGGGCGCGCTTAATTTCACCTAACGCCTCAAAGGAAGTGACGCCGGGTTTTTTATTGAGCAGTATCAGTCCCGCTTGCATCGCTTGCGCCGCTTGCGTTTTTTGGTTCAACAAGTTCCTCTATTTTTTTTATTATTTCAAAACTTTCGCCTATGCTTTTATCGGAATGGAAACGAAGATGCGGTATTTTTCTTATATGCATCGACGCCCCAAGCTGGGACTGAATAAATCCCGCAGCGCTTTGCAGCCCCTCTACTTCTTTTTCGGTTATCTTCCCGCGGATATCCGAGACATAAACATCGGCATAGGAAATGTCCTTTGACACGTCTACTTTTGTTATGGAAATAAATGTGTTTACGCGGGAATCTTTTACTTTGCCTTCCAGGATTAGGGAGCCTATCTTTTCCTGTATCGTTTGCCCCAGGCGCTCGGTTCTGAAAGTCGGCATATTTAAGAACTCAATTTCCGGGCGATTTCCACAATTTCAATAACTTCAAGCGTATCGCCGACGCGAATATCGTCAAAACTGTCCAACCCAAGGCCGCATTCATAGCCCGCCGCAACTTCGCGCGCGTCGTCCTTAAAACGTTTTAAAGACGCGATTTTTCCGGTGTGAATAACAACCTGATCCCTCAGAACATTGACTGTACAGCTGCGTTTTATAACTCCTGTTTGCACATAACAACCGGCAATGGTGCCTACTTTTGGCACTTTGAACGTATTGCGGACTTCCACGGTTCCTATCACTTCTTCCTTTGTGTCCGGTTTTAACATTCCTTCCATTGCCAGTCTTATTTCATCCACCGCCCTGTATATAACATTGTATTTTCTGATGTCTACTTTTTCCTGATCGGCCAAAATTTTCGCCTTGGGTAGCGGGCGGACGTTAAAGCTGATGATTATCGCTTTAGACGCTATCGCAAGGTCAACGTCGCCTTCGTTAACGGGACCGGGAAGCGCCTGTATTACATGCAGGCGTATTTCTTTGGTGCTCAATTTTTCCAAACTTGATTTTAACGCTTCCGCCGACCCTTGAACGTCCGCTTTTATGATAACTTTTAATTCCTGAATCGTGCCGTCACTTATCATGTCATGCAGATTGTCCATTGTCACTTTTCGCAGTATTTTCGCGTCTTCAAAACGGCGCAGTTCCTGCCGCTTTGACGAGAATTCGCGCGCCACTTTTTCATCGGCTACTACCTGCAATGGGTCTCCCGCGTTGGGGATTCCCTCAAAGCCAAGCACTTCAACGGGCATGGAAGGAGTCGCCTTGTTGATTTTTTCTCCCTTATCGTTAAAAATCGCGCGCACTTTGCCGGGCCAAATGCCCGCGACATAGGCGTCTCCTATTGCGAGAGTTCCCCTCTCGATCATTACAGTCGCCACAATGCCTCTTCCGTGATCAACCTTTGATTCAAGAATTTTTCCTTCAGCGCTGCATTTAAAGTTGGCCCTTAAATCCAAAAGTTCGGCTTCAAGCAAAATCGCTTCTATTAATTTATCAATGCCGGTTTTTTGCAGGGCGGAAAGTTCGACAAACATTGTCTGCCCTCCCCAGCCCTCAGGCATAAGCCCCAGTTCGGAGAGCTGGCTTTTTACCCTGTCCGGGTTCGCTTCCGGTTTGTCAACTTTGTTTACCGCGACAATAATAGGAACTTTAGCGTCTTTAGCGTGATTGATAGCTTCGATTGTCTGCGGCATAACGCCGTCGTCAGCGGCTACAACCAACACTACAATGTCTGTTATTTGAGCGCCTCTTGCCCTCATGCGCGTAAAAGCTTCGTGGCCCGGGGTGTCCAGAAAAGTGAGGCTGCCGTGGGGAGTTTCAACCATGTACGCGCCGATATGCTGGGTAATGCCGCCAAATTCGCCCGACACAACGTCTGATTTTCTGATAGCGTCCAGTAATTTTGTCTTGCCGTGATCGACATGTCCCATAACGGTAACGACAGGAGGGCGCGGAAGAAGGAGCGCGTTATCGTCTGAAACCGTTTCTATTACAGTCTCGTCGTAGAGGCTGACTATTTTCACATCGGCCCCGAATTCCGCCGCCAGAATAGTCGCGGTATCCGCGTCAATTTGCTGGTTTATGGTAACCATCTGCCCCATGCTCATAAGTTTCGCGATTAAATCTGACGCTTTTAAATTCATTTTACGCGCCAGTTCGGAAACCGAGATAACTTCCATTATGTCAATGGACTTGGGCACAGGGTTTACGATGTGGGTAATTTTTTTCTTTGTCTGAAGGAGTTTTTCCTCCATCTCAAGTTCTTTTTCTTTTCTGTTATAAGCGGGTTTCTTTGTAATAAATTTTCGTTTTGCCGGCCCTTTTCCTTCCGGCAGCGGAGTTGCCGGAGCCGTTCCCATACCTGTGCTGCGGTTGCCGGAAGGCGGACGGTTAAAGCCGCCAAACTGCTGCCTGTTACCGCCGCCTGCACCCTGGCCTTGTTTTGGCTGGAATGGTCTTTTTACCTGTCCCCCGCCGCTCGGACGCTGTCCAAAACTTGATCTGTTGGGAGGGCCTGATTCGCCGCTTTTATTTCCTCTCGGTTGTCCCGTCCTTCCTCCGGTACGCACAGGAGGAGCGTTATTCCCGACCAATTTGCCGCCGACTCTGCCGGCCGCCGCTGCGGGACGCTGGGCAATTTGAAAAGAGTTTACCTTTGCGGTATCCACGCCTTCCTGCGGCGGAATTTTTTCTACATTGATTTCTGTTTTTGGGAATTGAGCGGGTTTTACGACGGGTGCGCTGACAACAACTTTAGTGGAAGTTTTCTTGGGAGTTGAGGCCGCCGGTTTTTTCACTAAAATTTTTACCTTGGGGCGCTCAACTTGTTCCGCAGTTTTCTTTTCCGCCGGAGTCTCTTCCGCCTGTGAATGTTTAATTAACTGCGCTTTTGGTTTTTTATTTTTGTCAGTTTCTTCCGCCATAAATACTCTTTTTATTCCTCCTCTTCGTATTCAAAACTAAGGCCGATGCCGCAGCTTGGACAGGTTGTCATGTCAACAGTTATCTTTGCCCCGCACTCCGGACATTCATATTCTTCCACCTCAGCGGTTTCTTCGTCTGTTTCATCTTCCTGTTTTGCCTCTTCTTCCTCATATTCATTTTCTTCTTCTACAATTTCAACATAATCATCAATAACCTTTCTAAGCGCGTCAAGTTCGGACAGAGACAATCCTTTTGCTTCCAGTTCTTCCTGACTCAAGGCGATGAAATCTTCAATTAAATCAATTCCGTTGTCAAGGAGAACCTGCGCGGCGCGGTTGTCAACATTCGGCAGTTCGCTGATTCTTGTAATTTCTTTTTCGTAAGATTCCGTATCGCCGAACAATTCGGAAACCGCGCGGCGCGATTCCGCGGCAATATCCATTTCCGCGAATTGGGATTCGGTTTTTACGTCAATGTTCCAGTCAACAAGCTTGTTCGCAAGGCGGACATTAAGCCCCTGTTTGCCGATTGCAAGCGACAACATGGAGTCGTTCACAACGGCAAGCGCCTGATGTTTGCCCTCATCCAGAATAATCACGTCACGCACCTCGGCGGGAGAGAGGGCGTTTTTAATAAATCGCCTTGGGTCGGGATCGTATTTAAGAATATCGATCTTTTCCCCTTCAAGTTCCTTGATTACCGCCTGAATGCGCACTCCTTTAAGCCCGACGCACGCGCCTACAGGATCAACGTCTTCGCGGTTTGAATAAACCGCAAGTTTTGTGCGAAAACCCGGCTCGCGCACAATCTTGTGTATTACTACGGTCTTGTCGTAAATTTCAGGGACTTCAAGTTCAAAAATAGCTTGTACAAATTCCGTATGCGTTCTTGAAAGCACAATTTGAAGCCCGTTCTGATCTTTTTTTACTTCCGCGATAAGGGCTTTTATCCTGTCATTCTGATGGTATATTTCCCTGGGGGACTGGAATTTTTTGGGAAGGATGCCTTCCATTTTTCCGATGTCCACATAAATAGTGCCGTTGCGCTCGCGCTGGTAATAACCGATTATTATTTCCTTTTCTTTATCCTTGAACTCCGAATAAAGACTGTCCTTTTGAATATCCCTGATTACCTGGTGGGCCTTCTGCTTCGCGCTTTGAACCGCAATGCGGTCAAATTGTTTCGGATCTATTTCTACCAGTATTTCATCGCCGACTTCGGCGTCAGGGTTTAATTCTCTGGCTTCTTCCAGATCAATCTCGGTTACAGGATCATAAACTCCGTCCTGTTCCACGATTTTTTTCTGGGCAAAAATAGAGACTTCCAAATTATCTTCGTCAAAACGTACGACGGCATTTTCCGCTTCTTTGCCAAAACGATGTTTATATGCGGCAATTAGCGTATCTTCAATGGTCCGCAGTATCAGTTCTTCAGGAATACCGCGATCCTGATTTAACTGACGAATTGCCTGCGACATATCTGTTCCCAATTTATACCTCCTGTGAAGGATCAAGCCTTGCTTTGGCTATAATGTCAAAATCTATTCTGACATTCCCTTCTTTTATCTTTATGATAATTCCTTTTTCATCGGCGGATTCCAAAATCCCGGCCGTCCAATCTGAAATATCCGCGCGGTAACACCGCACTCCCCTTCCCTTATAATTGGCAAATTCAGCGCCGTTCTTAATCAGCCTGTCTATTCCCGGAGACGACACTTCAAGGCAGATATCCTGCCCTTCAAACGCCAATTCCAGCCGGGGCATTACGGCGCGATGGGCTTTTGAACAGTCATCTGTGCCAATGCTTCCACCATTGTAAATCACAGCCCTGATCTGCACGCTCCCCCTGTGACGGGAAACTGCAAGTTCGATAAGGCGCAAACCAAGCCCTTTTAAAACCGGTTCCAGCGATTCCTTTACCGCTGATAATTCCCGGTTTTCAATGTCTTTGCCGGTATACTGCATATCCTTCCCTTGCAGCCATAAAAAAAAGGCTTCTGTAACCCAAGTTACCGTAACCCGGGTTACTAAGCCTTTTTTAAATGAAAACTAAACTGATATAAAACTATCTTTTTTTTGGAAAAATGTCAATATAGGGCAGAAACATATATTCAGGAAAAATGTATTTCCCCGGCAAGAGCCGCCGCTTCTTCAAATTCGCTGTGCAGAAGGTGTTCGGCTATTTTACTAAGCAGGTCTTTTATTTCCTTTGAGTGGCTTCTTTTCTTTAGTTCAGACAATGCCTCTTTTGCGGTTTTTTTATCAAAAGATTCGCATGCCCTCTGAATTGTATCCAGTTTTTCCTGTAAAAATGCCAAATCTACGTTCTCGTTTAAGTCTTCTTCGTCCGGACTGAGTTTTTCAATAACTTTATTTAAATCTTTTACAAACGCGGGAATGGAAGATAAAATCAAATCGATATTTTTTTCTCTCCCTATCTGTTCCAGCTTTAACGCTTCGGTGGACAATTCGCTTTCTCCCACATTCGCAAGGGCGCTTTTCATCGCGTGAACATTAATTATAAACGAGGGAATATCTTCTATCCTGCCGCATTTATTTTCGTAAATCGCGCTTAAAGCGTTTACCGCTTTTTTCGCGTCGCGCAAAAAATATTCAGCTAACTGAGAATCAACCGCAATACTGTGTTTCCCGCCCGCATAAAGGTTGTTTTTTTGCCTGTTGGCCTCTTCAAGCGTTTCCCGGGTTTGCTTATCGCGGATTAATTTATTAAGCACGTTGTTTAACTGGCGGATATCTATCGGTTTTGAAATAAAATCATCAAAGCCGTTATTCAAAAAGATTTCCGCCTGTCCCGCAAGCGCGTTTGCGGTTAATGCGACAATAGGTTCTTTATATCCAAAACCGCGGATTATTTTTACCGCTTCAATGCCGTCCATTCTTGGCATCATGTGATCCATAAATATAATGTCGTATAACCTGCCTTCCCTGATTCTGTCCACCGCTTCAAATCCGCTTAACGCCGTATCTATATATATTCCGTAAGGCGCCAAAAGGCCGCGCGCTACATAAATGTTTGTCTCTACGTCGTCCACGACAAGGACGCGACCATACGGCATATATTCCCTTGATATTTGCGCTTTCCTTGCATTTGTCGTATTTACAAGGTTTAACTTCATCAGATTTTCAGCCGTCTCTTTGCCGATAACTTCGCCGTTAACCTTTTCCTGCGGCAGGCGCACGGTAAACGTTGATCCAAGGCCCGGAGTGCTTTCAATATCAATAGCGCCTTTCATCATCTGAATTAAATTCATCGTGATATTCATGCCAAGGCCGGTGCCTTCCGTTTTACGGTTGGCTTCCATGTTAAAGCGGCTGAATTTATCTCCAAGTTTTTTTACCTGTTCCGCCGTCATACCCTGTCCCGTATCGTTGACACGGAAGACTATTATAACGCTTGAACTGTTTTCCTGAGGTTCCGCGGACAGCTCAAATTCTATCCGTCCCTCATGCGTATACTTAAAAGCGTTGGAAAGAAGGTTATTTAAAATTTGTTTAATTCTAAGTTCATCCCCATTCAGGGTCTGCGGCATATTTTCGCTGACAATTAATTTAAATTCTATCGGTTTGGTTTCACAGCGTAAAATATTTAGTTTTACAGTATCATGAATCAAACTTGCAATATCGTATTGCGATATAAAAAGCTCCAGTCTTCCGGCTTCTATTTTTGAAAGATCAAGTATGTCATTTATTATGCCGAGCAACAAATCGCCGGAATTGTAAATTCTTTCCAGCGCTTCCTGCGTGGCAAGCGGAAGCGATTTTTCCTGAAGCTGAATTTCAGTAATGCCAAGAATCGCGTTCATAGGCGTGCGGATTTCATGGCTCATTTTCGCAAGAAAATCGCTCTTTGCCTTACTGCTCTCTTCGGCAATTTTCGCCCTGTGCATTTCCGCGATCATTTTCTTTATTTCCCTTAAATCCCTTATAAAGCCCGCGACCGCGTACTCGCCCCTGAATTTAACGCGAACCAATGAAACTTCCGTAGGTATCTGCTCTCCGTCAGGTTTTTGATGCACCCACTCAAAACGGCAATGACCTTCTTCAAACGCTTCGTTAAAATAACAGGTAAGCTGTTCTTTTGATGACTCTCCTGAAGGCTGGTATTCAGGATAAAGGTCATACACTCTATCGATGAATTCCTTTTTAACCTTGAGTCCGAACAACCTGACAATTTCCTGATTACACTCAATTATTTTTAGATACTTGTCAACCATAAAACTGCTAAGAGGCGTAGCGTCAAACAAAACCTGCGTACATTCGTCCGCTTCGCGCATTTTTGACATCATTGACTTAATCTCGCGTAAATCGCGCGTATAGCCGCAAACCATGGTTTCTTTTCTGTATTGCACCCTGACAAGCGTAATTTCGCACGGAATAAATTCACCGCGAATTGTCCGGTGCATCCATTCAAGACGGCAATATCTTTCGCTAAATGTCTTTTTTATATATTCCATCGCTTTATCGTATGACAATCTTCCATCCGGCTGATATTCAGGAGACAGTTGAAAAAAATTCTCCAGATATTCCTTTTTACTTGATACTCCGAATAATTTTATGGCTTCTTTATTACAATCCATAAGCTTTAATTCATTATTCCAAAAGTTAGCGCAAAGAGGAGTAGCGTCCAGCATTATTTTAGTGCGTTCTTCGGCCTTGTTTTTTGCGGCATACATACTTAATAAAATAGCGCTTAATATTCCCGCAAAAATGACACCTAACATCACTAAAATACCGCCTATATGCCTTAAACTTCTATAATAAAATTCAGCATACTCGATTATCGCCAAATACCAGCCGTTCTTAAGACGCCTGACAAAAAGAACTGATTCGCCTCCGTTATAGTCGGTAGCTTTTCTTTCTGAAATTACTTTTCCTTCAGCCAGTTCTTTTTTTATAGCGGGTCCGTCGTTCATTTGGTTTAAATTTTTGCCTATATAAGCGGGATGGGGATGGGCAAGCACGTTTAAATCACCGTCTAAAAGAATTCCGTAACTGTTTTTGGTAACATGAGCGTTGATAACATAATCACAAATTTCTTTTGTTACACTTGACGAATCCGGGTTTAACCCGCCTATCCTGTCTTCGATAAAAATTTGCACGTTATCCATTACATAATTAACATCGTTAAGCAAATGCTTGCGCTCAATATCGCTCATAAAGTAGTAGCTAAAGAAAACCATAAGGGCAAATGCCGCGATGACGACAAGAAACTGCACATGAGAAATAAAGACGAAGATTCTTTTCAGCCACAAGCGCATTAACAGTCCGACCTTGCCATCTTTATATGATCTCTAACTTCATAGAACAATTCGGTTATTTTAGGGTCAAAATGAGTGCCGGAATTTTTCATTATAACATCTATTGCCTCATCTTCCGAAAACGCCTTTTTATACGGTCGTTCTGAAACAAGAGCGTCATATACGTCTACAATCGCCATTATCCTGCCCTGCAGGGGAATTTCAGTTCCTTTAAGCCCGCGCGGGTAACCTTTACCATCCCACCTTTCATGATGAGTTCCCGCGAATAATCTTGCGTTATTCAAAAATTCGCCTTCGCCCGTGCGCGAAATAATTTCATCTATGATGCGCTCGCCCTCGCTGGCATGGCCTTTCATCACGTCAAATTCATTGTCAGTAAGTTTGCCCGGCTTGTTAATGATAGTATCCGTAATGGTAATTTTTCCCAGATCATGCATACGCGCCGACGATACCATTTTTTCAACATCCCAGTCCTGCATTTCATCGGCATATAATCCCCGCTCTTTCATTTCCTGTATTAAAATCTTGATATACACCGAAGTGCGTTCAATATGGCCTCCGGTCCCTTTGTCGCGGGTTTCAACCATATCAGCCAGAACCGAGACAATGCTGTTTCTAATTTCACGCAGACGCGACGTTCTTTCACGGATAATCCCGTCTATATCAAGATGGGTTTTCATTCGATTTAAAAGGACGGGCCCTGAAAAAGGCTTTGTTATAAAATCAACGGCGCCCAGCTCAAAACCGAGCGCCTCTACTTCCGCGTTATTTCGTCCGGTCAAAAACATAACAGGAATATCCGACCATTTACTTTCGGATTTTAAGCGTTTTAGCGCCTCCATTCCGTCCATTTCCGGCATTTCTATATCAAGAAGGATTAAATCAGGTACGATTTTATCAAGCAATGCAAACATCTTTATCGCCGAAGGCATTGTCATTACACGGTAAAAATCTTCCAATACGGCTTCCGCCATAGATAAGTTAGTATCACTGTCATCAACAACAAATATTGTTTTCATTTGATATTCAAGAACTCCCTTTTATCACATCTTAATGATCCCTCATAATGATCACAACCGAAGTATTCCCTTGTTATAAATTTATATTAATTCATAAAAAACATCAACTAAAATCGTAATTTTAATAAAATAAACGGCAAAATATTAAAAATTAATCTAAATTCTATCCGCATAAAGATATTGGCAATTTGTTAAAAAGTATGCTAAAAATGATATATGCCAATAAAGATACCGAGAGAACTGCCGGCATACGAAGCCCTTTCCCGCGAACATATTTTTTTAATGACTAAAGACCGCGCGGAATCTCAGGATATAAGGCCGTTAAGGGTCGGAATAATCAATTTAATGCCGACTACAATAGACACGGAGATTCAGCTTTTAAGGCTGTTAGGCAACAGCCCGCTGCAGGTTGACATAACTTTTCTTAACATGGGCAGCCATATGTCAAAGAACGCTCCTCCCGGCCATTTGGAAAAATTCTACATAAGCTCCGAGGAAATTGTCTGCATGAAGGTACGTTTTGACGGGCTTATTATCACGGGCGCGCCTGTAGAAACGCTGCCTTTTGAGGACGTTGATTACTGGGATGAACTTGTAAAGATAATTGAATATTCGCGGAATAATGTTTTTTCCTGCCTTCATATATGCTGGGGCGCACAGGCCGGCCTTTACTGCAATTACGGCATTCCAAAACATCCGCTGGAAAAAAAATTATTCGGTATTTTTCCCCATACCGTTAACGATCCGCATAATTTGTTATTCCGCGGTTTCGACGATGAATTTCCGGCTCCCCAATCAAGGCACACGGCAAGCGACCGCGATAAAATAGCGGCTGAACCACGGCTGACAATTCAATCCGAAACTCCTCAAACGGGCGTATTCATTGTAACCGCCCGCGGAGGCAGGGAAATTTACGTCACAGGCCACCTGGAATACGATCCCCTCACGCTTGACAAGGAATATAAACGCGACGTTTCAAAGGGACTGCCGATTGAAAAGCCTAAAAATTATTATCCCGATGACGATCCGTCAAGAGCGCCCATTGTCCGCTGGCGGGCTCACGCAAATCTTTTCTTTGATAATTGGCTGAATTATGTGTATCAGGAAACGCCTTATAATTTGGATGAGTTGAAGTAAGATTGATTTCCAAAAAGACTCACACGAAGATCAAGAGGGGAACCTTCGACCTTCGGTCTCGGTTGAGGTTCACGAAGGGACAAAGAGCACGAAGGGGGGAAGAGAGGGACATTGATTATTGTTTGTTTTCATGATATATTTATTTTATGATTATTGAACAAACCATTGAAGTACCGGCTAGCCGCCGGATTTCTTTTGATTTACCCCTCGAAATGCCGGTGGGCAAGACGAAGGTGGAACTTATTGTTACCCCGCTTACATGCACACAAAAGACAAAAAGCAGAGAGAAAATCCACCTTACAAAATCAATGATTGATGAAATGCTTCATGGGGAAATTTTACAATCTCTAACAGGTCTTTTACATACTGAAACAAACGCCGAAGAAATTCGCGCTGAGCGGCTTAAAAAATATGACCATATTGCTTGATACTAATGTTGCACTTGATATTCTGTTAAATCGTAAGCCATGGTATGTTAACGCGGCGTTGATTTTTGGTATGGCGCAACAAAATTTTTTTAAAGGCTATGTTTCGGCATCGACAGTGACCGATCTCTTTTATATCACCGCGAAAGAAAATGGAAAAAAAACCGCACGGGAAGCCATAAAAAGACTGTTGAAAGTCTTTTATCCTGCTACTGTAACAGACAAAAACATTTATCAAGCGCTGGAAATGGAATGGGATGATTTTGAAGACTCCGTTCAATTTACAGTTGGAATGGATTTGTCTGTTGATTATATTGTAACCAGAAATATCAAAGATTTTACTTTCAGTTCAATTGATGTAGTAACACCGGAACAGTTTATTGAGACTATTACAGATTTGAATGAATTGAATTAAGATTTATTCACAAAAAGAACTTACACAAAGAGCACGAAGAAGGAAGAAGAATTTTTACCGAACCAACACGAACTTTTACTTCGAGGCTTGTCGTACTTGCGTTTAATGCAGTGTCGCCAATTTCTTAACAACACTACAGAATTTAGGTACCAAGTACTATATGTTATCAACACTCCATTGCCGTAGTCACTTAAATAAAATCTGCCAAATGTTTAGCTTTTTGCATATTCAAAAATTCCTGTAGCTGTTTGATATCCACCTTTTTCAATGTTGCATTAACCGAATATGGTGCAGTCATAATAAGGGTATAGCCGGATTTTTTTGCAATATCTTCTACAACCTTAACAGTTGGATTTCTACTCCGGCAGGCGCAGAAAATGATTTCGCAGTCTTCTTGCACTAAGAATTCCAGATTCTTTTGGATAATATCTGGCTTATCACCTTGACTGCTTAAACCAATTCGCTTTCCTTTTGCGTCTACCACGACACATATATCACATTTCCATTTACTGATTTTTTCCAGCCACTCTTCAATCGTTTTAGGCATATTTTTGAACATCGTATTGTTAGGGAAATTGGGAGTATGCCAATGCGTATTTGCTTCTGCAGGTTTGGGCATAAGCAGTTCTGCTAATTCCCTGATGGTTCCGCTTTTACCTTGGTTCTGATACATTCGAAGGCATATCATCAATTTTTGAGGCAGTTCAATTACATTTATTGTTTTCATCATACTTTATGTTTCCTCTTAATTTCCCTGCACTATGTACAGGGTTATATTTGTATTTATACTGATTCAAAATAAACCTTATTCACTAGTTCTTATACTTAACCAGTACTATGTTGTAGTTGGCGTTAGTTCCCTGAGCAGAAACTCCCGTACCGTAGGTAAAAGTACTACTACCGTACTGATGTCCCGCCGCGTACACATTGCCGGAAGAATCAACCGCAACCGCATTGAATTCTGAACCGCTTCCGATGTTGACTGTCTTTACCCATTGTGCCGCACCGTTTGAGTTGTATTTAACTAGTACTACGTAGATGGAAGAGTAGGAGTCTGCTTGGGCAGAAACTCCCGAACCGTAGGTAAAAGTACTACTACCAATCTGATATCCTGCCGCATACACATTGCCGGAAGAATCAACTGTCACCGCGTTGAATACTGATTTTTCACTTCCAGTGCTAACCGTCCTTGCCCACTGTGCTGTGCCGCTTGAGTTATATTTAACCAGTACTACATTCATACCGTTATAGATTCCCTGGGCGGAACTACCCCCGTAGTTATAACTACCAGTACCATACTGGTATCCCGCCGCATACACATTGCCGGAAGAATCAACTGTCACCGCGTTGAATACTGATTCGTTACTTCCAGTGCTAACCGTCTTTGCCCACTGTGCTGTGCCGCTAGAATTATATTTAACAATCACTGCATTATAGTAGTAAGTGGTGGCAGCTATCTGGGCAGAAACCCCCGTACCGTAGGTAATACTGTCGGTACCTTTCTGGTATCCCGCCGCGTATACATTGCCAGAAGAGTCAACCGCCACCGCGTTGAACACTGATTCATTAGATACATTACTTCCGGTGCTAATCGTCTTTACCCACAATACCGTACCACTCGAATTATATTTAACCAATACTACGTTTTTACCTCTGTGAATTCCCTGAGCAGAACTACCCCCGTAGTTATAACTACCAGTACCGTTCTGGTATCCCACCGCGTATATATTGCCAGAAGAATCAACCGTCACTGCTTTGAATTCTGAGTAGTCGCTTCCCGCACTTATCGTCCTTGCCCACTGCGCCGTGCCACTTGAGTTATATTTAACCAGTACTACATTGTTGTAAGTATCGATTCCCTGGGCAGAAACCCCCGCACCATAAGTAATACTGTCAGTACCTCTCTGGTATCCCGCCGCATACACATTGCCAGAAGAATCAGTCGCCACCGCGTTGAATTCCGATATTCCGCTTCCTGCAATGACCGACCGTGCCCATTGAGGTATGACCAGTTGTGTTACTGTAACGATATTACTGATTCTCTCTGCTGTTTTAACACCTCCGTCTCCGTTGTCTATAATGGTATTAGTAACCGTGACATAGTAGTAGTATGCGCCAATGTCGTTTATCGTATAGCTTGAATCGGTTGCGCCAACTATTGCGGTTGCGCCATTCGTACTGTTGCTGGTGTTACGGTACCATTGGTATGTCAAGATTCCCCCGTCCGTTACGCTTGCTGTTACTGTCAGTGGGTTGGTTTCAGCATTCGGCTGGACGCTGATAATAGGTTGAACGGCGGTTTGTTCATTACTACTAATTGTAAGTACTCCTGCACTCAAGTCACTTGCCGCGTTCCATCCAGTAGCCCCCGCAACATTAAAAGTTACAGTGTAGGTTCCTATTGCCGTTGGGAGCGTTGTTGAACCATTATAATAAATAGTTATCGCGCCGTTTGATTTGCCCTGTTTCGGCGTTATTATAACCGCGCTAACACTACCCACTGTTTGCGATAGGTTGTCAATGTCAAAATCGCTGGCGGTTGGATTTTGATTGGTAGAAGGCAATTCGCTAAAAATTCCCAGCGTGTTATAATTCAATTCCGCACATCCATTAATAAACGTAACCTGTTTCGCGTACATCCCTGAAGAACTACTAACAACAATTATTACCAGATATGTACCAGTTCCGTCAAAGGCGGTTGAACTGGAAAACTTTTGCAAACTTATTGGAGATGAAGGAGTCATCTCTGAAGCAGTAGCAAGGACTTTCGTCAAGCCTGTCGCTTGAACAGAGCTAATATCCGCCATACATGTTATTTCCCCATCATAATCATAAACAACTATCGCAATCGAACTTACGGCAGGCAAATTGTTAATTGTAAGTTTGCCTTTAGGATCAGGATTATTAGGATCAATTGGGTTGTAGGGGTTATTTGGATCTACACTGTCATGTACTACTGCTGTGAAATTATTGAAACTCGCTGTGCCGTCCCCATTTGTAAAGGATATTGTTGTCCAACTGTACATTGGGTTTATTGTTTCGGTAGTACTTCCGTTTATATTAAGCAAAAGCACCGGAAGACTACCAGAACCTGTCCACGCAATTGTCGTGGTTGTTCCATTATAGCCAACAAGATCAAAAACATTTCCAGTCGATGACGTGCCTACCGCCTGATAAATGCCAGAACTGTAGGCGTTGATAATAGTAGGAAAAGTGGAAATATCTATTCCATTTGAAAATACATATACCGCGTAAATCCCATTGCTTGGCAATCCGTTAATTGTCAGTTTGCCGTTATTTCTTGCAGGGTTTACCGTAACAGAACAAGTTGCCGTTTTACCACCATCTACCGTGGTAACGATGATGGTTGCTGTACCTACGGCAATGGCAGTAACCGTGCCGTTTGTTACAGTCGCTATATTATTATTACTGGAAGTCCATGATACGTTTTTATTAGTCGCATTAGTAGGGTTTACTGTTTGGGTAAGAATTACTGTATTACCTACATTCAAGGTAAGAGTAGACTGATTAAGTGTTACACCAGTAACTAATATAGAAGAATTACCATTATTTGGATTATCAGATGAAGGTTCTTTGCAGGTGGTAACAAAGCTCAAAATAAGAGCGATTATGCCAGCAAAAAGTAGTGATTTCCGGCTATTTAAGCGGAGTGCACTTGGGGGGGG
>Ga0268262_10001587_pt1 | contig 27847 bp, 28 predicted proteins | sample TergutNc150P3_FD_190354 | JGI IMG/M metagenome (GOLD analysis project Ga0268262, IMG submission 190354) | Nasutitermes corniger P3 segment gut microbial community from laboratory colony in Florida, USA - Nc150 P3 (SPAdes) (version 2) | ecosystem: Host-associated > Arthropoda: Insects >... | reverse complement strand
GACAGCCACGCCCCCGACAGCAAGCATAACAAACAACAATCAAACCGTAACGCTCGCGCCCGAATTGGAAATCACATTGAACGGCGCGGCAACGAAAGGCACAAATGAAATCAAATCGTATGAGTGGGCGGTAAAGACAACAGAAAACGGAGTAACGCCCGTATTTACTTCCCCTGCAACAGCGGTAACAAAAGTCACCGGCATAAAGAAAGCCGGAACGTATGTGTTTGAACTCAAGGTCAAAGACACAGCCGACTTGGAAGGGACAGCCACAGCAACGGTGGTGGTGAACGCAATGACGGTAACTCAAAATGTAAAAATCGTTGTCTCTCAGTTTAATTTACCAACAACCACGTTAAATTTTTCTCCTAGTTATCAGGCTGTTGATGGATTACAAGAATTTTTTACCCAGAATGATATTGATAGTAGAATCAGTTATACCCTCAAAGATACAAGTGGGAAAGATTATACTACAAATAATGGTATTGTAAATTGGAACGATAATTCTTTATTTAATGGTACTCCTTGGCCTCCGTCTTCTATTGTACAAACTTTTTATTTAGACGATAATCTTATTGCAAAACAAGAGCTTATAGCATGGGTTAATGGTGGTAAATTTACTGAAATTTATGAGAGTTCTGACACTGAACAAGATTACCCCTATACTAGCTCATATACTTTTCCCCCCGTAACATTGACCCTCACCAAGACAATAACCGAAATCCTGCCGCCAGAGGAAGAATGAGGAATGAGGAATTAGGAATAAAGACCTTGTAAGAAGGCGTGGGGAATTTCCGAGAGGGCTATTCCTCATTCCTAAATCCTAATTCCTAATTTATTTGATAGTGACAGGCCTCTTTGCGCTACCTTCGGCGCGATCTATATACCCAATACTGAAAACACTTCTCACTGATCAGTTGTTCCTTTTTTATTATCTTTTTTAATCGTGTGCTTGAATTTCATTACCGCAAAATTTATCTCAAAGCTGGTTTCTGTTCCCGATACAGGCAGATCGGCGGCTGTCAATTCAGAGAAAATATCTCCGCTTCTTTGCATTAAAGTTTGCTGTTCCGGTTTTTCTTTAGCGTCCGCCAGCTTTGCGATTGTATGCGACAATTCACGCAGTTTCGCAAAAGCCTCAATTATGGCGACCGTCGCCGCCGTCGCTTGCGGGCTTCTCAGGATAGTTGCAAGCATATATAAGCCTTTTTCTGTAAAAGCCTTTGGCGTACCCGGATAATTCTTTATATTTTTGAACTTATCAAATTTTTTGATAAGTTCATCCTTGTCAGCTTCGACAATATAACCCGCAGGAAACTTATCAGGATTATTCTTAATGGCCTGATTTACTTCCCTTGTTTCCACGCCGTAAATTTTCGCCACATCGCTGTCAATTATAACTTTCTGCCCTTTGACTGTTACAATAGCTTTTTCAATTTCTGAAAAATCTACTGCCTCAATTTGCTTTTTCATGTTTTTACCCCCGTAAATTCAGTTAAGATACGCTACCGAATTTCGGTGCCTGTTACTCTGCGCCGACATTGGTTAGTAATGAGCAGCGTGGGCACAACAATGAGCAGCGGTTGTTTTCTTCCTTGCTTTTTCAGTTTAATGGGAGTATATTACTATTATAAGAGGTAATAAAATGAAAAAGATGTCTATTATTCTGACAGTTTGCCTTTGTGTCGTCATGTTTGCGGCTTGTGATAATGACGGCGATAAAGGCAAGTCGCCTTCCGTCAAAAATAATGATTCAATCAATATCGTCGAAGTAGAAAAAAGGGCGCTTTTATCGCCGTATAGCGAAGACTTTGGTGGCGAAACCTATTTGACGGCAAGAGCGGTTGCCGGCGGGGCGAATGACTTTGCTTTCCGGCTGGGCGCGGCGCTTTTAAAAGATTCAGACGATAAAAATTTTGTCTGTTCCCCCTATTCGGTTTGGCTGCCCCTGGCCGCCCTTGTGAACGCGACAGACGACGAAAACAAAGCCGCCCTTACAACGGCATTGGGCGCGTCTGGAATTGCCCCGGCGTACATTAACAAAGCCTCATCGCGTATGCTGTTCAGCCTGACAAACATGGAGAATAACGCGTCCAAAGGATATTACAATCCCCTGAAAATCGCCAACGCTATTTTTGTTAGTAAAAATGTAACCCTGCGAAAAGATTTCGCCCAGACTTTCATGGATTTCTACAGGGGTTCTTCGATAAATGTTGACTTTTCCTCAAAGGACGCAGCAGACGCTGTAAACCGCTGGGCAAGCGATAACACCGAAGGCCTTATTAAAAATTTGATAAAAGAATTTGATCCGCAGACTGTCTCGGCAATCGCGAACGCGATCTATTTTTCTGATAGATGGTCCTGGGAATTCGACTCCGCTGAAACAAAGGAAGATGTATTCCACGCGAAAGACGGGGACAGCAGGGCCTTTTATATGCGGCGCGAAGGCAGCGGTCAATCTTATTATGAAGATGAGAAGATTCAGGCAATGCCGCTCAGGTTTAGGCACAGCGGCGATATGTATATTATACTCCCAAAAGACGGGGATGCCGCAGTGCTGCTTTCATCCATGACAAATGAAGATTTTAAAAATATTCAAAGAGGATTCAAACCGGCGGAGGGCAAGCTGTTACTGCCGCGCTTTACAATAGAAAATGATCTTGGCAATTTAAAGGCCGCGCTAGTATCGCTGGGTGTTCCATTGTTTGAGGGCGCCCCGCTTACCGGGTTAATTGAAGAAATGCCGGTATTATTGTCAAGGGCTATACAAAGAGCCCTTATCAGGGTTGAAGAGAAAGGCACGACCGCCGCCGCCGTAACGGTAATGGATGGCGTAGGGGCTGCGGGCCCCCCCCATGAACGTCCTCCCAACATACCGTTTGAAATGATCTGCGACAGGCCTTTTGTTTTTATCCTCTGCGAATATACCTTTGACGGCGGCGATCAGATTCTTTTCACCGGAGTTGTAAACAAGCCTTAATAGTTGTCCGCATGGATCTGGAAATACGCTTTCGGGTGCTTGCAGACGGGGCAGAGTTCCGGGGCGTTTTTCCCGATGACAATATGGCCGCAGTTGCTGCAGTGCCACATCTTGTCGCCGTCGCGGGAGAAAACAACGGCTTTTTCAATGTTGCCAAGGAGTTTGCGGTAACGCTCTTCGTGTTCTTTTTCGATCTTGCCCACCATCTCGAACAGCGCGGCGATATTGGCAAAGCCCTCTTCCTTCGCGGTTTTCGCGAAATCGGCATACATGTTTGTCCATTCAAAATTTTCACCGTCAGCGGCGTCTTTCAGGTTCGCCGTAGTGGCGGGAACTTCGTCGCCGTGCAGCAGTTTGAACCAAATTTTCGCGTGTTCTTTTTCGTTAAGCGCGGTCTCCCTGAAAATAGCGCCAATCTGCACATAACCGTCCTTCTCCGCTTTTGACGCGTAATACTGGTACTTGGTATGCGCCTGTGATTCACCGGCAAAAGCCGCCTTCAGATTCTGCTCTGTCTTTGAGCCTTTTAATTCAGCCATAGTATTCTCCTTGCTTTTTTTGTTGTGTAACTATACCGGATTTTACACATTGAATCCATACCTCAATGTTATTTCCCCACGACAAACGCATGAACATACGGTTTTGGAAGAGAATTAACCACGAACCACACGAACCACACGAACAACACGAACCCTCCTCCGATATTTGGCGGAAAACCTTCATGCTCTCTCTTATTTCATGGAATTGGAAAGTTAAAAATGGTTTTCTTTCAGCAAGTTCGTGTTGGTTAGTGTGGTTCGTGGTAAAATTGATTTCCGTGGTATTTATCGCGGACATATTGACACGGAACGGAATAAAAGGATAGGCTGAAAACCGTGATAACTGCCTATATTATAGGTAATTCCATATGCTGCAAAGAGTTGCCGACAGGGGGGGAGAGACTTAGGATCTGGTGCCCCAGGCATAAGGGTTCAAGTCCCTTCTCTCGCAAAATTACATATTTATGAAGGAAACAGTATGCCCGTAAGTAAAACTATCACCCGCCTTGAAAAATCCAATGTAAGGCTGGATTTGACCGTTCCAAAGGAAGACGCGCTCTCCCAATACCAGGAAATGCTAAAAGAATACTCGAAAAACATCCAGATACCCGGTTTCCGCAAGGGTAAAGTGCCGCAGAATGTTCTTGAAAGGAAGTTCGGCGAAGCGCTGAGGGGAGAAGCTCTGGGTAAAATCATCGAAAAGGCCCTTGAAGAGGTTTTTGGCGACGAAAGCCTTCCCAGAGACGAAAGGCCCCTGCCCTACGCGCAGCCTCTGCTGGAGAACGAGCCTAAGCTGGATTTTGAAAACGACCTGTGTTTTTCGCTTGTGTACGACGTGATGCCGGGCGTAAACGTGGGCAACTGGAAAGGGCTGGAGGCCGAGATCCCTGACGTGGCAATAAGCGAGGAAGATATTGGCCGCGAATTGGAAGTGCTGCGGGAGCGCAACGGGTTCGTCCTTGACAGGGACGAAACAGCCGAAGCCCGGTTCGGCGATATTGTTACCATAGATTTCTGTATGCTGGATGATTCCGGCAATCCTTTGCCCGACAGCGGGAAGGAAGATTATTCTTTCACCCTGGGAAGCGGGCAGAATAACTTTGATTTTGATAACGACATTGCCGGAATGAAAAAAGACGAGACCAAAGAAATTACCAAGGACTACGAGGGGGGGGCAAAGAAAATCAGGATTACGCTTACCGCCCTCAAAGAAAAAAAGCTCCCCGATCTGGACGACGATTTTGCCCAGGATGTCGATGAGAAATTCAACACCCTGGACGACTTAAAAAACAGCATAAGGGAACGGCTGGAAAAAAACCTGGAAAACCGCTTCAGGGAGTATAAAATCAGCAAAATTCTTGGAAAAATCATGGAAAACTCCCCTGTAACCTTGCCAGAATCCATGGTAAAGGCGGAAGTTGAAGGCAGGCTCCGCAGTCTTGCCAGGCAGTACGGCCTTGAGACGGCGCAAATGATGCAGATGCTCTCCCAGGGCGGCGACGGGCTTGAGGATATTGAAGGCAAATGGCGGCCTTCGGCGGAAAAATCCCTTCATTCCCGCCTTATCGTGGAAAAAATAATGGAAGATCAGCATATTGAGGTCGGAGATGACGAAGTCGAAAAGGAAATCGAAGAAATCATCGCCGAATCGGGTATGTCCAGGGAAGAGCTTTTAAAGTATTACGGCGGGGACAAGGCCGAAGAGTTCTTCAAAGACGAGGTTAGGGAGCGGAAGCTGTTCGATATGCTTCTTGCGGAAAACACAATAAAAACCGGATCTAAAATGAACTATCTGGATTTTATGCAGGATAATGGTTAAATTATAAGTATGACAGAACAAATGAACAGCCTGGTTCCGATAGTTGTCGAGCAGACCGGAGCGGGCGAGAGATCGTATGATATTTTTTCCCGGCTTTTAAAAGACAGGATTGTTTTTATCGACGGGGAGATAAACGACCTGAGCGCGGATCTGGTTGTCGCCCAGCTTCTCTTTCTGGACGGGCAGGATACGGAAAAGGATATTAACCTTTACATTAATTCGCCGGGCGGTTCGGTAACTGCGGGGCTTGCCATTTACGATACCATGCAGTACGTTAAGTCCGATGTCCAGACTATCTGCCTGGGCCAGGCGGCGAGCATGGCGGCGCTTATTGTCGCGGCGGGGGCTCCGGGCAAAAGGCTGGTTCTTCCGTCTTCGCGTATGCTTATCCACCAGCCCTGGGGCGGCGCTTCGGGGCAGGCCCGCGACATAGGCATACAGTCCAAGGAAATAATCCGCCTGAAAAAAATGACCATTGATTATTTTGCCAGGCATACCGGAAAAGAACAACAGATAATAGCCGCCGACATGGAAAGGGATTTCTATATGTCGGCGCAGGACGCCGTCGCTTACGGCGTTGCGGATCGAATTCTTGTGAGGGAAAAAAATGGCGCGAATTCGTAATACCGAAGGGATGAACGAGCGGATATGCTCTTTTTGCGGGAAAAGCGCCGATATGTCGCGCAGGCTCATCGCCGGGCCGAACAAGGTGTTTATCTGCGATGAATGTGTCGAGGTCTGCCGCAAGATACTGTCGGACGAGGATCATGAGCTGACCAGCCAGTTCACTGGCGATATTCCCACGCCCGTTGAAATCAAACAGTACCTTGACCAGTTTGTGATTGGCCAGGAGGCCGCCAAGAGAGCCCTGTCCGTCGCCGTGTACAACCACTTCAAGCGGATCGCCAATCCCAACAGGGGCGGAAACAGCGATGTCGAAATAGAAAAATCCAATGTCCTGCTGATTGGCCCTACAGGTACGGGCAAAACATTGCTTGCCAGGATACTTGCCAGAAAGCTTAAAGTCCCCTTTGCCATTGTTGACGCGACAACCCTTACCGAGGCGGGCTATGTGGGCGAGGACGTGGAGAACATTCTGCTCAAGCTGATCCAGAATGCCGGAGGCAACATAGCGGTCGCCGAGCGGGGCATTGTGTACATTGACGAGATCGACAAGATCGCCCGCAAGGGGGAAAATGTTTCCATAACAAGGGACGTGTCGGGCGAAGGCGTGCAGCAGGCGCTGCTGAAAATAATCGAGGGGACAATAGCCTCGGTTCCGCCGCAGGGCGGGCGCAAACACCCCAACCAGGAACTGATCCGCATAGACACCACAAACATACTTTTTATCTGCGGCGGGGCCTTTGTCGGCCTTGATAAGATGATCGCGCGGAGGGTAGTCCAGCACCCCCTGGGTTTTGGCACTGAGGGCGACAAATCCGAAAAAAGCATGAAAGAGCTGTATGACGCCCTGCATCCCGACGATCTTATCCACTACGGCATGATCCCCGAATTCATAGGCAGGCTTCCGATCACCGTGAGCCTTGACGAGCTTAAACGCGAGGATCTCAGGAGGATCATCACAGAGCCGAACAACGCCATAGTAAAACAGTACCAGGCGTCCCTCGCCTATGATGACGTGAAGCTGGAATTTACCGAAGAAGCCATAGACGCCATAGCCGATACGGCAATCAAGCAGAAGACAGGGGCGCGGGGGCTTCGCGCCATTGTCGAAAAACTGATGATCGATATTATGTTCGAGATACCGTCGATGAAAGGCAGCAAGCAGGTGATTATAACCGAAGACGTGGTCAAGAACCTGCAACAGCCCGTAATCCAACAGCTTCAAAAAAGCGCGTAGGGCTTCTTTAGAGGTAGCCCTTGAAACGAGGCAGTTCAAAGAAAAACGGTTTCCCTTCGTTTCTTTCGGGTCTCATGAAGGATTCAGCCTCTGATCCGAACCGGCAGGGCGGCGAAAAAGTTACAGAGGAGAGTCTTACCCTGCTCCCCCTGCGCGACCTTGTGCTGTTTCCCAATACGCTTGTCCCCTTGTTCCTCACCACTCCGGCGGGTATTACCGCCCTTGCACAGGCGCTCCAGCGCGACAACCGCCTTTTTGCCGTCTGCCAGAAAAAGCATGATGCCGGTGACGACTCCGTAGACTATCTCTGGCCGGTAGGCACGGCAGTCCGCATAGTCCAGCACCTCAGGCTGCCTGACAGCACTTTCCGCGTGGTGCTGCAGGGCGAGTACCGGGGGAGGATCAACGAAATTGAGCCGCACGGGGATTACTCGCTGGTAAAAGTCTCCCCGCTCGATACAGGCGGTTTTAGCGACACGCCTTCCCCCCAGGATATTGCCCTGATCAGGGCCGTGCAGAAAGCATTCACGCAGTACGCCGAACTGTCAAAAAAAATCGGGACGGACACGCTTCTGGCTGTCGAGCGCGCGGAAAATCCGGAGCGCCTGGCGAACCTGATCTGTAACTCGTCCAATTTCAAAACAGAAAGAAAAGTCGAGCTTCTCGCCGTGTCTGACCTTAGGGAGCGCCTGGAGGCGGTTCTTGAAACGCTTGAACGGGAGAATGAGATTTTCGGCATACAGAAAAACATATCCGGAAAAGTTAAAAGCCGCATTGATAAAAACCAGCGTGAATACTATTTGCATGAACAGCTTAAAGAGATCAACAAGGAGCTTGGCAAGGACAAGGACAGCAAGGAAGACGAATTTACAGAACTTGAAAAACAGATCAAAGCGAAGTCGCCGCCTGCGGAAGTCGAGGCAAAAGCGGCCAAGGAACTTAGCCGGCTTCGCAAGCTCCAGCCGCTGTCGCCTGAGGCCGGCGTGCTGCGCGGCTACCTTGAGTGGATTTCCGATCTTCCCTGGAGCGAGACAAGCTCGGATTCAGGGGACCTGGAGGCGGCGCAGACTATACTGGACGAAGACCATTTTAACATGCGGAAGGCCAAGGATCGCATACTGGAATTTATCGCGGTGAGGCAGCTTTTGACTTCCTCTCAGCCTGCGGAGAACAGCCCGATAAAGGGGCCTATCCTCTGTTTCGTGGGGCCGCCGGGCACGGGCAAGACCAGCCTGGGAAAGTCCGTGGCAAGGGCTTTAGGGCGGCGTTTTGTCCGTATCTCGCTTGGCGGTCTGCGTGACGAAGCCGAAATCCGGGGCCACAGGAAGACGTATGTGGGGGCGCTTCCCGGCAAGATTATACAGTCAATGCGGAAAGCGGGGACTATGAACCCGGTTATCCTGTTAGACGAAATTGACAAGCTGTCCAGCGATTTCCGGGGTGATCCGGCGAGCGCTCTTCTGGAAGTGCTTGATCCGGAGCAGAACGTTGCCTTTACCGATCATTACATGGAAGTGACCTATGATCTTTCCAAAGTCCTGTTTATAACCACCGCCAATTCTCTGCACGGTATCCCGTACCCTCTGCTTGACCGCATGGAAATAATCGAAATCCCCGGCTACGGGGAAAACGAAAAACTTTCAATCGCGAAGCAGTTTCTTGTCCCCAAGGAACTTAGGGAGAACGGGCTTTCTACCGCGAAAATCAAGTTTACGGATGACGCCCTCAAGAGCATTATACGCTATTGGACGATGGAATCCGGGGTGCGCGGCCTTGAGCGGGAAATAGCCCGCTGTATCAGGCGCGTGGCGCGGCAGGCTGTAGCAAACGGATACGGCGCACAGGAAAATAAAACCACGGAGGACGGATGTCCGTTGGACAGCTCGGAATTCCAGGGAGAAAATCTTATCGAAGTTCAGGGTAACTCCGAGGTAATGCCTAATACAGTCAGCGCTTTTAAAAAGACAATTAAAACTGACGGGCTGGAAAAACTGCTCGGCAGAAAGAAATACAAAAACGACGTTATGTTCCGCGAGGCGAGGATCGGGGTAAGCTGCGGGCTTGCCTGGACGGAGACAGGCGGCGCGACGCTCCCTGTGGAGAGCGCCCGTTTTGAGGGAAGCGGCGAGGTGCTTATGACCGGCAATCTCGGCGACGTGATGAAGGAGAGCGCCCGCATCGCCCTTTCCTATCTGCGAAGCGTCCGGGAAAATTATAAATATGTTGTTAAAGATATTGGCAAGACAGATTTTCACATCCATGTCCCCGAAGGGGCAATCCCCAAGGACGGCCCTTCGGCGGGCATCGCCATCGCGACTTCCCTGCTTTCGACGCTCTGCCAAAAAGCGCCGCGTCCGGGAATCGCCATGACCGGCGAGCTAACCCTGACCGGGAGGGTGCTGCCCATAGGCGGGCTCAAGGAAAAGCTGCTGGCGGCAATCCGCAACGGCCTTGAAAAAGTGCTTCTGCCCGCCGACAACCGGGGCGAGTGGGACGAGCTTGACAAGGACATAACCGAGGCGATCAGTGTTGAATTCGTCGAAAACGCTACGGACGTTTTTGCGATTCTGTTTGGCGGAGAAATTAATTTGGAGAAGACCTCACGCAAAGGCGCAAAGACGCAGAAGACGCAAAGGTAAGAAGGGAAAAATTAAGATAAAAGAGGAGAAACAAAAGTGCTGTTAAACTTAATGTTAGTTCTTATTATTGTTGTTTTATTATGTGTAATAGTTGTAAAAATCCTAAAGGGGAAACAAATTATAATTATAAATATAGCAACAGAACGAATTAAGGAATTAGCTTTATATCAATTTCCTTATACGTCAGATCCAATTGAGTATAAAGATCCATTGAAGTTTCCTTTTTTAAAATATTTTTTCAATAAAAGTACTCCGTTAATTGTATCAGGTGTTATTAAAATAGGAATCAATTTGGAAAAAATGAAAATTAGTAAATCACAAGATAAGGTTGATATAAATATCCCTGAGTTGATAATAGTGGGGCATGAAGTAAAAATTATTGGAATACAAAGTAAACATGACATTTATGAGTTTCAGAAATTTATTTCCAATTGGAAGAGGGAAAAAGAAGAAGCATTATTAAAAGATTCTGAAGTAATTATTAATGCATATAGAGATATAAAGGAAATAATAACAAAAACATTATTAGTTTCAAATATAAAGAAAATTAATTTTACACCAGAAGCCCCAATATTATTATTACCAGAAGCGCCAAATTGAGCAAAGGCAAAAAAGCACCGCAATTGCAAATTTATTCCTAATTCCTCACTCCTAATTCCTAATTTAACTCACCCCCCCGCCGTCTCCAATATGATCTCCAGCGTCCGCTGGACGCAGCGATCCCAGGAAAACGACCTGGCGCGTTCAATGCCCAGAGCGCGGCATTTTTCGTAAAGCTCGCGGTCGGAGGCGAGCGATACCATGCGGTCCGCCATGTCCTCCGGGTCCCTCGGGTCAAAGTACAGGGCGGCATGTTCGGCGGTTTCAGGCAGTGACGCGGCGCGGGCGCATGCCACAGGTATTCCTGACGCCATCGCCTCGACAACGCCCATGCCGAAGCTTTCGTATATTTGCGGGAACACGGCAAAATCCGCGCCCGCGTAGAGTTCCGGCAGGCCTTTTACCGGGAAATACCCCGTAAAAAATATATCGCTCCTCCATTTGGATTTTGCGGCGGCGGCTTTTACTTTTGCTGCGTTTACAGCGTCGCTGCCGACCAGCACCAGCCTGTGGGGAAACCCGGTGCGTTCCTTGAATATGCCGAACGCGGTAATAAGCTTTATGTGGTTTTTTACAGGGTGTTCGATCCGCGAGACGCAGAGTATGTACGGGCGGCGGAAACTGAACGGCTGTATAAGCAGTTCGCTTTCTTCGCCGTGCGGCCTGGGGTAGTAGGCATTGTGGTCAATGCCGTTGGGCACAACCTCTATGCGGTTTTCTTTCACGCGGGTCAGTTCCACAAGCTCCCGCTTTACCCATTCGCTTGCCGTGATAATATGATCCAGATGCCTCAGCGAATTGGGCATCAGCACGCGAAGCAGTGCCCCGATGTGCTCCCTGTTGCGCCTGCTTCCCCAGGCTGCCATGTCATGCACAACGCCTATGGTAGGGCATGGGGATTTGTAGGGCGGCTGTTTGTGCGCCGCCGGGAAAAAACAGGCGTTGTACGAACGGCTTTTTGCGAAATCGGGGTATTTATACACGTGCCATATAGCGTTCGCCGTTTTTCCCGCATAGGAACAGCGGGGGATAAATTCGATATTGGGGGCGAATTCGCTGTAAGCGAAGCGGTCGTATTCCCACCCGAACATCTCAAACTGGGCTCCCGAAGGGGGGATGCGCTTTAATAAATGCGATAAATAGGTTCCTACTCCGGATTTGCCGCCGTCGCAGGCAAAGGTATCAATCCCTATCTTCATGGGCCCTCCCGACAAGGCAGCTAAAGAAACGTTAAAGTCCAATTGGGGAGCAAATCAAAGTCCACAATCAGCGCTGTGCTATTATACCACTAAAAACAAATAAAGGGAAGCGGTAATTCAAAGAGCAAGTAGCAAATAGCAAAGAGCAAAGCAAGATACAGCAATCTTAAATTTGCTCTTTGCTCTTTTTCATAAGTCGTCAATAACTACTTGAGATTTTATTGATTTGGGGGTATTTTACTTATTAATGACGCCGAATCAGGAAGACGCACTGCATACTTTTCTTGAAAACATAACTGAACCCTTCACTTTGGAAATTGTGGCGGGTCTTGTGCGGATGATGGATGATTCTGCCCAGAACAGAAACCTCTCGGTAGAAATCGCCGCCTTCCTCAATTCCAGCGACGCGGCGTTCAGGATAGACAACCGCCAGTGGCTGTCCCGTCGCGGCTGTTTTGAAGACGTTCCTTTTGTTATCAGCCCGACAAGGCTTGAATTGCTCAACGGTATTCTTATCCCCGGACACCGCTGCGTGCCGTTTGCGAACCCGCTGGCAATGCCCCATGAATACAAGTTTTTCTGGCAGGGAAAAGAAATCCCCTGGACAACCACCGAAGGCCCGCCCGAAGATTTTTACCGTTATTATTCTTTCTTTGGGGAAGAGTACGCCCCCCAATACATGGCAAGGGACAATCCCGAAAACGGGGCGGCCTTTAACTTTGATCCTTTTGAAGATCCGCCCGAAGTGTCGATCCACACCCTGGATATGACCAACATTTTCCGCGAGACCGCCTTTGTGCCGGGAGACCGTTTTGTAGTGCGTACAAGGGACTGGAAGGAAGCTCACTTCGATCTTGAAAAAGTAGGAAAGGACGCCTGGCCGCAGAAAGAACTGGACGCGTGGTTCAAGGCTGCCGAGGCCGGTTTTGATAACAGCTTTTCCAGGATTGGGCCGGGTTCTTCCACTGAGGAGCAGATCTCTTTTGCCTACTGGTACGGAGGCAGGCGGATGAGGACTATCCCCGCGTATTCGCTGGAGGAATTTCTCTTTGACAAAACCGACAGCATAGAAAACGTGGTTTACGGCATTGCCTCCCGTTTCTGGTTTGCCGGAAAGGACATTCCCGACAGCAAGAGGCTTCTGGGCATAGCGGCCCCGCCGGACAAGACTTTTTTTGAGGACATTCTGATCAGGGCGGGCGTGCCGGTCTCGGAGTATGTCCTCTCCGCTTATGCGCGGGACGCCCTCTTCAGAAATGAAAAAGATATTAACAATGTAATGGATCGTATAATCCCTTCGATTATCACCATGAAAGACAAGGAATGGAATTATATTGCCGATTATATGGAAGATACGATAAAAGAACTCCGGGACAGGTATACGCTGTTCCTCGATCAGGGCATGGGGCCGATACGGCAGAGGGTAGGGGAACTGCACGCCGCTGTAGTGGAACTTGCCGCCCGCCTGCAAAAAGGCGAGATGGATATATCATGGCTGCCCAAGCATACCTTTATAATGCTCTCCCAAATCCAGGGCCACGCGGCGCACCTGCTGGAAGACCTTGACACTTTCGACGCGCCTCCGGAATCGGAACTGGAAGCAATGGATAATTCCCTTGACGGCATGATCGATACTTTCACCGACATAAAAGAGATGATCGATTATGACATGAACAGTTTCAGGCGGACTAACCTTATGCTGGTGCGCGGCAAAGACAGCGGCTTGCCGGCGGATGTATGGCGGACAATGCAGATATGCATAGGCGGGACCGATGTGTGGCGCAGGGTGCTTGTCCCCAGGGAATGGAAACTCGCCGAGCTTCACAGGCTGATACAGATTACCCTGGACTGGAACGATATCTACCGCCACCGTTTCTTTCTTGAAGGCTCAGGCTCAGGCGGCATTGAAACCCTTGATGATAATATGAATATATTTGAAATCTGCGATCAGGGTATCAACGAAATGCAGTATGAATACGGGGCCAAATGGAACATCAAGCTGATCCTGCTTTCTTCGTTCCAGCCGGAGCGCAAAGAAACCGTACGCTGCGTTGCCGGAGAGGGGGCGGCCCCGCCTGAAAATATCGGCGGCCCGCTGCGTTTCCGCAAAATACTCGGTTCGATTGAGTGGGGCAGTGAAAAGGAGAAACAGACGGCGCTGCTTGAACTGGGCCCGGAATTTAACCCGGATCTGTTTGACATTGAAAAATGCAACCGTAAAATAGAAGCCGCATATTCGGTGGATGTATGATATAGTAATATAAATTGAGTAAGGAGGATTTATGGACATTAAAGCGCTGGAAAAAACCGCGTTAAGCGTGAGGGCATTAAGCATTGATGCCATCGAAAAAGCCAATTCAGGGCATCCCGGCCTTCCGCTCGGGGCGGCTGAGTTAGGCGCAATTCTCTACGGAGAGCTGCTTCGGCACGACCCTTCCGATCCGGCATGGGCGGACAGGGATCGTTTCATCCTTTCGGCAGGGCATGGTTCCATGTTCCTCTATTCGCTTCTGCACCTTGCGGGCTACAAGGATATGACGCTGGAGCAAATTAAAAATTTCCGCCAGCTCGGTTCCCGCGCCGCAGGCCACCCCGAATACGGCATGGCTGGCGGCATTGAGGCGACAAGCGGCCCCCTTGGCCAGGGTCTCGCGATGGCGGTCGGCATGGCCGTCGCGGAAACCATGCTCGCCGCGCGGTTCAACACTGCGGGCCACAAGATCGTTGACCATTACACCTACGCCCTCTGCGGCGACGGCTGTCTTATGGAAGGCGTCGCGTCGGAGGCAAGCTCTTTCGCCGGTCACAGCGGTCTGGGCAAGCTCATCGTGTTTTACGATTCAAACAAGATCACCATTGACGGCAGTACGGATATCGCCTTTACCGAGGATGTCGCCAAACGCTACGAGGCTTACGGCTGGCAGGTTCTGCGCGGTTCCATGTACAATTTTGAGGAAATCGCCAAACTTACCGCGCAGGCAAAAGCTGAAACAAAAAAGCCGAGCATAATTATCCTTACGTCGATAATCGGGAAAGGCTCGCCCAACAAGCAGAACAAAGCGGACATACACGGCTCCCCGCTTGGTGCTGACGAAGTAAAGGCGGCCCGCGCCAACCTGGGGATTCCAGGCGATTTTTATATCGCGCCGGAAGCGCAGGCTTACTTTAGCGCGAAGCAGGCAGAGTGGAAAAAGGCCCATGCAGACTGGCAGTCGTTGTTTGACGCATGGTCAAAGGAAAACCCGGAAAAGCGCAAGGAATGGGACAAGTTCCATTCCCATACCGCCGCCCCCGCCGCCCTTCCCACGTACAACATTGGCGACAAAATTGCCACCCGTACTGCGGGCAATAAAGCGCTGGCTGCTGTCGCGACGGCAAACGCCAACCTCGTCGGCGGCTCCGCCGACCTCAAAGGCCCCAACGCCGTCGGCCTTCCTGCCAGTGCCGGAACCTGGACCCGCGACAGTCATGCCGGGCAGTACATCCACTTCGGCATCCGCGAATTCGCGATGGCGGCGATTTGCAACGGCATATCGCTTCACGGCGGCCTGCGTTCCTACTGTTCGACCTTCATGGTCTTTGTCGATTATCTGCGTCCGGCCCTGCGCCTTTCCGCGCTGATGAACCAGCCTGTGGTATACGTCCTTACCCACGATTCGATTCTCGTCGGCGAAGACGGCCCCACCCACCAGCCGATTGAGCACCTTGCCAGCATGAGGGTTATACCGAATGTTTTGGTTCTCCGTCCGGGCGATGCCGAGGAATCCGCCGAGGCCTGGGCAATGGCGATGGAAAACACAAAAGGCCCCACAGTCATCGCCCTTTCCCGGCAGAATATCACGGTCTACCCCAAAGCCGACCCCGACTGGCGGAACACTATCCGCGTGGGCGCGTACATTGTCAAACAGGTTGAAGGCTCGCCCGACATTGTAATCGTCGCCACAGGCTCGGAAGTTGGCATGGCGCTGGAAGCTGCGGAAAAGGCGGCGGGCAAAAAGATCCGCGTGGTCTCGGTGATCAGCAAGAGGCTTTTTGAGTCCCAGCCTGCGGCTATCCGCGACGCGATGATCCCCCCCGGCGCGCGGGTCATAGTCAGCGAGGCCGGCGTGAGATTCGGCTGGGAACGCTGGGCAAAACCGGAGGACATCCAGTCGATAGACCGCTTCGGCGAGTCCGGCCCCGCGCCGAAAGTCGCCGAGCACATGGGAATGACGGCGGAAGGGCTGCTGAAAATAATTAACAAATAGCAATGAGCAAGGAGCAAAGTTAAGACGGTTGTTTCTTGCTTTGCTCTTTGCTGCCTGCTATTTGCTCTTTTATTCATGGAGGAGCCATGATGGAAAGTATAATAATTGACAGGCAAATGCTGCCTGAAGCTATAAATTCTTATATACATTCTGAAAAAATCAGAGTGGTTAAAGAAAATGGTTCTATTTATCTATCTCCAATTATTGACAAATATTCAATACTGGAAAAATCATTTGGTATGTTCTCAGATGGTAAATTATCCAGTGAAAGATTTATTAAAGAAAAGGAACTGGAAAAGGAATTAGAAAAGTGAGTTTTTTCGTTTTGGATGCTTGTGCGTTAATAGCATATTTTACCAAAGAAAACGGCTCTGAAAAAGTAAAGGAAATATTAAAACAGGCAATTGATGATAAAAATACAAAAGTATTTATGAATAAAGTAAATCTGCTTGAAGTATACTATAATATAATTAAAACTTATAATGAACAAGAAGCGGATAAAATGTTGGAAACTGTCAGAGAAATGCCTATTGAAGTCATACAAGAATTAGATGATACGATATTAAAAAGAGCAGGGCTATTAAAATCAAAATATAAGATATCTTTAGCAGATTCTATTGCTCTTGCTGAAAGCATAATTAGAAGCGGAACATTAGTAACTTCAGATCACCATGAATTTGAGCCGATAGAGCAATACGAAAATATTAAGATCAAATGGTATCGTTAAAGTCGATAGACCGCTTCGGCGAGTCCGGCCCCGCGCCAAAAGTTGCCGAACACATGGGAATGACGGCGGAAGGGCTGCTGAAAATAATTAACAAATAGCAATGAGCAAGGAGCAAAGTTAAGACGGTTGTTTCTTGCTTTGCTCTTTGCTACCCAATGTCAACAAGTTAAGGATTTTTTACCACGAATGGCACGAATGAACACGAATATTTTAACAGAAATCCGTATTTATTCGTTATAATTCGTGTAATTCGTGGTCTCTTCCTTTACAAGATACTTGAAAATATTTCATAGCTAAGCTATTATATCCTCAATAGGAGGAAATTCTATGCAGGCAATAAATGCAATTTTTGACGGTAATTGTTTTAGACCTACAGAACCGATCCCTGTAAAAGGTAAATATGAAGTTGTTATAACTTTCACCAAGCCAATAAATACAAATGATAAAAAAAAGCAGCGTATTTTAAAGCATTTTGGGACTTGGGACGATGAAGATGTAAAAACCATAAATGAAATCGTAGAAGAACGTACAAATTTTTCAATATTCCCTCATTACTAATTTTTTCCTGATGTTGTACCTGCCACCCGCGATCGCTTGTTAATAGCCAAGTCGCTGAAGTTCGGCAGAAAGCTCTTGAGCGCTTTGATAACTTGGATCAATCTGTAAGGCTTTGTTAACATCGGCTCGGGCCTGCCTGTAATTGCCTTTTTTCATGTAAGCAAACGCGCGATGCCGGTAAGGTTCTGCATAGTCTGAGTAAAGCTGTATAGCCTGATCAAAATCAGCAATGGCGCGATCATAATCTCCTTTATCGTTGTATGTGGCACCGCGATCATTGTAAACGCCAGAAGCACTCGGATAAATTCTTATCGCTTGTGTATAATCAGCAATGGCGCTGTCATAATCTCCTTTATCGTGGTACGCACGAGCGCGCACATCGTAATAAACGTAAAAGTCTGGATCAATTCGTATCAGTTGGGTAAAATCAGCAATGGCCTGGTCATAGTCTCCATTATCGTGGTACGCACGAGCGCGCATAAGGTAAGCGTAAGCAAAGTTTGGATCAATTCGTATCCTTTGTGTATAATCAGCAATGGCGCGGTCATAATCTCCTTTAATATAGTACGCTAATCCGCGACTAAAATAATCGTTAGCGCTCGGAGCAATTCGTATCGCTTTGGTATAGTACGCGATTGCCCGGTCATAGTTTTCCTTCGCCATATACGCATCGGCACGGTTGGCATATTCTTCCGCAGTTTTTGAGGTAACACACGCGGTGGTAACACACAAGAACGCTACCAATGCTAATGGTACAATTAAATTCTTTTTCATCATTTCCACCTCATTATAATATTATTCCTCATAATTACCTAATTAAAGCTGTGACTGTCACCTTTGCTATTATTTCATATCTTTAAATATAATCCATCCCCCATTTGTCAAGTGATCCCACCAATAGCGACAACGGCTATATACATAAACCCTTGCGTTTGGTGATAGTCTTTCAGCCTTATCCCAGAATTCTTTATATTTCATTTCATGTAACATTTGTGATAATAATATTCCAGTACGTTCACCTTCACCAATTGTATTATCATTTTTCAGTATATATTTATACATTTGATTACACCATTCGTGTGTTACAATTACAGCTGCAAGATTATCCAACCAATCATCACTATCAAAATATTTTGGTACAAGAACTCTTTCACTCATTACTTCAACTCTATTTCTGAACTCACGCCATGTTTCAGCTTTTACAGATGTTATCACAATAACAAAAAACACACATACAATTAATATCTTTTTCATTTTTCCTCTCCGTTAGTTTTCATATCGTTATACCAGTCATAAATTGAATAAGGTCCATTATATATACCTCCAGCCCTGGTTCCCTGACAAGTAAGAGATTTTTCCCAACAATCATTATGTACAGTAATTCTCCCTTTTTTGGGAAAAGCTACAATATTTCCATTACCAGCTTCAATTCTATATATAGTACCTCTACTTGATACTGCCCTTCCAGGGCCTTTTTTTACAAGTAAATCATATACTTCTGCAAATTTTATCATCTACTTTTCTCTCCTTCAAATAAATTATAGCTTAATTGCATATAACTTAAAAAACGTAAAAAACGATCTTCCAGTTTCAGCCCACCAGAACGGAGAAGAATGACCAGTAGGTATAGCCAACATTCTAATAACTTCCAGCCCATTATCAAGATACAATTTCATACCCATCTTTGGGTGAAGATTATAGACTTGCTGTAGAGTAGTATATTGTTCCCTTAAAGTTGGTACCATTGCAGGTTCTCTCTGTGCAAAATGCCTGTCTCCCCAATCACCATTGTATAAACGCATATATGAATAAGTAACTAAAAAATTGCCCTCCATAAAAATTTCGTGTTGTTGCCATGCTAAAAAATATGCTTCAACTGTGACAGTCCTTCCAATTGTTCCGTCTGTTTTAAGCTCTTCATATGTTAATCTCTCCAATTGTTGAGCAAATATTCCTCTGGTAAAGATTACTGCCAGAACCAATGCTGTAAAGACCTTCTTTTTCATATATTCCTCCAAAAATACACCTGATGTGTGCTATTGGACAGTATTTCCTAAATATTCCTAGTAGTAATAGTATAATACTCATAGATTTTTGTCAACAGATAAAAATAATAATTAAATAATAGGAGGATTTAGGGGTATGGCGAATGGACGGACAGGAAATAAAGGCCATTTTAGGGAAAAATATCAAATTTTTACGCACCCAAAAAGGGCTAACCCAAGCCGTATTAGCAGAAAAAGCGAATATTTCAATTATTTTTATAAGTAGCATTGAGCGAGGCTCTAAATATCCACAGCCTGATATTTTAACACGAATAGCGAAAGTGCTTGATGTTGAGGTTTTTGAACTTTTTAAAGGCGATCTTGTACCCGCTGACAGTAAAAAATTGATAACCCACCTTTCCAAAGACATTAAAAAGAAGATTAATACAGCATTGGAAGATATTTTTAAGCAATATTTGGGTTAAATAAGGAGAAAAAGATAATAATAAGGCATTACTCGGTCAGTTTTCACAAGATTTGACTGTTGTTTTGCAAGAATCAATAGAAAAAGCGCTTAACCATGTAAAAAAGCAATATAAGATTTAGGGATTGTACCACTCCCGTGGTAAAAAATAGTCATTAGTACCACTCTGCCTCAATTTCAGGACAAACGCATGAATGAATTTTTACCACATGGTATTAGTATTCAGAAAATAAGAAAAGCCGCTATTATCGCGTCAGACTTATTAAAAACTTCACATCCTTTTGCGATACGGAAAATGTTTACCGACGGAAAATCAATATTCGCTGAAATAGCGCAAAAAGGAAATGACCCGTCCCTTCTTGATCTGTTAAATAAACAGTTTCAATTGGATAAAATTATCGAGCCTTTGTTATTTAAATGTATAGATTTTGGCAAACATGATTATGAAGAATTTAACCACGGACATTCTTCCTATGATTTCGTCCACACCGAACTACTGCTCACAGGCGATGTTGTGGTATACATTCCTATGCCTCCGTTGTCGGCAAGGTACTTAGTACGCAGGTCGCCGTAGAAGCCAAAAATAGAAGTAATCGTGCCTTGAAAGGTTACACTGGTAAGTACGGGGGATTCAAAAGACTGAATCTCAGTTCTGGTAACTCCGTTTGGTATGGTAAATGTACTGCTTTGATAACTCCTTCGGATTTTAGTCCGCTTATGCCGCGTGAGCGGCAAATTATATCGAAGTCTCCGCAACACGGAGACACAAACTCCTTGCATTGATATATGAAAAAGCCTTAAAAGGCGTTTTTCCAAAAAGGGAATAATACGGTGATTTCATTATTGTTCACCATCCCTTGTTTATGTTACAATCAACCCATGAATTCATTGAAAACTGTCTTTGTCAAACTTAAAGAGGCCCAAAGCCGGCTGGCGCTGGAAAACGCGCTGGCGAAAAACAAAGCACTTTCCGGCCTTGCCACGGCGATTTTCCGCAACCGGAACATGATACTGGCGGCTAACGGCAGGGATGTTGATAATGCCCGCGCCAGGGGCATGAAGGCAAGCCTTATCGACAGGCTGCTGCTGACCGAACAGCGAATTGAAGACATGGTTGAAGGAGTCGAAGTCATCATAAAACAGGATGATCCTATCGGGAAACTGAAGGCGGGCTGGACATTGCCGAACGGGCTTTTTGTGGAGCAGGTTTCAGTGCCTATGGGAGTGGCGGCGATTATTTACGAATCGCGGCCCAATGTTACGGTGGACTGCGCGGCCCTCGCGTACAAGGCGGGCTGTTCCGTTTTATTAAGGGGATCTTCTTCCGCGCTGGAATCGAACAGGGCGCTCGTGTCCGCCATCAAGGCCGGGCTGGAGGCGGGCGGCGGCATTCCTGACGCGGTGGCGCTGTCCGACCTTGATACCGTAAAACCCGGCAATCACAAGGACATAGACGAGATCATTGCAGCCAGAGGCTGGATCGACGTGGTGCTGCCGAGGGGCGGCAGGGAATTGATACAGCAGGTTGTTCAGAACGCCCGCATTCCGGTCATCGAAACCGGCGAGGGCAATTGCCATATCTATGTGGAGCCGAGCGCCAATATGGATAACGCCGTGCAGATTATAGCCAACGCCAAATTGCAAAAACCCGGAGCATGCAACGCCGTGGAAACCCTTCTGGTGCATCGCGGCGCGCTCGGCGCGTTGATGTTCCGTCTTATAGCCAAGCTTGCCGGAGCGGTCGAATTCCGCTGTGACGCTGAATCCATGGAGTTAATCAGGGATGACGCTTTGATTAATCTGAAACTCAAAGACGCGACCGAGGAGGATTGGGGCACGGAATTCCTTGACACTATTCTTGCGATTAAGACCGTCGGCTCCTGCCAGGAGGCGATTGAACACATCAACCAATACGGGACAAAACATTCGGAAGCGATACTGACCAATGACCTTCATTCGGCGCAGCAGTTCCGAAACGGCGTTGACGCCGCCTGCGTTTACGTTAACGCGTCAACCCGTTTTACCGACGGCGGCGTGTTCGGTTTCGGCGCGGAGTTGGGGATAAGCACGCAGAAGTTTCACACACGGGGACCAATGGGCCTTGAGGCCCTTACTGCATATAAATATCTGGTAAGCGGTTCGGGCCAGATAAGAAATTAAGAATACGGAGGTATGTATGTCTGGAAATTTTACAGTCGTTTCCACGATTAAAGACGGGATCGCCATAGGGTCAAAAAACATCGGCCCTATCCTGGTGAATGTGCTGCTTTGGGTCATAACACTATGGATACCCTATCTGAACGTCGGGACAACAATCGGTTTAATGGTGGGAATCGTCACCAAAGCGTCAAGGGGCGAGGTTATCCCCTTTACCGAAATTTTTGATTCCAAATACCGCAAATACATGGGGGAATATTTTCTGACCGCCGGACTCATCGGGGTCGGTGTCGGAGCCGGAACGATTTTCGGCATTATTCCCGGAATTGTAATCGCCCTTGCGTGGAGCCTGGCGATTCTGCTTGTTGTTGACAAGGGCAAGAATCCCACCGAAGCGATAACCCTGAGCAACAACTGCACCTACGGCTATAAATGGAAAATATTCGGCGTTTATTTTTTGGTATGGCTGATCCTGTTTGTCGTTGTATCAATACTGGCAGGCATCGCCTATGCGGTCAATGATGCGGGCCTTTCTTTTATGATTTCCCTGTTTATCGTGCTTATCGGGATTTTCTCAATATTTGTGTCAATCGGTTTGCAGGCCAGCATTTACAAGCAGCTTACGGAAGGCATATAAATATAATAAACGATGGTTTTCGAGTTAATATATTTTATATTCGCCTTCATTGTGCTGTGGCAGGGCGTATTTCAAATTGTGGGGAAAAACCGGCGCACTGCTCTGAACTGGTATTTTTTCGCCATTTGCACGGTAGTTTCGATTGCCGTTTTTAACAACGGCATTCAGTTTTATAAAGCTTTTTCAGAACATGTAAATTTAGATGAATCGAGTTATGTTTTTACCACTTCCAACATGGTTCTCTCGTCAATAAAAATCTTGATAGTACCGTTTCTTTTTTCATTCATGCTTAATCTTTCAAGAATTAAATCCAAAGAAATCAAGGTATTGCAATGTATCCTGCTCTCTGCCAATGTCCTTGCCGTTTCTTCGATATTTATTATTATTGTTGCATTTGATGACGCGATTAACATTTTATCTTCCTATTTGTTTAATACGCTGTTTCTTTTGATTGTTGTTTTCTCTTTCTGCTGCCTTGCTTTTCTTCAATATAAATGGATAAAAAGCGCGTCGCTAAAACGCGACCGTGTGCAGGCGGTAACGATATCACTCGCATCACTACTGTCGCTTCTTTCTCTTGTTTCCATGTTGTTTATTCATAATTTATATTGGCTAGAACTCGTCGCTTTTATCGGGGTATTGGTACTTATCTTTATCTGCAACCACTATGCAAACCAATATAACAGTTTTAGTTTTAATATTTCAAACCTTGCCGCTTATGTTTATACGGCTGTTAATTTGCCTGTGCTTATTCTTGACGACTCAGGCGATATTATGCTCTGCAATGCGGCATCGGAGATTTTTTTTAAAAAACAGGCCGGACAGCTTGCCATGATAAAATTGCCCGACCTGTTTGATTTCGGCTCTGTTTCGCTGTCATTGCAGCGCCATAAAAAAGACGCATCTGTTTTTAACTGCGACGCAGTCTGCCGCGTTGAGGGGCAGAAATGCCAGATTTCGCTGAATTATGTGTATGATAAATTTGACGAAATGATATGCACTGTCGTGATAGTGACAGACATCACTGAAAAAGAAGAGCTAATACGGCAACTTAACGAATCTCACGCCAAGATTGAACGCTTTAACAAAGAGCTGCAGTCGGAAGTTGACAGGCAGACGGAAAGCATTCTCAACCTTCAAAAGGCTGTTGTATACTCAATGAGCGACCTGATTGAAAAGAAAGACGGCTACACCGGGGTACATACAAGGCGCGTCAGCGAATATGTCGCTATTTTACTGAGGGAAATGGCGCGGCGGGGTTACGAACTCGCCGAATCTGACATTCAAAGAATAGCTGAATCTTCCCTGTTACACGACATGGGAAAAATAGCGATACCTGACAGCATCCTTGTTAAAAACGGAAAACTGACCGATGACGAGTTTGACGTAATGAAAAGCCACAGCGCGAAGGGCGCGGATTCATTGCATAAATCAATGCAATTCGCGAAGGATAACGGTTTTTTGCAAAACGCTTTTCTCATGGCGAAGCATCACCATGAAAAGTGGAACGGCAAAGGCTATCCTGACGGCAAAAAAGAAAAGGACATACCCCTTCTCGCCCGTGTAATCGCCATTGCGGACGTTTATGACGCGCTGCGTTCCGAACGCTCGTATAAAACGCCGTTCAGCCGGGAGAAAGCGAAAGCGATAATACTGGAAGAAAACGGCCGCCAGTTTGATCCCGAACTGGTTGATGTGTTCTTGGCGGTAGAGCCCGAGTTTAACGAGTTCTGCGAATCCGCCCTGAAGGCGCAAGCCTGAATACCCGCATTGAAATTTCCTCCGCCGGCATTTACGATAGGTTATGCGCTGTTTCGCGGTTCTTATGGCGGCGGGTTTTTCGCGCCGGTTCGGGAAGCAAAATAAACTGCTTGCCCCTTTTCGGGGAAAGCCCCTGGCGCGTCACACGCTGGATCTGGTTTGCAATGCGGGCCTTTTTGAGAAAGTATATTTCGTCTATGCCGACGAGGCGGTAGCGGCTCTGGCGGGCGGCCTTGATGTTACAACTATTTACAATCCCGCGCCGGAAAAAGGGCAAGGGGAAAGCGCCCGCCTCGGCCTGCTGGCGGCATCCGGTTTTTTTACCACGGAGTTACACGGAGGGAAAACTGAACAGGATTATTATATGTTTTTTCCCTGCGACCAACCGTTGCTGGATCAAGCCACAGTAAAGCTTCTGCTTGATGCCGCCCGCCCCGGCTGTATAGTGGAGCCTGCCTGTCCCGGCGGCAACCGCAGCCCGACCCTGTTTTGCGCGTCGTTCCGAGACGAGCTTCTTGCGCTGAAACAGGGCGAACATCCCAGGCTGTTAAAAACAAGGCACCCGGAAGCGGTAATAACGGTTGAAATCGCCGACCCGTCGGCGCTTGCCGACATTGACACGGCGGAAGAATTAGGAATGAGGAATGAGGAATAAAGAGGATATCCGGTACATCACGCTCCGATTACTAACCGCGATTTCTTCCCTATTCCTAATTCCTCATTCCTAATTCCTAATTTTTCCAGCCGTTGTGCTATAATAACCGTATATGAAAAAACTTCTGATAAAAAACGGGACCGTTGTTACGGAGAATTCCGAAACGGTATGCGACATTCTCTGCGAAGGGGAAAAGATCGTTCGGATTGGGAGCCTGCCTGAAGGCGGCCGCTTGCCTTCGGATACCGAAACGATTGACGCCGCAGGAAAGATTGTTATTCCCGGAGGGGTTGACGTCCATACCCATCTGAACCTTGATGTCGGGTTTGCTACGGCAAGCGACGATTTTTATACCGGGACTGTGGCGGCGGCCTGCGGCGGGACGACAAGCGTTGTCGATCATCCGGGCTTCGGGCCTGCGGGCTGTTCCCTCGATCATCAGATAAAAAAATACCACGGGCTTGCCAGCGGGAAGGCTGTGATCGATTACGGCTTTCACGGGGTTTTGCAGCACGTTGACGATAATGTCCTCGCGATGATGGAGACGCTGGCAGGGGAGGGGATCACCAGCCTGAAACTGTACCTGACCTACGGCTTTAAACTTTCCGATGCCGACGCTTTCAGGGTTCTAAGGAGGGCGAAGGAACTGGGGGTGCTGATAACGGTTCACCCGGAAAATGACGGCGTGATAAACCTGTTACGCGAAGAGTTCAGGGCTGCCGGAAAAACGGGGGCCGAATTCCACCCGCTGTCGCGGCCCGCCGAATGTGAAGCCGAGGCTATCAACCGGATGGCGCTCTTCGCCCGTATTGCCGGGGACGCGCCCCTGTACATTGTCCATTTAACCTGCGCCCTGGGGCTGGAGTTTATTGAGGCGGCAAGGCGCAGGGGGCAGAAAAACCTCTGGCTGGAAACCTGCCCGCAATACCTGTTTCTGGACGAAAGCCGCTATTCCCTCGGGAACAGCGAGGGCCTTAAATACGTCATGTGCCCGCCGCTTCGCAGCCCCGCCGATAACGCGGCGCTGTGGCGGGGCCTCAATTCCGGCATAGACGTAGTAGGAACCGACCACTGCCCGTTCTTTTTTGAAACTCAAAAGCTTACGGGCAAAGACGATTTTACAAAGTGCCCTTCGGGCGCGCCGGGCATTGAGGAGCGCATCCCGCTCATGTACGGCGCGGTTGCAAGCGGCAAGCTAACCCTGCGGCGTTTTACCGATCTGTGCTGCGCCAATCCCGCGAAGATATTCGGCCTGTATCCCAGAAAAGGGGTAATCGCGGAAGGCTCGGACGCTGACATCGTGATCATCGATCCTGAAAAACGCCGGACAATATCGCATAACATGCTCCACAGCAATGTAGACTACAGCGCGTATGAGGGAATCAGCGTGCAGGGCTGGCCTGTCTGCACCGTATCGCGCGGGGAGGTAATAGCCAGGGACGGCGAATTCTGCGGCAAAGCGGGAAGGGGGAAGTTTTTACAAAGAGCAAATAGCAAAGAGCAATGAGCAAAGTTAAGAGCGTACTTTTCTCTTACTTTGCTCTTTGCTCTTTGTTACTTGACAGCCTTTAAAATTTTTTTGTATACTATAGTATTATGATATTTCCAATTAGAGAGTTAATTGAATATAACAAAAATACCTATGAAATAACGGCTGCCGCTTCCCGCCGCGCCTACCAGCTTTCCATGCTGATGGACAAGGATTCGAAAGAGGAATACGACGGCAAAATGGTCGCCCTTGCCGCGCGTCAGGTTTTCACCGAGGAGGTCGGATTCCGCCTGGAAGCCGAATAAAATCAAAGAGCAGAGAGCAAATAACAATGAGCAAAGCTAAGATAAGACTCCCTTACTCTTCCTTTGCTCTTTGCTAACTGCTCATTGCTCTTTTGTTATGACTGTCCTGGTTGTTTTCGGCCCTACCGCTTCGGGGAAAACCGATTTGCTCTTCCGTCTCTTTGGGCAAGGCTGTTCCCAAAAGGCGGAAGTCGTGTCGGCGGATTCCATGCAGGTGTACAGGGGCATGGATATTGGCACGGCAAAACCTTCCCCGGAAGAAAGGGCGCTGCTTCCCCACCACCTTATTGACATCCGCAATCCCGACGAGCAATTTACCGCCGGGGATTTTGTCCTGTTGGCGCGTGAAGCCATAGACGATATTGCCCGGCGCGGGGCTATCCCCGTTGTCTCAGGCGGCACGGGTTTTTACCTGAGAAACCTTGTTTTGGGACTGCCTGATGCCCCGCCCAGCGACCGGGCGATTAGGGACGCGCTTAAACTTGAGCTTCAGGAAAAAGGCGCCGCCGCCCTTATGGAAGAGCTTGCCCGCTTTGACCCTGTGAGCGCGGGAAAAATCCATCTGAATGATCAATACCGCCTGCTGCGAGCTTTGGAAGTGCAGCGCCTCTGCAACAGGCCGTTAAGCTCGTTCAGTGTTTCAAGCGGGGCAGGCGCGTGCGGGTACGATTTCCGTATCATCGGGCTTTCCCGCCCCAGGGAAGAGCTGTACCGCCGCATCGACGCGCGTTGCGCCGCCATGTTCAGCCGGGGCCTGCCTGACGAGGTACGCAAGCTTTACGAAGCGGGATACACCCCGCGTGATCCCGGCCTGCGGGCAATCGGCTACCGCGAGTTTTTTGTGGAAGACCCTCCGGCCTCCGGCGTTTACCGTCTTTCCCAGGATATTGCGGGTGTCCAGGCGTTAGTCGCCATGAACAGCCGCCGTTACGCGAAACGCCAGATCACTTTCTTTTCTTCGTTGCCGGGAGCCAAATGGATAAATCCAAATGAGGAATGAGGAAGGAGGAATTAGGAGTGAGGAATGAGGAATGAGGAATGAGGAATAGGGAAGAAGGTTGTAAGTCTTAATTTTCTTTGTTGCGCCCACGCTGAACTTGCCGTTTTAGAGCAGAGCTTATAAGGTGGTATACAAAAGCCCAGGAGGGAAACATGGGCAAAAGAAAAAGGTATACTGCCGAGGAAAAAGTAAAGATTCTCAGAGA
>Ga0268262_10001586_pt1 | contig 27854 bp, 22 predicted proteins | sample TergutNc150P3_FD_190354 | JGI IMG/M metagenome (GOLD analysis project Ga0268262, IMG submission 190354) | Nasutitermes corniger P3 segment gut microbial community from laboratory colony in Florida, USA - Nc150 P3 (SPAdes) (version 2) | ecosystem: Host-associated > Arthropoda: Insects >... | reverse complement strand
GGAGCTGAGCCCGCAGGAGCAGGTGTGGGACGAGCTCAGGGAGAAGCACTTCGGGAACTGCTTTTTCAGGAGCATCGGGGCCGTGGCGGACAGGCTGGTCGAGGGCCTCCGGCGCATGGAGGCGTCGCCAGACGCCCTGAAGAGCCTGACGCAAAGGGACTGGATGAAAAATGAATATGGAGTGCTTTGATTGCGAATTGATATAAAATACCATCTCGGCGTAGCCGCCTCAATTTCGCCGCGAAGCGGCCCCTGGCCCCTGATCCCTGGCATCTAACTCAAACCGCACCTCTCCAGCAGTTCTTCGTCCCTCAGCAGGCTTGGCGGGCCGTCGGCGGCTATGCGGCCGTCCTTTAGGATTACGACGCGGCCACATGTAGAAATGGCAAACTCCATGTCGTGCGTGGCCAGCAGCAGTGTGTGGCCCAGCGCCTTCAGCGTTTCGGCCAGCGAGCGTTTACCCTTGGGGTCTAAGAACGCCGTCGGCTCGTCGAACATCAGGACGCTTGGGCCAACGGCCAGCACGGTCGCTATGGCTGCAAGTCTTTTTTCCCCGCCCGATAGTTTGAGCGACGAACGATCCCTCAGATGGCCTATGCCCAATTGGCGTAGGACTTCCTCTACCCGCGCCCTTGCTTCGCCGTCGCCCATCCCAAAGTTGCGGCACCCGAATGCGATGTCGTCATAGATGTGCGGCATGAACAACTGGTCGTCAGGGTTTTGGAATACCAGACCAACGCGCCTGCGGATTTCATTTGCCGTCTTGGGGCCCAGCGGAATGCCGTCAACTTCCACTGTGCCCATAGAAGGCTCCAGTATCCCGACTATGCAGTGCAGCAGCGATGTTTTTCCCGCGCCATTTTCGCCAATGATGGCTACCCTTTCGCCGTTGCCTATGGCTAGGTCAACGCCTTGGATGGCCTTTGACTTGTCGGGGTATTCGGCGTAGAGGTTTTGGAGTTTGAGCACTGTGGAAGCTAGGTTGTAGGGGTTAGGGTGCCGCTGACGCGGCAATGCTAGGGATCAGGGATTAGGGGTCAGGGGCTAGGGGCCGCTGACGCGGCGATAAGGTTGCGGCTGCGCCGCGATGATATTTATTGCGGATTGAGTGCGTGGCTTCGGACGGAGCCTTCTTCCCGCATGAATAGCCTACCATTGAAGCTCTATCCAAAGCATCTGCCCGTAAATCGGAGCCCTATCCAATTAGCTCAATTGTCAATTTCTAAATAGAATCATGGCTGATTCTATTTAGAATTGGAATAATGATTACAAACTGTCACAATATGCTAGTAGCCTGTAATTCACAATCTGCAACCGGGGGGCCGAATGACGCTTAAAGAGTTTTTCAAAGAAAATAGCTCGGTGGCGCTCGGCTTTTCGGGTGGGGTGGATTCTTCCTACCTGCTGTGGGCGGCGCACTCGTTTGGCGCGGACGTCAGGGCCTATTACGCAAAATCGGCGTTCCAGCCGGCCTTCGAGATGGAGGAGGCCCTAGGCATAGCAAAGCGCATAGGCGTTGAGCTCAAAGTGCTGTCCGCCGACATCCTTTCCAGCAAGGAAGTTGCAGCTAACCCCGAAAACCGCTGCTACCACTGCAAAAAAATCATATTCGGCACTCTCGTGGCGCAGGCCCGCGCAGACGGGGCCCAAGTGATAATTGATGGCACAAACGCCTCGGACGACCTTGGAGACAGGCCCGGCGCGGCTGCGCTGGCCGAGATGGGAGTGCGCTCGCCCTTGAGGGAGTGCGGCCTGTCCAAGAGGGACATTCGGCGACTGTCGAGGGAGGCGGGCCTGCCCAACTGGGACAAGCCGGCCTACTCGTGCCTGGCCACTAGAGTGCCATTCGGGCGCGAGATAACCCCAGAACTGCTGCAAAAGGTGGAGGAAGCCGAGGGCGCGCTTTTCGCGCTGGGCCTCAGTGGGTTCCGCGTTAGGGTCTTTGGCGAGGTCGCCAAGCTGCAATTCACACTTGGGCAGATGAGCAAGGCTATGAGGCTGCGCGAAGAAATCGTCGCCGCCCTGCGGCCATATTTTGGGCAAATACTGTTAGACCTAGAGTGCAGGCAGGCCCAGTGAACAAACAGGACGCCCTTGCCCTATTGAAAAGCGTCGAGTCGGGGGAAATGTCGCCAGAAGACGCCCTGCTGAAACTGCGCCTAGAGCCATTCGAGGACTTGGGCTACGCAAAGCCTGACCACCACAGAGGGCTGCGCCAGGGCGCGGCGGAAGTGGTGTTTGGACAGGGGAAGACGCCGGCGCAGATAGTGGGTATTTCAAAGGCCATGATGGAAAAGGGCCAAAAGCTGATCCTCATAACTAGGCTTGGGGTCCAAGCGGCGGAAGAAGCGGCCATCGAGCTGCCCCTAAAGTACCACCCCATCGGGCGCGTGGGGATAATCGGCGAAGTGCCCAAGCCCGACGGCGCGGGGAAGATAGTGGTGGCGACGGGCGGCACCAGCGACATGCCCATAGCCGAGGAAGCGGCCCTGACCGCAGAGGCGCTCGGCAATGACGTCACGCGGCTCTACGACGTCGGCGTAGCTGGCCTGCACAGGCTGCTCTCCAAACTGGAAGAGATAATGGGGGCCAAGGCGATAATAGCCATCGCGGGCATGGAGGGCGCGCTCGCCAGCGTCATAGGCGGACTGGCCGACTGCCCCGTAATAGGCGTACCCACCAGCGTAGGGTACGGTGCCTCATTCGGCGGCGTCGCTGCCCTGCTCTCCATGCTAAACTCCTGCGCCAGCAGCGTCAGCGTTGTAAACATAGATAACGGCTTCGGCGCCGCGTTCATAGCGAGCATGATAAATCATGCCAACGCTATGCGGGGGATTCGCTCCGCACTTATCCCTAGCCCCTAATCCCTACCCTCTACAACCTAGCCCCTGACCCCTAGTATCGCGGCCCCTTGTAACTTGTAACTCGCCCCTTGTACCATGTACTTGTAACTCGAAACTGCTATGAGGCAACCCTTTTTTTATCTTCTAGCCCCTGCCATTGCGCTCTTGGCGCTTCTCACGCAAACTGCTTGCAGGAGACCCAGCGTCGGCGGGGCCGATGCGTCCATGCGCTTCATCGTTTCCAACCCCGAAAACGTCCGCCGCTCAGAAATCGTTGAAGTGCCCCTCGCCTCAAACATGCAGGTTACGCAAGTTCTCAAAAGCGACGGTGCCCCCGCGCTGTTCCAGGTCTTGGACATTGACGGCAGAAAGACCCTGCTCGCCCTCGCGGAGGTGCCACCCCTTGCCGCCGAGGAATACTCCATGGTCTTTGGCGATGTTGCCGCCATAGACCGGCCCTTGAATATCTGTAGCGGCAGGCACGTTCCAGAGCGCATGGACGACTACGCATGGGAGAACGACCGCATAGCCTTTAGGGTGTATGGGCCAGCCCTTGGCGCAAACCCCAGAGAGACAAGCGGCAGCGGGATAGACGTATGGGCCAAGCGCGTAAGCCACCCGATCATTGACAAGTGGTACGCGCACGGCGATTACCACAGGGATCACGGCGAAGGGCTGGACGCTTACAACGTCGGCAGGACAAGGGGCTGCGGTGGCAGCGGCGTGTTGGTCGGCGAAAAAATTTTTTCTGCGGGCGTATGGAATACGCAGCGCACGCTTGCGACTGGCCCCCTCAGGGTCGTCTTTGAAGTGACATATCCTCCCTACCGCGCAGGCGGCGCCAGCATAACGGAGACAAAGAGGATAAGCTTGGACAGAGGCTCTTTCTTCAACCGCGTCCAGTCCACCGTTCACATAGATGGGGCCGATGCCGTCCCATTCGCCGCCGGGATAGCCAGGCAGAAGAACGAAGAAGCGCCGATTTCCGGCCAAGGCTGGGTTGCCGCGATGGAACCAGAGGCCCCGCACGGGCGCATAGGCACTGCCATCATAATGAAGGGCGGGACACTGGCCCTTGCCGACGGCCACGCGCTGCTTGTTAAGCAGGCCAAGGACGGCGACACCATCGAATACCTTGCCGGAGCCTGCTGGACAAAAGAGGGCAGCTTCACCAGCCTAACCCCTTGGGCCGAACACACAAAAAACACCGCCCTGCCAAAGTTGAGAGCGATGGAAGTGCGGGTTGAGCGTTGAGTGCCTAGCCCCTACAACCTAATCCCTGTCGTGGGCGTCTTCCCTAATTCCCTTTCCCCCCTGTGCCTTGCTTCTGCGGCGGCGGCGGGGGCTGCTCCTGGGGCTTGGTCTGCCTGAGCGCGTTTTCCTTGGCCTCGTACGAGGACGAGAGTACCACTATGGAGATGCGGCGGTTCTGGGGGTCTCTGGGGTCGTGCCCCTCAAAGGGTATGGTCTCGGCGTAACCTGTCACGCGCTTCACCTGTGACAGGGGCAGGCCGGAGGCTATCATCGTCCTCAGGGCGGTGTTGGCCCTGGCCGTGCTCAGATCCCAGTTGGTCCTGCCCGACGACATGAAGGGTACCGCGTCCGTGTGCCCGCCGACGACGACGTGGTTCCGCAGCTTGGCCAGCTCTTTGGCGATCTCCCGAAGTATGGATATGGCAAAGCCGTTCATGACGTCGCTGCCCGAGTCGAATAGCGCCTTGTCCCCCTGATCCCTAATCTGTATCCGCAGGCCCTCTTCCGTAAAGTCCATCGTGATGTGATCCCTGAACGCGGACAGGAACTTGTCGGTGTCGAATGCCTTTTCTATCGCCAGCCTCACGGCCTCCATCGCGGCCTGTTCTGGGTCTTCCGTTATCTTGGTCTCCTTGTCGCCGTCGTCCTCCCCTTGGGTCTTGAGGCCGCGGGTGCCAGGCAGGATGCCCTTGCCCAGCTCTTTCAGGATGGACTGGCCCTGCTCGGTCTTGAAGAACTCGCTGCCCTCCCTCGCGTAGCCCGCTATGCCGGCCAGCACCTCCTTGGGGGCCATAGCCAGCAGCCACATCAAGAGGAAGAATGCCATCATCGCCGTCACCAAGTCCGCGTAGGCGATCTTCCAAGCCCCGCCGTGCGACGCCGCGTGGCCGCCCTTCTTTTTGACGAATTTGATGATTACGTCTGGCTGCTTTTCTGCCATCGCTATCTCGGTTTGATCTGGCGGACTACTTCTTCAAGCTCGCTGGAGCCTGGCCTCACGTCATTGGGCACGTTCCTGCGCGCGAACTCCACCGCCGTCACAGGCGCGGCGCCATTGCCGAAAGACGTCAGCCCCGCCCTTAGGCAGTTGAAGAATGAGCCCTCGGCGGCGTTCAGCGCGTCAACGTTTTTGCCGATGCCAGAGAAAAAGCCGTAGCCAAGCAAGATGCCCAAAAAAGTACCCACCAGCGCGGAAGCTACGTGGTGTCCGATCACCTCGGGGCCCTCGTTCAAAAAGCCCATCGTGATGACCACGCCGATGACGCAGGCCACGATGCCGAATGCGGGAAAAGAGTCTGCAAAATTGGATATGGCCGCGCCCGGCATGGCCGCCTCGGCGTGGTGAACGTCCAGATCCATGTCCATCACTTGGTCAATCTCGTCCGCCTTCGCCGCGCCATTGACCAACAGCTTCATCGAGTCGCAAAAGAAGTCCAACGCGTGGTGGTTTGCCATGATGGTGGAGTACTTCTTGAAAATGGAGCTGTTGTGCGGGTCGTTGACGTCGTTCTCCAAGGCCAGCAGCCCGCCCTTCTTGATGTTCACGTAAATCTCGTACTGCATCATCAGGGCTTCCATGTAAACCGTCTTTGTGTACGGGTTGCCCTTCAGCACCTTGCCGACCGCCCCCAGCGTTGGCTTTAGGACGTGCGGCGGACACGCGCCTAGCAGGGAGCCGAAGGCTGCGCCGAAGATGATGATGAACTCGGGCACTATCGGCTCGAGGATCGTGCCTATTGCCCCGCCCTCAATCGTGTAGCCAGCAAGCACCGCAGCGATGACGATTGCCGAGCCTATCAAATAAAACATCTACAGATCTCCGAGTGGGCTTGCGCCCATAATTGTCGTAGGCTAAAGTGTATCAGAAATTTGGTTGGGAATAAATATTTGGTAATATGAATGGATTATTTTTTTGCGCCAAGCACCGGACTAGCTTTCTCCCTGTATCGCCTACCCCGGAGCCGTCAATGTGTCAGAGGTTATACCAAGTTGCGTTCAGTACTTGGCATTAGGAAAATTAAAGGGTTCCAAACCCCGGCGATGAACAGCTACACCCGATACACTAGGAGCGCGGAGCCTTTCCTACCCGGCAGGGGGATGCGCTGGATGGAGCTTAGGCCGGGCACTTCAAAGCTGTGACTGATGAACAGGGTACCTGGGCGCATCTCGCGCCTGACCTTTGCCCATAGCTCGGCCATAGGCGCAGGGGAGAGGAAGGCGTACACCAAGTCGGCGTCGCTCGTGTCAATTTTCCAAATACTTCCAAAGCGGATCGTGCAGTGCGCGGCGTGCCTCCGCGTCCTAAGCCACCCAACCAGCCAAGAGAATGGCGATGCTTCGGCGCCCAGCAAAACGGCGTCGGGCCTGTTGTCGGCGATGTAGGCCATCGCGCCGCCAAGGCCAGACCCCAAGTCTATGAACTTGAACGCCCCGCGCTCAGGCACAAAGCTGGCAAGTGCCTCCCAAGCCGCAGGCCCAGAATTGTAGAGGGGCGCCCTCGAAAAAATACCGCCGACGTTGACCAGCAGCAGGGCGGCCAAGGCCAAGGGGAATAGCCAGACGGGGACGTTCAGCGCAAATTGCGCCCACAGGCCGATTGGCAGCAGCGCCTGGAACAGCATCCAATATGGCCCAAGGCCCCAAATCCGCGCCAGCCCCGCCGCCCCGACCGCCTGCATGAACGCCCAGAACCCCAATGGCGTTTCGAAAGCGACGAAGAACCTCGCCATCAAAAGTAAGGCGAAAACAGTTGCTTGTGCTGCAAGGGCGCGGATGATAGGCATTCTGGCAGGTTGTAGGTTGTAGGGGTCAGGGACTCGGGGCCGCTGCGCGGCCACCATTGTCAATTGTCCATTGTCAATTGTCCATTGTTTCTGCACCCATGCCTATACACCACGGCGGCGTATCCCAGCGCGAACAGGGCCCCGAGGGCGTATGAAATGGGCATGGGAATATTCAGCCCAATGCTGGCGTTGCAGATGAACGAAAAAGTGACAAACGCGTACCACGCCCCCGGTATCAGCGCCATCAGCGAGGCCCACCTGTGACCCCTGCCCAAAAGGTAAATGGCGATTATGGCAAATGCGAATATGGCGATGGTCTGGTTGCACCAGGCGAAATAGTGCCACAATATCTCAAAGCCCCTCTGAGAGAATTTGGCCCAGACCACTATGGCGGCTACAATGGCGAATATCGGCAGCGACACGTTCAGCCTAGCCGCCCTAGGCTTTTGGTCTATGCCAAACTTTTCCGCCACCATCAGGCGCAGCCCGCGCAGGGCCGTGTCGCCTGACGTTATGGGCAGCACTATGGCCCCGAATATGGCCATTAGCCCACCGATGGAACCCAGCATGTCGCGGGATATTATGCCCACCATGTCAGTCGCGTTTCTGCTGCCAACGCCCTTGTTCATAATGGCCATGGCCGCCGCCGCCCACACCATCGCAATGAAGCCCTCTAGTATCATCATGTTGAAAAATGTCATCCGCCCCTGCTTCTCGTGCGTCACAGACCTGGCTATGATGGACGTCTGCGTGGAGTGAAACCCCGACACTATGCCACAGGCCACCGTGATGAAGAATATCGGCACTAGGTTATAGCCATCGGGGTGGATGCCCCGCCAGTTGGAAAAGCTCAGGTTGTCTAGGCTGTAGCCACCCATGAAAAGCCCCGCGAACACACCCGCAGTTGAGAGCAGCAGTATCGCGCCGAAGATGGGGTATATCCTGCCGATTATCTTGTCTATGGGGAACAGCGTGGCTATGACGTAATAAACAAAGATCGCGCCATAGATCACCCAAGTGGAGATGGCCGAATGAGAGCCAGACAGCTCAAGCACCTGTTTCGCGGCTATGTCGCCAGGTGTAAAGACAAACACCGCCCCCACCAGCGGCATCAGAAGGCAGATGAAAACCAGATAGAGGTCGTGCGTGGGGGCATTTGTGAATTTTTTGACCAGCGCTGGCATTTGCGCCCCGCCGTTCCGCACCGAAAGCATGCCCGAAAAATAGTCGTGGATGGCCCCGCCAAACACACAGCCGATTGGGATGATGATGAACGCGACGGGCCCAAACAGTATGCCTTGGATTGGCCCAAGGATTGGCCCCGTGCCCGCAATGTTAAGCAAATTGATCAGGCTGTTCTTCCATGTCCGCATGGGGACAAAGTCCACCCCATCGGTCTTTGCCAGCGCTGGCGTGGGGCGGTCGTCAGGCCCCATTATCCTCTCGCAGACCCACCCGTACAGTGCCCCGCCAACGACTAATATGCAAAGGCCGATGATGAACGTAGCCATGTGAACCCTCCCAAAGTAAAATATACTCTAGGTTGCTACCCCTACAAACCATTTCCGCGCATATCGGCGCCATTCCTAGGTGCGGCAAAAGGGGGCAGGTTTCAGGTCAGGGGCTAGGGGCTATATCGTGTCCTGCTGCCAATGCGATAAATGCCATAAGCAAAGCCGCATGTAGCAGGGGTTTTCATCTTGTAACTTGTACCTGATATTAGGGGCCTCTGCCCATTGATGGTTTTGAGGCAGGCCGCGCCCGCTCGGCGCTAAACGCTCAATCCACCATTACATCGCTTGCTCAATAAACTCCTTGAGCGCGGCCTTGGGGGAGCTTCCGGCCTTCTTGGCGACTAGTTGGCCGTTCTTGAACAGCAGCAGTGTGGGGATGCTCATGATCCCATATTCGCTGGCCACTTCTTTTTCTTCGTCCACATTCATCTTGGCGACCAGCAGTCTGCCGTCATATTCCTCCGCCAACTCGTCCAGCAACGGCGCGATGGCCTTGCACGGCCCGCACCAAGGAGCCCAGAAATCAATGACAGTCGCCCCGTTGGCGATGGTGGCCTGGAACTCCGCATCTGTGATTTGTTTTACATGTTCGGACATATATGGTTTCTCCTAAAACATAGCTTAACACAGGGGCGGGAGGAATGCAACCGCAGGGGTCTGGGGAAGACACCCAAGTGCAAGGAGCGTTTGAGGCTGCGGGGCCGCCTCAAATGCCAGTAGCACTCGGGCGGCTTAAAGGAGCAGCGAGGGATTAGGGGTCAGGGGCTAGGGGAGTAGCAAGGGGGTAGGTTGCAGGGGCTAGGGATTAGGGTAAACATGGCGGCGGAACCGCATCAGAACGAAGGCGAGCGAAGGCAAAACGCCCATGCCGCCATAATTTGCCAGCGTGTTGCAAAAGCCTACGTTGGGGTCTCGCGTATCCGAAGCGATAGCGTAGGATACCGAGAGGCGCAGAATACCGAGAGAACTTATCCTAGCCCCTAACCCCTACAACCTACTCCCTAATGCTTCCACCGCCGCTGGGACAACCTTGGCAACGGCCTCTTCCAGCGGCTCTTCAAACGATGCGCCTGATGCGAGGCGGTGGCCGCCGCCGCCGAATTTGCGGCACACTGCGTTTATGTCCACCCTCGACTTGGATCTCATACTGACCTTGACTGTGCCATTGGGCTTTTCATACGCCAATATGGTTACTTCCACTGTTTTCAGCTCCAGCGGCCTGCTCACCAGCCCCTCTAAGTCCTCGTGCGCGGCCCCGGCGGACTCTAGGTCGGCCAGCGAGACAGTCATCAGGGCAAGCTGGCCGTCTGCGTACAGCTTCAGTTGGTTGTAGGCCGACCCGAAGATGCGCATCTTTGCTTCCGATGCTTGGTTGTAGAGTCCGTGGCTGATTTCGTCCGGGCGCGCACCCATTTCCAGCAGGGCGGCGGCTAGGCGGTGTACCTGCGGAGTGGTGCATGGGAACTTGAAGCTGCCGGTGTCATCTACTATCCCAGCGTATATGGCCGAGGCCATCTCTTTGCGCATAGGGTCTTTTGGCGCAAGGGCCTCGGCGATCAGCTCGCAGGTGGAGCTGGCATCGGGCTTCGACACAAAAAAGTCAAAGGACTCCATGTTGCCAAAGAGGTGGTGGTCTATGCAGGCCTTGGCTGCGCCCGATTCCATAAACGCCTTTTTCAGCGGGCCGAGGCGGCCAAGCTCGTTTGCGTCCAGCATTATCCAGCAGTCCGGCCACGAAGCGATGCCGCTGTGCGCATCGGGTGAATATGCCTCTATCCAGCCTTCGGTGTCCAAAAACTTTAAAAAATTGGGCAGCTTGGGCGAAACGATGATCCTGAACTCCTTGCCTAGGCTGTGCAGGTGCCAAGCCAGGCCCAGCGATGACCCAATGGCGTCCGCGTCCGGGCTTTCATGCGGCGTCAAAAGGAAGCGGCTGTGCTTTGCAAGTTTTTCTATGAATTCGGCAGGCAAACTGACTCCCTTGGGCTGTGGCAGGTTGATGTGCTAAAACTGCCTCAGTGCAATGATCTGCAATAATTGAGCCAATAATTAGTGGGCAGTGGCATGTATTGATGCGGGTTGGCGCCCGCGTTGATGTTTAATTGTGGATTGGGGGGCAGCCCTTTCCCCGCTTGTATCGCCTACCTCGGAGCCAGCGTCCAAAACCCAAATACCGAACGGATCGTTTTTCTCGCCAAGCGTTACTCCATGCTACAATTGAAGGAGCGCGAATGACGAACTTGCCTGACCCTGACTTGGCTCGATGCGTATCCGAAGTACGCCACCACAAAAATCCACACTTGTAGGAAAAAATGAACTACAACCCACAACGTGCGCTGGAGCTTCTTAGGTTAGGTTCCGGGATCCCCAACGCCACTTTTCGCGAAGGCCAAGAAGAAGCCATACTCAGCATTGTCGAAGGCAAGGGCCGTTTGCTGGTCGTGCAGAAAACTGGCTGGGGCAAGAGCTTTGTCTATTTCATCGCCACCAAATTACTGCGAGAAGCTGGTTCTGGCCCAGCATTGTTGGTCTCGCCCCTACTCTCGCTGATGAGGAACCAGATTGAAGCGGCCGAGCGCATGGGTGTTCGCGCCGAAACAATCAATTCTTCCAATGAGGACGATTGGCCAAACGTCGAAGCTGTGGTGAACAACAATGAAATTGACATTCTGCTGATCGCGCCAGAAAGACTGGCAAACGAAAGTTTTAAAGAGAAAGTATTGCATCCCATCGCACACAAGGTTTCATTGCTAGTCATTGATGAGGCCCACTGCATTTCGGACTGGGGGCACGACTTCCGCCCTGATTACAGGCGAATAGAGCAGATAATCAAAACGCTCCCGCCGAATCTGCGGCTCCTTGCCACCACAGCGACGGCCAATAATCGCGTGATGGACGATCTCAAATCTGTGCTGGGCCCAGACTTAGACATCTCAAGAGGAGACCTCAACCGCCCATCGCTCACCCTGCAGACAATCAAATTGTTCAGCCAGGCAGAGCGCTTGGCATGGCTGGCAGAGCGGGTAAAAGCCATGCCTGGCTCTGGCATCATTTATACATTGACAAAGCGGGACGCCGAACAAGTTGCTAGGTGGCTCAAGGAAAACGGCCTCAACGTTGAGGCTTACACCAGTGACACCGATGATAGAACAAGACTGGAACACGATCTATTAGAAAACCGCGTCAAAGCATTGGTCGCCACCGTGGCACTGGGCATGGGCTTCGATAAGCCCGATTTGGCCTTTGTCATCCACTATCAAATGCCAGGCTCGGTTGTGGCGTACTACCAGCAAGTCGGCCGCGCCGGAAGGGACGGGAACAAAGCGTACGGCGTCCTGCTTCGCGGCCATGAAGATGATGACATTATAGATTATTTTATAAAGAGTCCCTTCCCAACAAAAGAGGAAGTCGAAAAAGTTTTAAATGAACTCGATGCGGAAAGCAAAGGGTTGTCAATACCCGAAATGATGAGCCGTGTCAACATGAGCAAAGGACGCATTGAGAAAACAACCAAATTGCTCTCTTTGGAAGTGCCGGCCACCATTGTCAAGGATAAATCAAAATGGAAAAGGACGCCGACTCCGGCAGTGCTGGGTGAATCTTTACAGATTCGAGCCAAACGACTCACAGATGTGCGGAAAAAAGAACACGAACAAATGAAGGAGTACGTCAACTTGGCGTTTGGCGAACATATGAGCTATCTAATCAAAGTACTCGATGGAAAACCCGACACTGTTGCTGGGCCCACCTTGCCCCCACTGCCCGAAACAGTGGATACTGAATTGGCTAAATCTGCCATCGAATACCTTCGCCGCACATGTTTGCCCGTAGAGCCGCGCAAGAAATGGCCTGCCGGGGGATTGCCCATTTTCCGTGTCAAGGGAGATATTAAGCCTGAGCATCAGGCCAATCTAGGCATGGCTCTATGCAATTATGGCGACGCTGGTTGGGGGTATTTGGTGAAACAGGGCAAATACCAAGATCACCGTTTTTCGGACGAGCTGGTTGAGGCCAGTGCAAAAATGATTCGGGAGTGGAATCCCCAGCCGGCTCCGGAGTGGGTCACCTGTGTGCCTTCAATGCGTCATCCAGGTTTAGTACCGGATTTTGCAAAGCGGTTGGCCAAGGCACTGGGTCTGGAATTTGTCGAGGCGATTGTTCAGAAAAACGACAGGCCAGAGCAAAAAGCCATGCAAAATAGCACTCAGCAGGCGCGCAACCTTGACGGCACGCTTGGTTTCACTAAAGAACCCCATAGCATTACCAAAAAGCCAGTCCTCTTGGTTGACGATATTGTTGATTCCCGCTGGACTCTGACAGTATGCACATGGCTGCTGCGCCAAAACGGTTGTGGCGAAGTTTGGCCAATGGCCCTGTCAATAGCCAGCAAAAGCGATAGCGACAGCGAATGACTCTTTCTCTCTCGCCCAACACACAGGCGATTTTGCTTTTGACGGCCCCGCTCATGGTCGGGCGCGGCGCATCGCAGCCCGATTTGCTCTCGCCCAGTGAGTATATGCGCTTGGCTCGCCATCTGCGCGAGAATGATTTGCAGCCCGCCGATTTGATTTTAAGCAACGCGCAAAAAGCATTGAGCACATGCAAGCCAGTGATGGACGAGGATCGCCTGAAAAAACTGTTGGGTCGCGGACTCGCGTTGAGCTTGGCATTGGATCATTGGCATTCCCGTGCCATCTGGGTGGTCAGCCGCGCCGACGCGGGGTATCCGCGCCGCCTAAAAGACAGGCTCCGCGAAGGCGCCCCGCCAGTCATCTATTGCTGCGGCAACATAAAATTGTTGGAAACCGGCGGCTTGGCTGTCGTTGGATCCCGCAACGCGGATGACGCTTTGATAGATTACACTTTGTCAGTTGGGCAGTTGGCCGCCCGCGCACATAAAACAATCGTGTCGGGCGGTGCCAGGGGGGTTGACCAAGCCGCCATGCGAGGAGCCCTTGAAGCTGGCGGAAATGTTTGCGGCGTTTTGCCAGACAGTTTGGAAAAAGCGGCCATGAACAGCGAAAACCGCGCCCCGCTGCTCGATGGGCAATTAGTGCTGATCTCCCCCTACGACCCAGGCGCAAAATTTAGCGTCGGAAACGCCATGCAGCGAAACAAATTAATCTATGCGCTGGCCGATGCCTCTCTGGTGGTGAACGCAGACGTCAACAAGGGCGGCACTTGGGCTGGCGCATCCGAGCAGCTCGACAAGCTAAAGTATATTCCTGTCTTCATACGTTCAACTGGCGAGCCGTCCGCAGGGCTGGACGGCCTGCAAAAAAAGGGTGCCCTGCTATGGCCGAACCCACAGGACGCGGATTCGTTTAAGAAAGTGTTCACATCTGCCGCCCCAACTCATGCGCTCGCCAAGTTCGGCACCTCTGAATTGTTTTCTGACGATGCCCCCCCGCTGACAGACCAACTGCCGATGGAAACCGATCCAGTTTCTGCGGGCAGTTCATTGGAATCAAACAATGCCGTCAAAAGCCATCAACAGCGGTCGGCTGCCCATGAAGATTCTCGACTCGCGGCGCAGACGCGAGAAGCCGCAGAGCCATTTCGCCAAGGGACATCACCCGGCGAAAGGCTCTTTTCACTCGTGCGAGAGGAAATCAAGCGGCTTTTGTCCGGCACGGCTAAAAAACAGGCCGAAATCGCTTCGGCCCTCGGCGTCACAAACGCCCAAGCCAACATCTGGCTGGAGCGTTTGGCGGAAGAAGGATCAATAGAAAAACAAAAGAAGCCGGCGGGCTACATCGCCAAGAAAACGCGGTTGTTGGAGTAGGCGATTCAAGCGGGAACAGTACCCGTCCAAAGCTCAACGCTCAATCCGCCGTTAAAAAATCATCGCATTGTAGCCGCCTCAAGCGCTCATTGCACTAGGGCGTCTTTATTGTCCATCTTGGTCTTGGTTTCTCGGGTCGTTGGCCCACTTTGGCAGCACTATGATCTCAAAGTCGTAGGCGGGCGGGGAAAAGAACTTAGTCTGCATCGTGGTGTTGGAGTCAAGCACGTTGCCCTTGGCGTCCGTCACCGACACGGTGCCTTGGTTTTCCACCTTTAGCCCCCAGCCGCCCGACCTCGCGGGATGCCAGGGCATCATGGGCGAGCGCAGGTTCACGGTTTGCGTCCCCACTCCGTCAATCAGCATCGTGGCGTGTCCCGTAAACACGACGGCCGCGCCAGAACCCATTTTTTCGATGGCGCGGTCAAATGGCAAGATGAATTCGCCCCATTCTTCCGACTCGTCGAACTTGGGGGTCCCGTCGTCGTCAAAAGTGATGTTCCACACAAGGGGCTCCGTGGAGCGCGTGGCCAGCGTGTGCCTGTCAAACACGACCGGCCCTGCGTTGGGGTCTGCTTGGCGGCGGCGGAATCCAAAGACGGGGCGCTCGGCCACTTGTATGATGCGCTGGTCGCGGATGCAGACCATGGCCCTTAGCTCCACGCGGAACTCTATGTTCTTGGGGAATTGGTCGGCAGAAAGCTGGAACTCGATTTTGTATGGGAGCTTGTCCCTGTCGGGACTGTTCGCAAACATGCAGGACGGGATGGCCAAACACAAAATGGCGGGCGCTAATCTGGAGAGCATGAAACACCTCCGAAAATGGATCGGAAAAATGTGGGCAGAACCGCACATATCATTTAATCGGCAAAACGGGCGGCTGGGTAAAGTAGTTTTTTGAAGAAATTGGAGGATGTTGAGGCCACCCGCAAAATTACCCTAACCCCTAACCCCTACCAAGTTGGTATCATTGATTTCAGATGGACACGCGGCGGCAAAATTGCCGCAGAAAAGGGGGGGGGCATGATCAGGTGGCAGGATGCGCTGGAGATTATCTTGGGAGCCATTGGGCCACTTGACGCGGCGAGGATCCCAATTGACAAGGCGTTTGGGCTAGTCGCGGCGGAGGACGTGCTAGCCGCTGAAAACCTGCCCCCATTCGACAACTCGGCCATGGACGGCTTCGCGGTCTCCCATTCCGACTGCGAGGGCGCGTCCGAAAGCAGCCCTGTATCCCTGCGCGTGGTTGGGGACTTGCCGGCAGGAAGCGTGGCCAGCCAAGACCTGCCAAAGGGCGCGGCCATGAGGATAATGACGGGGGCCATGATGCCACAAGGCTCCGATTGCGTAGTCCCAGTGGAGGACACGCGCTCATCGGGCAGCGCAGTGGAGATTCTAAAGGCTCCCAAGCCAAACGGCAACGTGCGCGCCAAGGGGGAAGACGTGAAAGAGGGCCAGAGGGCGGTATTGGCCTTTGATGTGATAAACGCCGCAGCCATTGGCCTTTTGGCGGCGCTTGGCGTTGAGCGCATCTCGGCCATCCCGCCCGCGAAGGTTGGCATAATCACCACAGGCGGCGAACTGGTTGACATTTCAAAGTGCCCTGGCCCGGGCCAGATAAGGGATTCCAACATGCACAGCCTGTCGGCCCAGGTGGGCTATTGGGGGGCTTGGCCCATCCACTTCCCCCGCATACCCGACTCGCCCGACAAAGTGGCGGCGGCCATCAGGCGCGCCGCCGACATGTGCGACGTCATAGTGACCACAGGCGGCGTCTCCGTCGGCGACTACGACTGCGTAAAAGGGGCCCTTGCCGAAATAGGGGCGGAGCAGCGCTTCTGGCACGTCGCCCAAAGGCCCGGCGGGCCCTTTGGCTTTTGGGACTATGAAGGGCGGCCCGTCTTTGGCCTGCCGGGCAACCCCGTTTCGGCGATGGTCATGGCAGAGCTTTACTTGAGGCCGGCGCTGGCCAAGATGATGGGCAGGATGGCGGACGAGGCGCACTGGCAAAGGCGCGTCAAGGCCAAGCTGGTGGAAGGCTTCAGCAAGTCTGGCATGGACGGCAAAAGGCACTTCATCCGCGTCGTTGCCAAAGAGAGTGAAAGCGGCTGGGAGGCAAAACTTAGCGGCCCCCAGGGCAGCGCCCAGCTATTCCCCATGAAAGCCGCCAACGCGCTGGCGATGGTGCCTGAGGACGTGGCCGAGATACCCATGGGCGGCGAAGTGGAGCTGCTGCTGTTCGACTGAAGGTGTAAAGAATAGAGGCTGGGGGTCATACCGATTGGCAGTCAAAAGAGCCACTTGCAAACCCCCAAAAATTTTCTGGCCACCGAACGGTCACGCACCGAGGTCATACGACCAGTGTCCTGACCTAGGCAAGCTCCTCTTCCGAGTCGTGCATTTCCATCGCCTTTGCAATGTCCTTCACTGCCCTATGTAGGGGCGGATGCAACGCAATTTGGAATCAGCATCCCACCACTTCGGAGTACCAGCCTCTGGCCCTCTCTGATGATATTTTGCCGTGCAGAAGTGTCCTTCCGTCTTTGAATATCGTGACCTTCAGCTCGCCGTCGCAGCCGGAGAGGGCTAGGGGCGAATGCTTCCACTCCGAGCCGGTCCTTGCCTCCAGCCTCGGCTTGAGCCGCAGCAGGTCCAAGTCGCTTGGCGGGTTCACGCGTATCTGCACTCCATCCAAACCGCAAAGCTCGGTGGCCTTGACAGACCACTTTGAATCCAAGAATTCAGTTATCTGGCTTGTGCAGTACTTGCACTTGGTAACTGGCGGGGCGATGAACTGCCGCTCGTTTTTCCATAAGTCAAACCTTGCCAAGCGTTTTTCAAGCCCACCGTCCTGCTGGCCTCCCGTCAATAGCTTGATCGCCTCCATGGCGGCCCAGCTAGCGGCAACGCCAACGGCGGGGCCAAGCACGCCCGCGCTGTCGCAAGTGTCAACGTCCCCTGCTTCGGGAGGGTCTTCCATGAGGCACCTGAGGCAAGGTGTCGTTGGCGGAGCAATGGGCCATGCCATCGCCTCGCTGCCAATGGCTCCGCAATAGACCCAAGGGATGTGCTTCAAGATGGAGACATCGTTTATTAGGTACCTTGCCTCAAAATTGTCTGTTCCATCCATGATCAAGTCGTAGCCAGACAGCGCGGCAAGCGCGTTTCCGCTGGTCAGATCCGTCACCAACGGGGAAATGTCAATCTCCGAATTGGCTCCATGCAGGGCATCCCTTGCCGCCAAAGCCTTGGGCTTCCCAACGTCCGCCTCGGAATAGAGAAGCTGCCTCTGCAAGTTGGTCAGATCAACCAAGTCGCGGTCAATGAGCGTCATGTGTCCCACGCCAGAGCGCGCCAGCCAAGCGGCAATGGCCCCGCCCGTCGCCCCAAGGCCAACGATGGCAACGCTGGCCGAGCGCAGTGCGTCATCGCGGCCAAGGCCCAAAAATATGCGCTGTTTTGCGTAGCGGGACATGCTGGGTGTCAGTAATTAGAGATCAGGGGCTAGTGGCCGCATCATTTTTGCTGGCCCCTAACCCCTAGCATCTGACCCCGCTTTTTGGGGCCATCGGACGCGGGCCTGTTTTACGCCCAAGCTTTCCGGCTATTCAGGATTTTTCTGGGCTTCCTGCTGGGAGAGCCATTCTTGCTGGAGGCGCTCGCCGCTTGAGATGGCGAACTTATAGACGTATTCAAAGCGGTCGGCACCCTTGGTGAGTCCGATGATCACTTCGTACACGCCTTCGGCCTGGGCCTCAAAGGGGCTGGCGATGACGTTGAACGTGCCTTCCTTGGCGCCTTCCGGTATCTGGACGTCGCTGTCCCTGATGATGTCGCGCCTCTCGCCCGCCGGGGAGACGATGGAGAAGCTGAACTTGAACTGTCCGTCCATTCGGCCAAAGCGGGTGTAGAAACAGACCTTTGGAAGAACGAACGGCACGTTCGGCACGACTATGTGATGGTCGTAAAGGCCCATGAGGCTTGTCTTGCCGCCCACTTCTTGTCGGATGTCGTCGCAAAGCAATGTGTACTCGTGCTTTGGGGCCTTGATTTGGACTTCTTGCATATTTTCTCCGTTTAAAACAAAAACAACTGTCTGACATCCAGATTAGCACAAAAAACACAATTTCAACACACAAAATCGAAACTTTTTAGAACTGACGCCAACATGCAAAGAAAAAAGCCTGCTGCAAAATCATTCTCGCATAAGTGAGAGATGGGGGAGGCTCCGAGAGATGCACCCCCTAATTAAAAATTGCATGGAGGCAATTTTGAATTAGAATTTGGAATAAGGGCTTTTTTGCTACAATGTATGGACAGGTTTTTTCAAAAGGGGGCAGGCATTGAAAAAATGGCTCGGAGCGCTATTGTGTGTTTCGCTGCTTTGCGCCAACGCCGCAGCCCAAGGCACCCAGGGGACACAGGAAAAAAAGATACAGATCCTTGCAACGGCCAACACCGGGGCCGCCATCCTTCCCTACGACCCTTACTCGCTGGCCGTTGCAAATAGGGGCTGGGCCAAGCTGGCCAGCACCATCAAGGCAGAAAAAAACAAAAGCGAAGCGACCATCCTGGTAGATTGCGGCGATGCCATCCAAGGCTCCCCTATGGCGTACATCTACCAAAAAATGCGGCCGGGCCTCTCCAACCCCATCGTCAAGATCATGAACGACCTCGGCTACAGGGCCTATACGGTTGGAGCGCACGACTTTGACTTGGGCTCCACCTTTGTCAGGGCAGCCGAAAAGCAAGCCAGCTTCCCATTTTTGGCGGCTAACGTCGTGGACAGGGATGGGAAGCTGTTCTTTAAACCATTTACAAAGATCAGCGTTGATGGCGTGTCTATAGCCATCTTGGGGCTATTCGTCCCCCACGCGCCCAACTTGCTCACTACGCACGCCCAGATGGGGCTGGTGGCTAGGGACGCCATAGACGCAGCCAAAGAATGGGTACCCAAGCTGAGAGGCGCGGAAAAGGCAGACATAGTAATATTGATGGCACACACTGGCTGCGAGGGTCCGTACCTAGTCACAAACGAAACTTCCACCGCCATCTCCATCGCCGAAAAAGTCCCAGGCATAGACGGGATAATCGCCACACAAGGACAGCAGCAGATGTCCACCCGCTACAAGGGCATCCCCATCGTGCAGCCCTTGCCGCTGGGCCAAAGCATTGCTTCCATATCTTTTTCCCTCTCCAGACAGGGCGGACGCTGGACTGTGCGCTCATCAAGTCCTGGGGCCATCCCGCTGGACCCATTCCTGCAAAACGACTCGCAGGTTCTGAGCGCCACAGAGCAGGCCCGCCTAGATGAAAGCTACTATTTGGACGAGCAGGGCCCCCAACTGTCCGCGCCCCTAGACGGGCGCTGGTCAACCGTTGAACCCACCCAGCTAGTGCAGCTTATCCACGATGTGCAGAGAAAGGCCACAGGGGCGCAGCTCAGCGCAGCCCCGAGCCCAGGGGCTAGGGTATTCATCCCCAAGGGGCCAACCTCGGTGCGCCAATTCTATGCCTTGGCGCCAAACGAAAACCGTGTGGCCCGCATCCGCATAACCGGGGCGCAGCTCAGGGCCTACCTAGAACAATCCGCCAAGTATTTCAGGTTCAGCCACCTGCCCGAACTTATAAACCGCAACGTCCCGCTGGCAGACTACGATATGGTGGGCGGCTGCAGCTACGCGCTGGACATCAGCCGCCCAGTAGGCAGGCGGGTCTCCGGCCTGACGTTTGATGGCAGTCCCGTCAGGGACAATCAAGTGTTCACCATGGCCATCTCCACCTACCGCCTCGCCGGTGGCGGTGGCTTCATGGAAGCCATAGGGTTCAAAGGCCAGCCGGATATGGTCAGCCGCGAGACGCTGAGGAACCTGCTCATGGATTACGCCCTCTCGAAGGCCACGCTGGACATCTCCACCCCAAGCACCTGGCGCACCATACCCTACCTCGACAGGGAGAGGGTGGAAGCGGCGTATAGGTAGCACCAAAGAGCAGCCAAGTAACCATTTCGCTAATTTTCGTAGGAGAACGCCCACCATGAAAAATATCCTTTCAATCATTTCGCTCTTGCTCTTTTGCCAAACGGCGCCGCTGTTCGGCGACGATCCAAAGCCGCTGCCGCGCATAGGCATAGCTGGCATTTCAATTGAATGCAGCACCTTTTCGCCCGCCGTCACGCCGCTGGAGGCATTCCGCCAGCGCGAGGGCGAAGCGCTCTTGCGAAGCTACCCCTACCTAAGCGCGGATTCACCAATGGGCAAGGGCGCGGTCTGGCTCCCTGCCATGCTCTCATCCGCCACGCCAGGCGGCATCGTCGAGCGCGAGACGTACGAAGCGCTTGTCAGCAAGACGCTGGGGCTAATCAAGGCCAACATGCCCTACGATGGCTTCTTTTACCACATACATGGCGCGATGAGCGTTGTGGGGCTGGACGACCCAGAGGGCGATTTCCTAGAAAGGATACGCGGTGTCATCGGCAACAATGCAATAGTCTCTACGTCCATGGACTTGCACGGCAACGTGTCCATGCGCTTGGCCGAGCTTTCAGACCTGATCACCTGCTTCCGCATGGCTCCCCACGAAGACGCGGCCGATTCCACCAAGCGCGCAGTCGTGAACCTCTATGACCGAATCACGTCCGGCAAGGGCCGCCCCGCCTACAAAGCTTGGGTAGCAGTCCCCGTGCTGCTCCCGGGCGAAAGAACTAGTACCCGCGTGGAGCCTGGCAAGTCGTTGTACGCGATGATACCAGGCATAGAGGCACTTCCAGGCGTAGTAGATGCTGCGATATGGATCTCTTACGCTTGGGCAGACGAACCCCGCAACCAAGGCATCGTGATGGTCGTGGGGGACGACAGAGAGCAGGTTGGCGGCTCCGCGAAAAAAATCGCCGAAAAGTTTTGGGCCGTGCGCCGCCAATTCGACTTTGAGGCCCCCACCAAATCGCTGGACGAATGTTTGGACGCGGCCATAGCCAGCAAAAAGAAGCCATTTTTCATAAGCGACATGGGCGACAACCCAACGGGCGGCGGCGCGGGCGACGTGACCTGGACTTTGGCCAGACTGCTAAAACGAACAGAGTTCAAGTCTCCCAAGGGCAAGACAGTGATCTATGCGTCCATCCCCGGGCCCGAGATGATAGCCGCCGCAAAAAAAGCGGGCGTGGGTGGCCAAGCCGAAGCTATGGTGGGCGCGACGGTTGACAGCCGTTTTGAAGGGCCTGTCAAACTCTCTGGCACCGTGATGTATTCCAGTGATCGGGAGGCCGTCATCAAGGCCGGCACCGTTCTAGTCATCGTGACCCAAGACCGCGCGGCGTACCACTATGAAAACGGCATGACGGCAATCGGCCTGAAGCCCCGCGAAGCGGACATAGTCATGGTGAAGCAGGGCTACTTGGTGCCCGACTGGTACAACATGCAGGCCGATTGGATGATGGCGCACACCCGAGGCGGCGTTGACCAAGACATAGCCAACTTGCCCTTCAAGCGCGTCGTCAGGCCAATGTACCCCTTAGACCCCAACATGCCCGACCCCGAACTGAACGTGATATTTGTACCATCGGCCAAACAAAAGTACGGAAGGTGATGATTCCACCATTGTCAATTGAGTCCCTGATATCTGATCCCTAATCCTGATATAGTGTCCCATCGCCAATGCGATAAATGCCAGAATCAAAGCCGCATGTAGCAAGGGCTTTCATCTTGTAACTTGTGCTTGATATTAGGGGCCGCGTTAGCGGCACTCTAGCCCCTAGCCCCTGAAACCTGACCCTACCTACCCCCCAACCCATGCCCCTTTGAAGCAACCTTTTGCAGGGCTTGGTAGGCGAAGGACCCGGCTATCAGTATCGCGGCCATGCCTATGAGGACGATGACCCGGTGGAGCGTGTTCAGCAGCCAAAAGTCGGAGAGGAACAGTTTTAGCAGGGCGATGGAGACCAGCGCGATGCCGGCCATTGTCCCCCATCTATTTTTGGCGCGGGCGGCAAGGAATATGGTGGCCATCCCATAGATGCCCCAGGCCAACGTGTAGGCGATCGTCTTGGGCAGGCTCCCATCTGCGCCAAAGGACACCATTGCCCCAGGCTCACGAAAATGGGCGATCAGCACGTTGACCAAAAGGAACAGGGAAGCCCACGCGATGGGGAAGTACAGTTGGGCGGCGGCAGTCTCTTGGGTTCTGCGCCTCTCCCAGACGGCTGCGGCCCCATGCGCGATTGCAACAATGGCCGAGGCTGCGGCGAGGTTGGCGAATTTCATGTTGAGCAAGGCCCCCACCAGCAGCGCGGCGCCCGCCATGCTCGACGCGGCCCATAGATAGTGCCGATTCTGGCTCCTAAAGAAAAGTGGGTTGGCAAAGAACATAGCCCAAACCAATAGGCAGAGGGCGGCCCCTTGGCCGAGTCCTGGCAAGTTGGGTGATGCTATGAGCAGCGGGACGGACGCTCCAAAGGCAGTCGCCAGCGGGTACTGCCCGTTGCGCTTGTACTGCGAGATAAGCAAGATGACGGCCACCGTTGCGGCGCAAAAGATCAGGCCGAGCAGCGTCCGCTGATCCAAGAATCCCTGCGATTCCCATGATGATCCTGCCCCGCCAGAGCCGAGACCAGAACCTAGCCCAGAATCTAACATAAACAGGGCTATAAACAAAAATGGCATCAGACAGGCCGAAAGCCCAACCTTGCCCCCCTTGTCTTTCAAAAAATTGCCAAACGCCAGCGCACACAACAGGCCGATGGCGCATAGCTCGCCTATGGCCGCGTCCAGTGCTCCGAAGCTGCGGTTCTGCGAAAAAAACGTAAAGACCATGAACAGCGCAAAGAGCGCGGATGCGAGCAGCGCGATTTTTGAGCTATTTGCTTTGAATGCGGCCATTATCGCGCCAGAGGCGACCACCAGCGCAAAAGCATATATCGCCCAAAAGTCCATTGTGGGCATAAAGAGCAGCAGCAACAGTGCGCCAAGCGGCAATGCTGCACCAAAAATGTCTTCGCTGTTTTTTTTGGCCATAGAGGCCAGTGTGTTCAGCGCAGTGAAGGCCAGCGACGCCAGCAGAAGCACAAGGGTGTTCTCGCTCCTGCCGCTGGAGCTGGAGACCCAGCAGGCCAGCAGTAAGAATGCGGCTACGTTTACGATTCTAAAAGGGATGTTGTATGTGTTTGGGTCAGAGTAAAAAAGCGCGGCCAGTGCCAAGTTGACAAAAAATGCAAGGCCCATCGCAATTAAGCTGAAATCCGTTAGAAAGATCAGCAAAAAGCTCAACGCTATATAAAACGCGAAACACTTTTTAGAAAAGACGGACAGCCGCTTTCTGAACAGCCATGCCGTACACGCGGCAAGAAAAACGTAGCTCGAAAAAATGATGCAGAAGTCAATAGTCTTGGCGGGATTGTACCTTGGCGCGAACCAGACCAACTGAAACAGAAGCGCAAGGCAGAGGGATGCGGCGATGAGCTTGTTCCAGCCTTCCTTCACGCCGGCCCCGATGGCCCCTGCGGATATGATCGCTAGGTATGCAAATAGCACGAGGTAGTTTTGTGAGCCAGCGCTGAGTATCAGCGGTGCCAAAAAGCCAGATGCCGCGCCAAGGAAGCCGATGTACTGCGCTTTCCTGTTGGACGCCAGCCAAAAAGAGGCCATGGACACTCCGCCCATCATCAGGAAGGCGGCGGTAATGGACAAAAAGTTGTAGTGCCTAGAACTTATTATTGAGCCGTACAAGATGGCCAGCCCGGCGGCGCAAAGTGTGTCCGATGTGGCCTTGTACTTCTCAGCCCTTATGATGTAGGACGCCGCTATCAGTGCCAAGCCACAGAGCGACGCCGCAGCCACCCTCAGCAGGGGGCTGATGAGGTCTTTCTCGATGGAATACTTTATGGCAAATACGAAGCCCAAAAACAGCAGGAATCCGCCTATCCACGAAAAGACCTTGCCGGCCACTCTATTGGCGTAGGCGGGAGCAACTTCCACGCCCGCCGCTCCATCCGCTCCAATCAGTTCATTCGCTCTATTCGCTTCATTCGGCGTTGTCGGCGTTGGCATGGGTTCGGCTTGAACGTCGCATTGGGCCTCGTCTTGGCTCCCATCCGAAAGGCCCTTCAAATGCTCTATCTGCCGCGCCAATCTATCTATCTTTGAATTCAGTTTGTAGAGGCGCACCAACACGAAAATAAATGCCAAGATTGCGAAAAACAGCAAAATGCCCATGGAGTACCCCTGGGGTTATTGTAGCAGTTCAAATTTTCAATTGGACTGACGCCAAGAGGTTAGCAGACCCTAGAATGGGTCAGGGCTAGATACCATGCTAAGATAATCCAAGCCGTTCCGCCAAGCGGCAGACCCATGCTTACCTACAGACAGGAGGCACCATGATAACCATGACCGAATCCCAAGCCCGCAAGAACTTCCCAAAAATAATGGAAGAGATCAGCCATGGGAACGTTGTGACTATCCTTTCTAAAGGCAAGCCAATAGCCAGCGTAACCCCTATTCCGCAAAAAACTGACAGAAAATTGGCAGAAGAGAAATTGTACAACCACATGTCAAAAATAAAATCCACTGGCATAGAAAAATGGACTAGGGAAGAACTCTATGCAAGAGACCCGCAATGAGAGTTGCGCTTGACACAAACATGCTTGTTAATTTCACAGGGATCGAGTCTGAAGACATTAGAAACCGCACCTTTGATCTCCTGACGAGAATCCCCACAGAAAACCAACTGATACCTGCACAATGCCTTGGGGAAATGTACGCTGTGCTTACACGCAAAACATCAATGCCGCCAAAAACAGTGCAAGAAACCATTTTTTCTCTAACAGATGCCATAGACGTTGCAGAAAGCACATACCTCGACTTTATTGAAGCGATCAAAATAGCGTCCACCCACAAGCTGCAAATCTGGGACTCCCTCATCTTGATGGTATCAGCTAGAAGCAAATGCCGCATTTTGCTCAGCCAAGACATGCAACACGGATTCTCCTGTAGTGGCATCACTGTTGTAAACCCATACAGAACGCCCGTACATCCCCTCTTGCGCGAAGCAATGAATAAAGATTGCTGAAATTTGGATCTACTTGGAGGATTGTCAGCGCGATCGCGCTTTCAGGGAAATATGGTGGCTCATTGAACGCCTGTAACCGGGCTCATCTTGTTCTGGTTTGGAAGTGCTGGGATAATAAGCATGTAGTACCCTTTGCAATTGACTCAATTGTCTTCAGACGCGCATCGTTAGGAGTTGACATGGATCGCAGGGTTTTTCTTCAAAACAGTGTCGGTACGCTTGGGTGCTTTGCAGCCATGAACGTACTTTCGCCCATGCTAGGCGCGCAGGGCGCAGCAGGGAATGGCCTTGGCGCGCCTCAAAAATCGGTCGCCCGCAAGCCATTTGGGACAGGCCCCCAAGGGAAGAAGGTGCTAATATTTACGCTCTCGAACCGCAAGGGGGTGCAGGCGCAAATAACAAACTTTGGCGGCAAGCTGGTGTCGCTGCTCGTGCCAGACAAAAAGGGCGAAATGGCCGACGTGGTGCTGGGCTATTCCACCTACCCCGAATGGGAAAAGGGTAACCCCTACTTTGGCGCGACCATAGGGCGGTACGCCAACCGCATTGCATTGGGCAGGTTCGAGCTGGATGGCAAAGTGTATCAGCTCGCGACAAACAATGGGCCAAACACACTGCATGGCGGGCCCAATGGCTTTCACAATGTCGTATGGGATGCGAAAGAGCTTAAAGAAGGCGGCGTTAGGTTTTCCTATACGTCCAAGGACGGCGAGGAGGGCTACCCAGGCAACCTGAAAGTGCAAGTGACATACCTGCTGAGCAACGAAAACGAACTGACGATCAAGTATTCTGCCAAGACGGATCGTGCGACGCCGCTGAACCTGACGCACCATTCGTTCTTCAACCTGCGCGGGGCGGGGCAGGGGGATGTGCTGGGACACCGCTTGATGATAAACGCCGATGCGTTCACCCCCATTGACCAGACGCTGATACCAACGGGGGAGTTACGCAGCGTGAGCGGAACGCCATTTGACTTTACAACTTTTAGAGCCATCGGCGAAAGGATTGATGACGATGACGTTCAATTAAAACACGGCAGCGGCTATGACCACAACTTTGTCGTCAGGGGCGATGGGCAACTGAGGCTGGCCGCCGTTGTCGAGGAGCCAGAGAGCGGAAGAAAAATGGAAGTGCTGAGCACTGAGCCTGGCATGCAGTTCTACAGCGGGAATTTCCTAGACGGCTCCGATGTTGGGGAAAATGGTCGCCCGTATGGACATCGCTCCGCCTTCTGCTTAGAGACCCAGCACTTTCCCGACAGCCCCAACAAGAGCCACTTCCCAAATACGATACTGCGAAAGGGAGAAGTGTTCAATAGCGAGACGGTGTATAGGTTTTCCAGCTAAGGAGGCAAGAAAAAAACATGAGAAAATTTAAACATCAGTGTCTGGCGAAGATTGGACTACTGAAATTCTTGTTGCGCCTGAAACCCTCCGCAAGCCGCCCATTCCCCCGCGGCAATAATTTTTGGGGATTCTGTGTCTTTGCACTGTTTTGCTTAGGTTGCACTGTTTCTTTGTTCGGCCAAGAATCCAGCCTCACGCATAAACTGCCCCAAATATATACCAACGCAAGTGGGGCGATGCTGTATGACAGTGGCAAAATAGAGTTCAATAAAATCAATTCGATATTTTTCGATAAAACCTTTGTGGGGTACAATCCAGCGGTCATTGGCCTCGATGGAGACCCACTGAGTTTTGGCGACTTGGCGCTGGAATTGTCCTTGCCGTCAGAAAGTTCATGGGCGTTTTGTTATAAAGGGAAATTGGTCGCTTCTGGCTCCAGCCTGCCAAGCGTCGGCGACCTGCAAAGCCATTTCCTGAGAGCCAATATCCCGAACAGGGTAAGATCATTAATGGCGTTTTTGAACCAGAACCCAAGAAACTTCGATGCACGCCTTGGGCTGATGCGCGAATTGCACAGATATGCCAATGAGCGCACGGCAAAAATTTTGAATATCAACCTAAAAACCCATGACGGCGGCACTTCTGCCACGGGGCAAAGAGCGGAACTGTCCCCGGAAGAGGATTTCCATATTTGGCAGGACTTGGCCGAGCAATTTCTTTATCTCTTTGGCACGGACGATTGGCTGCGGATTTTGCCCGATTTCTTTGACGCGGTGCCCATCGAAAACATTGTCCTCCACAGCCCTGCCATGAAATTGCTTTTCCAGAGAAACATTTTTTATGTGGAGCAGGCTTTGGCCAACCGCCAGGCCGACGGCGGCATTTGGAAAATGTGGCTTGCAATGGCTAAGGCCGACGGCAGGCCAATCTCTGTTTTTCTCTCCCAGTTTGCCGACCTGCCGCTGGGGAGCGGCCTAGATTGGCCGCCCAGCGTCATAAGCGAACGGATGGTAGAGGAGGCAAGGTCAACGGGGAACTGGCAAAAAATAGTTGACTTAAAGTGGCCGGAATGGAACGACATTCGATTCGCGCTTGACAAATTCGCCCCCTACAACATGGTTTATGACATCAAGCCAGAAGAATTGGCGGCGCAAAGGCAGCTCTATTGGAAGAGGGACATCTTTCCCCTGCTCGAAGCATGCCTAAACTGCAAGGAGCATGGCAAGGCCAATGAAATTTATAGCGACATATCTATGCGTCCAACTTTT
>Ga0268262_10001585_pt1 | contig 27876 bp, 24 predicted proteins | sample TergutNc150P3_FD_190354 | JGI IMG/M metagenome (GOLD analysis project Ga0268262, IMG submission 190354) | Nasutitermes corniger P3 segment gut microbial community from laboratory colony in Florida, USA - Nc150 P3 (SPAdes) (version 2) | ecosystem: Host-associated > Arthropoda: Insects >... | reverse complement strand
CCCCCCCCATGCAATAAACAATTATACAAACAAAGTAACGTCACTTTTTCATACAATTTTCTCATTATCCTCAAAAAAACGCCGGACTGCTCCGTATGGAGAAACACCGGCTTTTTTATAACTGTCGGCGGAGACAATAAAGACGCAAAGGAGAAATAAAATGGAGAAACGTATTAACAAACACGTTTATACATGGGTATGGACATTACTTTTTGGAGGATTTGGCGTAAACAGATTTAAAAGAGGTCAAACTAGACTTGGTATCCTAAAACTTATTTCTTTTATTGCTCTTATTATTGTTCTTATTATTGGTCTTATTGGTCGTTTTGCTCCTAGTTCTCCTTCTCCTATTACCCTTTTTTTACCATTAGTAGGGATTTTGGGGAGTGTGGGGTTTTGGTGGTTTTTAATTGACTTTACTATTGCGATTATTAAACTTGAAAAATATGAAAAGGATTTTGTTTTTGAAGATAAGAAATGGTCAAAACGTTTTATTAAGAAAGCAGTTGAAAAGACTGAAGAAGAATTGAAATTTGAATTCCTTATGAAGAACATAATTAGGGTGGGAGCGCTTTTATTGTGCGTATTCTTTTTTACTTTACCGCTTGTAAAATGTTCTCAAGACGGTAGTTATACCGCTTCAGGATTGGAAATTGCCACCGGTACAGGTAAATTATTCAGTGAAAGTTCAAAAGAGGGTTATCCGCTTGCTTTTTTACTATTGATTATTCCTGTTATTTTATTAATAGTATCGTTTGTAAGTAAATCATTTGCTATGTTAAGAAATATTTCTATAGTTGGTTTATTGGCTAAAATTGTTTTTTTAATATACGCTAATTCAATACTTAATTCAGGTGAGAACAAAGGCGCTTTTGAATTAACTGGAAATAATTATCTTATTTTAGTTATATATATAGGACTATGTGCTATTGCATTTTATTGTTGTACAAAAAATAAATATATATCTATTACAACAAAAAAATGTCCTTTTTGCGCGAATGTAATTAAATCAGAAGCAATTGTTTGTCAATTTTGCGGTAAAGATTTACCAAAAGAGTAGGAGCGTCGTGCCTATTAAAGGAGAAATCACAGAATAGGGCATTTTATTTGAAAGATAAATTCCTGATTATACTTCTGGCTGTATCATCAGATATTAAAGGGTGTCTTGGAACTAGGTCTCTTTTCCCGGTTCTAGGTTGGATATATTGGTCATGCTTGCCCCCATGTTTAACAAAGACGCAACCCTGTGCTTTGAGAATTTTCAGTAACGCTCCACGTTTCATGTTATGCGTATGCCTTCAGCAGACCAGTCTTTTTTTCAACTATTTCAGATTCCGCCTGTTCCTCTTTGTAAAACTCATACAAATCAAGAAGCATTTCTTCAAGTTCAGGAATATCTTTCCCCTGCGTTAAATGATCAGGCCAAATATTAAGGTATCCAACAAACCACCCGTCTTTAGACTTCCAATAGGTATATTCAAGTTCCATATTTCAATTATACAACAGACGGCATTTTCAGACAAGTGGACTGGTAAATAGCCCAAATTCAATCAAATTTGAGCGTTTTTAGCCTTTCTTTACCCCGTTCTTTTTCCATGCCGCCATGAAAAAACCAACGATGGCGGGAAGTGCGCCTAATTGCTTGAATGGATTGCGTTCTGCAAGTAAAGTTCCAAGGGCGGCGATGCCTTTGTAAACTTTTTGCGAATAAGGCTGCCACCAGGGTTCGCGTCTTGCGCCGGGCAGTACGTCGTCTACAACCACTTTTACCTTGAGCATCTCACGGAATCCGTTTTCGCCGTGCGTTCTTCCAAGACCGGAATCGCCAAAGCCACCCCACGGAGTTTCTGCAAGACCGTGAGACATCAAGTGATCATTTATCATGATTGAACCGGCATTGATGTTAGCCGCAATTTTTTTCGCCTGCTTGTGGTTTTTTGACCAGACGGAAGCCGTCAGCGCGTAGTGAGAGTCGTTGGCAATGCTTAAAGCCTCGTTGTCATTATCAAAAGGAATTACTCCGATGATGGGACCAAAAACTTCATGGTCAATGATCGGCATTCCTTTTTTTATTCCGGTTAAAACTATTACGGGGGCGAAGAGACTTTCATCATTAAGAGAGCCGGCTGCGCTTCCGTCGGGAAGTTTGAACGCGCGGCTTTGAGCGGCGATTTTTGCTCCCAGCGAAAGACATGCTTCTATCTGTCTGCGGATTTTTTCTTTTCGTTTATGGGAGATAAGCGGACCATGATCGCAGGAAACGTCATTTCCCGGTTGAAGGGCTTCCACCTTTGTTTTTAGTTTTTCCAAAAATTTATCATGAATATCACGGTGGACTAAAACCCGCTGGACTCCGCCGCAGGACTGACCGGCGTTTGAAAAACCTGACCAGATAATTCCCGCCACGGCGCGATCAATATCGGCGTCTTTGCGGACTATTGCGGCATCCGCGCCGCCAAGTTCAAGGGTGAGGGGGAGAAGCTTATGGGCGGCAAGAGACATTAACTCCTTACCTACGGCGGTAGAGCCTGTAAAAAACAGCTTGTCTATTCCCCCTCTGACAAAAGTGTGACCTGCTTCATGACCGGGCATTTCAATATTAGTAAAAAGTCCGTCGGGAAGATTTGCCGCCTTTAGTATTTCCGCAATAATGCGTCCCGAACCGGGAGTAAGGGATGCCGTTTTTAAAATTACCGCATTACCTGCAAGAAGCGCCATGATAACTTCAGAGAATGGAATTGAAAAGGGATAGTTCCAAGGAGAGATGATTCCCACCACGCCCCAAGGTTTGTAAATCATGCGGCTCTGTTTAAAAAACATCAGTATATTGCCGCCGCGAATTTTTTGCGATTTACACATACGCCGCCCCTGACGGATATAGTAGGGAACCGCCATGAGCGCGGGAATAACCTCCGCGGCAAGAGCGTCAATTTTTAACTTGCCATTTTCTTTGTGGATTATTTCCGTAACTTCATCGCGTTTATCGGCAAGGCTGTGCCCCGCCTTTTTTATGCGCCGCGCCCTCTCGTTATACGAAAGCTCCGCCCAAATGTTTTGTGCCTTTCTGGCTTTATTTACCAGCTCGTGAAATTCGTTATGTGTCATTCTCTCCCCTTGAAGTCATCCATCGCGTGACTGATGCCGAAAAAGTCGGCGACTAAATCCATTATTGCCGTAGGTACAAGCCGCAGTAAATATACCGTAAACACAAACCGTGGCATGATGAGCCGTGTTTTGTTTTTCAGTACCGCTTTGACGATTTTTTTTACGGCATATTCTTTTTTTAGAATCGGCAGAAGAAGCGGAACGCGGGTTTTTACACCTTCAAACATTCCCGTATTTATAAAGAACGGACAGACGACGGTAGTTCTTATTTTGCTTTTCATGCGCCTCAGTTCCATGCGCAGGGCTTCGTCAAAACCAAAAGCTGCAAATTTTCCGGCGCAATAATCTGACAATCCCTTTACGCCGATCATTCCCGCCGCTGAAGAAATGGTAATAATATGACCGGTGTTTCTTTCAATCATGGAAGGAAGAAATGCTTTACTTGTCCAGAAAAGGGAAAGCACGTTGATATTAATAGTTTTAATTATGCTTTCATCGGGAGTGCCAAGGAAGACGGGGCCGACGACCTTCTCTCCTTTTTTTGACACCACACCCGCGTTATTAACCAGAATGTCCAACGGACCGAACTCCGCAATGAGTTTTTGCGCCTGACTGTAAACTGCGTTCCTGTCGGACACATCGCAGATCATTCCCCGAATAAAAAGGTTTTTTTCACGGGCTTCATTTTCCACCGCTTTTATCGCGTTGTCGTTAATGTCCCAAATGATAACCTTAGCCTTTTTCTCAGCAAAGGCAAACGCCATAAGCTGCCCGATACCGGATGCTCCCCCGGTGATTAAAATTAGTTTATCCTGTATGTTTTTCATGATTGACACTTTATCAGAATTTGTCAATAACGTCAATAGATAAATTGTAAAAATATACCAAAAAAGAAGGTTATCAGGTTCTCCCCTTAAAGTCATCCATTGCGTGGCTGATACCGAAAAAGTCGGCAATTCCATCCATCATTGTTGGGGGCAGGAGACGCAGAAAATATATCAAGTACACAAAACGCGGCATGATGAGCCGTGTTTTATTTTTCAATACCGCTTTAACTATTTTTTTTACGACATATTCTTTTTTAAGAATTGGCAGAATAAGCGGGAAGCGCGTTTTTACCCCTTCAAACATTCCCGTGTTAATAAAGAACGGACAGACTACCGTAGTTTTTATCGCGCTTTTCATGCGCCGCAGTTCCATGCGCAGTGATTCGTCAAAACCGAAAGCGGCGAATTTTGAGGCGCAGTAGTCCGACAATCCCTTAACGCCGATGATTCCCGCGGACGAAGAAACGGTAACAATGTGGCCGCTGTTTCTTTCAATCATGGAGGGCAGAAACGCCTTGCTTGTCCAGAAAAGGGAGAACACATTGATATTCATAAGTTTGATTATGCTTTCATCGGGAACACCGAGGAAAGCGGGTCCTGTAGTATTCTCAGCTTTTTTTGATACGATACCCGCATTGTTAACAAGAATGTCCACATGACCAAAATCCGCGACAAGTTTTTGCGCCTGACCGTAAATGGCATCCTTGTCGGATACATTGCAGACCATTCCGCGTAAAAAAAGATTTTTTGCGTGGGCTTCAGCTTCCATTGCTTTCATCGCGTTTTCATTAATGTCCCAAACAATTACTTTGGCGTGTTTTTCCGCAAAGGCAAACGCCATAAGCTGCCCGATACCGGACGCTCCTCCGGTGATTAATACCAATTTGTCTTTTATGTTTTTCATGGGTGATATTATAACATAATATGTTAATACGCCGCAATCCGATACTCACGCCTTTTCCCACTCGCAGGATCATCAAAAACCAGCGAATACGCCCTCAAAGCAAGATTCCCTCGCGGTAAATTCCCCTCCCCGTCAAAGCACGAATACAACGGGTCGTTTTGAATCGGAAACCCAATCCAGCAAAGATGACACCGTATCTGGTGGCGGAAACCGCGCTTTATTCTCGCGGTAAAAACATTTCCGTTAATATTTGTGATTTCCGTTTTGTAAAGGCCGCCCTTGTCTTTGGCAATTTCCCTGTGTTTTTTTTCGTCTTCAATTACGGGGCGAACAAGTTTTCTGCCGGGACCAAAGGGGCGAAAATAACTTTCTATTTCAAACGGTGGTTGAGTTGTGCCGATTGAATATTCGGGGAATCCTTTTAATTGGGCGGTAACATCGGCTTTTGTACAGATGGCGGAGTATTCTTTTATAAACTCCCCGTTGTCCTGCAAAGTTTTAAAAGTATCGTAACTTTTTTTATTTTTTGCAAACAAAACAAGCCCGTGAGTTTCAAAATCCAAACGGTGCATGATGTCAAAACAAGGAGACTTTTCTGAGTACCACTCAAGAAGCGTGCCGTCTTTTTGCGAATTTACGCCGGAAGGGGCGCAGTGCATTTTTGGCGGTTTAAAAACAACGGCAAAATTTTCCGTTTCTTCAAGTATATAGGGGCTATCCATTTGTATTTATCCTGTTCAGTTTTTCAATTACTTCCGTAAACCGCCTCGGGATCTGCGATGAAAAAACTCTCTCCTCTGTCTCACCCGGCAAAACAATCGCTAGGCTTTTTGAGTGGAGCATAAGGCTTGCGTCGGGGAATAATTTATCCGCGTTGCCGTAAATTGGGTCTCCAAGAATTGGGTGTCCAATGTGGCGCAGATGAACCCGCAACTGGTGTGTGCGACCTGTGCGCGGACGCAGGAGAAGGAGCGAGTGAGTATGCCATGAATTAACCACTTTGTAATAAGTGACGGCGTTTCTTCCGTTGGCGGAGACAGTAAACTTTTTTCGATTTCTCGGGTCTCTTGCAATATAAGTTTCTATGCGCCCTTTAATTTCTTCTGGCGTGCCTTTAACAATCGCCATATAAGTTTTTCGACTACTACGCGCCTTAAACTGCTGCGCAAGGAATGCGTGCGCCTCTTCGTTAAAAGCCGCGATAATTATTCCCGATGTGTCTTTATCAAGACGGTGGACAATGCCGGGGCGCACATTGCCTGTATCTTCATCGCTTACTTTGCCGCTCCTGCTCAATCTTCTGAAATACAATGCGTTGGCAAGAGTATCCTGCCTGTTGCCGGCTCCGGGATGTACTACCATTCCCTGTGCTTTGTTTACAACAATGCAATTTTCATCTTCATAAATTATTTCAAGTGGGATGTCCTGCGGAATAATATGCACAGGCGGGGAGTCCTGCCAGTGTAATTCAAGAATGTCTCCCTGTTTTACAATGCGGGAATTTTTTACGTCTTTTCCGTTTATTTTTGCCGTTAAAAATCTTGCCTTAATTTGCGAACGGGAGAGAAGGCGTAAAGTTTCCGACACATAACGGTCAAGCCTGACAGGTTGGGGAAATTGTTCTTCAACAGTATGGGAAAGGCAGGGCATTATTTTTGGCCGGTTTTATTTTGATCGGCGTTTTCTTCCGCGCCTGCGGAATCATCAGCCTCCTGAGTTCCATAGGGGTTTTTGATAATTTCAATTGATCCTGAAGGCAGGCTTTCAATACGGCGGCGTTCATTTGTTCTTTTTATAATTACAATGAGCAGATCAACACAGGCAATTACCGCCGAAACCCCAACGGATATTAAAATAGTTCTTGCGTATTCGTCGTTTGTCATCTCAACCGCGCCCGCAGATTTTAAAGGCCATGGCGCATAACGTCGCCCTTCTTCTGTAAAGGCAAAATTATTCGCCTCTTTCCAGCGGATCATATCAGTCACAAATGTAACAAAAAACATGGAGAACGGGAACGCTCCGAAGGTAATTATATCAAAACGACGAAAATCTTTTACCCACTGCGGTAATTTAAAGGTGGCTTCCGTTGGTTTAGTCGTACTTAAACTTTGGGCTTCCGCTTTATACGCGGAGCTAAACAAAAGAGAAAATAAAATTATCAAAAAAAATATTCGCTTCATTATCCTTTAATTAATCTATAAAAATCGCGCTGCCTATCCTTAGCAGGGTTGAGCCTTCTTCTATGGCTATTTCAAAATCATTTGACATTCCCATAGAAAGACAGAGCGCGTTACCCGAAAAACGCTTTTCAAGTTCATCCCGCGCGCTTACAAGCTGTTTAAAAGAAGAACGAATTAGCGCGGTATCCGCTGTAAACGGCGCCATTGTCATAAGACCGGTGAGTTTTAACTTCTCGCCCCCTAAAACCAATTCAGCCGCCTTAAAAAGCGCGTCTATGCTTTGAAATCCGCTCTTTGTTTCCTCTCCCGTATGCAGTTCAAGCATTATTTCAAGCGGCTCCTTCCGTTGGGGCGAATATTTTGCAAGCTCAACGATAATCTCGTCCCTGTCCGCCGATTGAATACAGTCAAAAAAAAGAGCCGCCTGTTTTGCCTTGTTTCGCTGCAAAGAGCCGATTAAGTGAAGCCGCGCGCCGGAATGTGTACTTTTAAACGCATCTAATTTTTCCTCGGCTTCTTTAACCCTGCTCTCTCCAAAACAGCGAATACCGCAACGATACGCTTCGTCTATCAGGTTAACAGGCACAAATTTCGACACGCCCATCAGCGTAATCTCGTCCCGTTTCCTGCGGGCGCAGTCGCAAGTCTTTTGTATCCGCTCTTCAAGTTTTTCCATATTCCCGGCAACTGACATCTCTATTCTATAATCGCATATTATCAATGGATAATGCAAGAGATAAAAACGTCTCCAGACCAAGGCTTTCGGCGCGTTCTGTGCCATTAAGCGAGTTGCTTTGCAAAACAGATGAACATAAATCCTGTACTGCCGATTTATTTTGCAGGGAATCTCCAAAACGGGAGGAAAGAAAAGTTAAAAGGTTGTTTTTTATTGTCTTTCGTCTGGACGCGAATAATGCCCGTATCAGGGGATAAAAAACCGCAGGATAATTTTGAGCGGCTTTTTTTTCAAGAAGAACCGCCATGCTGTCCACATTTGGCTGGGGATAAAAAGAGGCGGGGCGGATTGTCATTAATGGTTTAACTTTATAGGCTGACGCGCATAATACGGAAAAAGATGAATAGTCAGGTTTCCCCGCGGATGCAGCCATGCGCAGAGCTGTCTCTTTTTGGACGGTAACAACCATGCGTGAAAAAATACAGTTATTTTCAATGAAGTCGGCCAGCAAAGCCGCCGCGACATTGTACGGAAGATTCCCAAAGAGAAACGGCGCGGCTTGATGTTCGCGCCATGTTTTCATTACATCGCCTTCAACAAGGGTAAAATTTTTATTCCCTGAAAAAATATTTTTTAAGATACGGATAAATCCCAGGTCGATTTCAAACGCTTTTACTTTTAACCCTGTCTCAAGAAGCAGAGCCGTCATTGCGCCAAGACCGGGACCGATTTCCCAGACGTCATCTCCGCTTTGAGCGTCCAATGCCTGCACAAGCGCCTTTCTTGTTTCGGGATTGATTAAAAAATTTTGTCCGAATTTTTTCTGCATCCCAAGTCCTTCCTGATCGAGAAAGGCGCGTAAGGCGGTCGCGGAGTTATAATTAATTGTCATAAAAACGGTTCCGGTCTTAACAGTGATAAATGCCGCCTGTATTCAAAAACTATGATTAACAGCGAAAAGACAAGAGAGAGAATAATTAACAATAACGCGTCGGTTGAAATGCCGGGAATTTTTCCGGAAACGGAAACGATTATTTCCATTAACCTGTACAGGACGGATAACGGCCAATTAAGCAAGGCGGAGAGCGAAATAAAATCAAGGACAAGCCAGACTATTGAACCGATCATAAATATGGTTGTTAGCGGAACCATCACGAGTCCCGTTATGATTCCAACGGGCGCGAGAATTCCGAAAGTGGAACCGCAAACGCCGGCCGTCGCCAAAAATGCGCCGCAAGAGATTGCAAGAGGCTGTAATAAAAAGTCCGGGGCTTTACCGGTAAACAGCGAAGAAAGAGGTTTGCCGATTATAAAAATGCCAATAAGCGCCATATATGAAAGAATAAAAGAAATACTGTTTCCCGCCGACGGAGTTACAATAATTTGAATAATAAATGAAAGCGATAAAATTGGCATTGGCTTTTTAGGCAAAGCCCCAATTACCGCTAACACTCCAAGAATGTACATCATTGCGGCGCGGTTAAGGCTTGGCATTGACCCGACCAGAAAACAATAAAGTAGAATAATAGCCGCGCCGCAAATAGCGGACGCTTTTAAGCCAAGCGGTTTTTTTAAAAGGAATGTTATCAGCGCGGCGAGTATTGCAAGATGCATTCCCGATAGAGCCAGTATGTAAGACAGACCGGCGTTTCTGTACATTACAGCCAGTTCTGTGTCAAGATTGTCTTTTATTCCCAGAAGCAGAGCAAGCGCAAGCCCTCCCCAGGGTTTCCCGCTAAAACGTTTTATCAAATTTAATCTGACGCCTGTACGCATCCGCTCTATTGGCGGCGGCGGTTCTACAACGTGCAATGATTTTGCGCTGACAGACCAGCTCTGTCCTGAACTGCCTCGCTCATTGGAACGCAGCGAGCCTTCCGCAAAAATTACCGTCCCCCGTCCGAAATGTTTTAATTTTTCCGCGTTTTCCTGAGTAAAGAAAACGGTAATTTCTCCGCTGCTTACCGCGCGCAATGTGCTTCCGGCGGCGCATTTGCGTAATGATACTGTAACAATTGCTTTTCCGCCTGAAATAATCCGCGGGTCTTCGAGTAACACGCCTTCAATGCCGGTTATTTTATTTTCAGGAAGACCGAATGTAACTTTATTTTGTCCTGCGTTCGCCGTGCAGATGCCAAGTACAGTCCCAACCGTCAGGGCGGCGGCGCAGACAGTGTACACTTTCAACGCGCGGGATTGAGCGTTAAGCGAGGAAAGAACCATTAAGAGATTGAAGACCGCAATGAAGAACAATAAAACAGTAACGGTTACGGGTAATATAGCGTGAAATAAAATATAAAAACCAACAACCGCACCAAGAGCGGCGCATAGAACAGGAGTAACAGGAAGACGTTTAAGAAACTGAATTACCATTTAAGGCGAGCAACCGCCTCCCTTGCCGCAGCCTGAATCTCTTCGGAATACGATAAATTACTCACATATAATAATTGATCAAATGCGGCGTTATAACCAATATTCCCCAGCGCTTGAACAACCGCCATGGTTATATCCGCGTCAAATGATCCTGTTCTTTCTGTTTTAACATTAATTAGTCCAAGTTGCAAGCCAAGTATGGAAGTTGCGTCTGAATTTCCAACCGCGCCAAGGCATTCAATCGCCTCGATAAACCTCTCTTTTGGGGCCAAATTATGAAGATAATCAGCTTGTACGCGGTAATAGTGGCGTATTGCCAGGGAGTTGGCGCGTGTCCACCTAAGCTGTGTAAGCAATAAAACTGCGGAATAGCGCATAAATGTCATATCAATATTATCTTCATCCGCGTTTAGTCCATGTTCAAGCGCAAGCTCTGCAAGCTGTCCTTTTTGTGATACGTTCAACCTGTCGCTGTTTGCCCCTATTCTGAAGGCGGCAAATTTTTCCTCGGACGGATTATAGAATATTACATTTACAAGAAATTGATACAGGTTCCCGGGGATTACCTCTAATGCGCCTTGAGCTTCAGAAGCAATTACTTCCGGGTATCCGGCGGAAAGAACCGAAAAAAGAGCGGGATAGGAAGAACTGTCTCCTAAATCCATAATTGCGGAAATACATGCCGACACCAGCGTATAATTGACAGACTCTCCTGATTTGAATAGCAAATTTTTTCCCATAATATAATTATTAAGGTTGTCAATAATACCCTTGTTTCCCTTCCCCAAAGCGCCCAGCTTGATAAGGATATCGACTCCTGCTTTTGAATCAGGATTATCCAGAAAAAGTTTCCAAAGAGAAGAAGCGTCTTTGACATCGGATATATCAATTTCTTCGTCTTCCATATCACCGAAAATTATCGAAGCGGAAAACACAAGCAGAAAAACAACAAATAATTTTTTATTCATTCGTCTCCTCCATTAATTGAGCCGGCTGTTTGGAGACAGCGCCGGTTTCTTGTTCCTGTACGCGGAACGGCAGTTCATCTTCATCATATTCGGGAAGCAAATTAAAAACTTCGCATAAAATAAAATTTCTGATTCCAATGGGAAGAGTATCCGCTTCCATGTGTATGATTGAAATATTGCTTTCTTTATCATAATCTACAGAACGCACTGTCCCGGGCACGCAGACAGGAATCTTATTAAGCAGAAATTGCGCCTTAAAGCGCGTTCCGGTAGAAACCTGCCCCATTACCTTGAATGCGCATCCTGTATCGGAAATGTCGTCCATCATTACATTTAATCCCGCCGCTTTTTCCAGTTTGTGCGGATTTTCAATATCGTTAACAAGATACAGAAACGCCGGCTTGCGGAATTTCACGCGCATAGATTTTCTTTTTTGCGTTCTAAAAAGCGAATCATTCTGATCTATTTTTAATGCGGAAACACCTTTGGAAAAAACTTCGTCGACTACTTCGGAATCAAAGACATATCCCGCGTCGTCTTCACGCCAGAAATAGACGGATATTTTAAGCCCCAGCCATTCTATGGAAGAGTTTAATTTTGTATTTGTCGGACGCGAAATAGAAAGATAATTACCGGAATTTTTTACAACTTCGGATTTATATACGCCGGTTCCGGGCACTAAAATCCTTAAAGCCTGACCTTCGGTTATTTGGCGGGAACTGGTAATTCTGGTTTTGTTTTCAGCGGACTGCATCTCTATTTCATTATAATAATCAAATAGTTTTGAAAGAAAATACTGTATCGTCTGATCATTGTAATCTCCGGACGAGTGCAGGGTATTGACCATAGAGCGGATAATTTTTTCAAATTGCGACCTGGACCTGAAAATGCTCACAGGGTCGCTGATTTGACAGATAGATACAAGCCGCCTTAACTGTTCCATGTCTTTCATGGAAAAACCGGCTTCTTTTCCTTTAGCGAAAAATTGAATCCAGTTTCCGCGTTTTTCACCGCCTGAATTCGTTACAAATATGATACCGGCGAGAACAACAGCAGTTAATATCAGAAACAGAATCAATGTTTTACCTCATTTAAACATGATTTTTTTTCCTGATTCTATTATAATACAGAAATAAAGTTATGGGTATATATATAGAGGCGCTTATCCTTTATATTCTCCTGTTTTTCCCCGGATCAGCCTTTATATTTTCAAACAAGGAAGCCGTGGTTACGGATTTTTCCGTAATAGCGGAACTTGTAAATATTTTCACATATTTAATACCTTCGTTAGCCTTAATCTGGTATTTGATATATAAGGCGCGGAAGATAGAAATATGGGCTGTTAAGCCGGGAAAAAAAGATATTATTTCCTTTGTAATCACATTACCATGCCTGTTAATTATCGGTCTGACTGTTACTTTTATAGGCGTATATATTGGCGGGCATTCCGCCCAAATAACTATTAAATCTCCTTCAACGGCCATTGAATGGGTAATTCTTTCTATTACATGCCTGCTGGCGGCTTATCTTGAGGAAAGTTATTTTCGCTATTATCTTTTAACCAAAAGAGAAGAATTAAATTTAAACGCCCCATCAGCATTGGCGCTTTCTGTAGTTATGTTTTCTATTTGCCATATTTACGAAGGCCCCTGGGGTTTTATGAACGCTGTAATTTCCGGTACGATTCTTGGCTTTGTTTTTTTACGGTACACTTCGCTTCACGGTATAGCCATCGCCCATACCCTGTATAATATTTCAATTTTTGTTATTAATGCGTTGGTTAATTAAATTGGTATCTGTCATTAAAACGGCAGATACCATTAGATTATTGATTCAAGAGCGTTCACGTTTATTTTATCAGGATCAGGCGTATCAATTCCCAAAATAGAGCGTACTTCCTCCAAAGACTGAGGCCCTTTAATATCGCCGGCAAAATTGACAACTGCGAAAGTCCGCACAGGCTTTCCTTTAATTGATACGGAAGGCATTTCTTCGGTAATAAATTTATCTCCGATAAGTTTCCATGTATCTTCACAGATAAGAATATCCGCGCCAAACGGTTTGGTAAAGGCTTCAATGCTTAACGCCAGATTGACAGGATCGCCCAAGACCGTATATTCTATCCGCGTATTACTGCCAAGCTGTCCGGTTGTTATAACGCCTGAATTAATTCCACACCCGATACGGATTGGCGGATTGGAAATATCTCCCGTATTGCGTTCTCTGTTCATAAAATATAGAACTTTACGCATCATAAGAGCCGCTTTTATGCAGTTAAAAGCGTCCTTGCGCGGACTGCCTGCCGAAGACGCCGTGCCCCAATGAGACATTACGGCGCTTCCGATAAATTTATCTAAAGTGCCGTTGGATTTTTTTACACAGTCAACCATTTGCGTAAAATATTCATTGAGCCACAAAACAATTTTATCTGAAGCTTCCGCGCCAAAAAATCTGATAAAGTTTTCATACCTTGTCATAAATTCATGAATGTCAGAAAATAAAATAGTGCCGTGTTTTGACAAACCGCCCGATTTTATTTCGCCGCTTATCGCTTTTATTGCAATTTCCTTATTTGAAAAATTTCCAAAAATATTCAAAGCCGAACACATTTTTCCGAAATTAAAAGTTAACGCGCCAATCTCGTCGCGGGCTTTGGAATGTAATTTCTGATCAAAGTTTCCGCCTTCAATTTTGCTTGCCGCCAGGGCTAACGATCTAAGTGGGATGGAAATTGTTTTAGAGAAAAACCAAATGATAATAATTGATATAATTAATAGGGCGATTGTAATATAAATATTACTCATTACGGCGGCGTTAATACTTTCAAATACTTTGCCGTATTCAACGCCTGTTATTACAACCGCGTTTACGGTATTAAGTTTTGTGTATGCCACAAATTGCCGCGTCTTTTTTTCATTGACTTTAGGCCTTAAAATATCGTATTTATTTAATATTTCCGCCGATTTATCAATAACAAATTTAACCGTAGGTTTTACTTCTTCCCAAACCGGTCCAAAGACTCCAAGATTCTCATTATTCGCATTATTGGATGAAGATTGTATAACCCCAAAGTCAGTTTCCATGATCTGCTGTTTGCCGTATTCGGGGCTGTCAAGAATAGCGCGGATAAAATCCAAATGTTTAATATTTGTTTTTTCCTTAACAACGGCAAAATCAGCATAAGAGAGAATGTCGCCGTCGGCGTTAAGCATATAGGAGTTATTTGCATAGCCAAAGTTTTTATTTAAATCTTCACAGGAAAAAAGAACCGCCGCAACTCCGCCGCCCTGCCACGGAAAAAACAGCCCTAGAACAGCTTTTGAAAAATGAGGAGCCGCATTCAGAAGAACAGTCTCCCCCCGGACAGCCCGTCCCAATGCCGCCTTATTGCCGTCAAAGAAAGGAGAAACCTTCTCTTCATCAATCTGGCGCGACGTAAAAAACCGCTTGTTTACTAAAAGCTGCTCCTGTCTGCCGGGAATGACAAAAAAAACAGCCGCAATTTGCCGGTTTTCAATAAAAAAGAAATCTATAGATTCCTTTAAAGCGGAGGCCTGCGAACCAAAAATGCTGATATTTTGAATTAGAACCCGTGAATTTGATTGTGTATTTGCCAGTAAGGTCTCCGCTTCTATCGCTGACCGGCGGTTTATTTCAAAATTATTCTTTTCCGCAGTATTCCTTAAATCTGTATGACCCAGCCATGCAACCAGCGCGGTAATGGAGCCGAGAGAAATAACCAAAATAAGCGAAATAATGGTAATTAACTTGGCGCCGATGGAAAATCGTACCTTATTTAAGGCGCGCCGTTTATATTTTGAGCTCATATTCTTATTATCGTGCTATTATTAGGCATAAAATAGCGGATTTTTGCAGAAATTTATCAATATTACCTTGACAAAACCATAAAGAAAATAATAAAATCCATAAAACGATAACAAACATGGAAAGGGTATTAATTTGCTGCAGGTGTTAATTCAAAAAAAGAGAAACAATGAAATATCCCACATTTTTAAGATTAATCAATGTTATCTACCCCCCCCCCCCCCGTTACGTATTATAGAAAAAATAAAAATAATACTTTCTCATCATTCACGGAGTTTCTTCATGGTAACTAATAAACAGAGGTTAATTTATTTAGCGTCCTCCGTTATATCTCTATTTGCGGGAATTTTCTGTTACTACCTTTTAAGAGACTTTAATATGATATTTTTTCAAATATTTAAGATAAAAGTTACTTATGCCAATATACGTCCTATTTCTGATAATTTTTTTACATATTTTATTAAATACAATCTTTGTGACGGTTTATGGTTACTTTCCGGTATTTTATTCTTAAGATTTTTATGGCTTAACAGCCCCATTATAGGCGGCTATTACATAAATTCTTTCATTGGAATCGCGTTATTACTTGAATTGTTACAACTGATAAAAAATTTTCCCGGCACATTCGATATATTTGACATATTTACAATGGTGTTCTTTGCTCTGTTAGAGCATTTAATAAATTATTATTTTACCATTATGAGGAGAAAAAAATGTGTAAAAATCGTTTAGCGCTACATTTTGTAGCAATTATGGCAATTGTGTTTTTTGCTTTTCTGGCAATCAGCAGTGCGGCATCTACGCCTAAAATAGTTACTCCAGTTGGGGAAGAAACAGTTATTAGCAGTAAAACGACTACAACCGGACGTGTTAATAGCATACCGGGACCTAATGACAGGCAATTTGACATATTAGGTTTGGTTTTTGCAACTTCGGTAACAAAATTTGACGTGAATGGGTTGGAAATATCCAGCCAGGAAGGCATAGTTACCATGCTTTTAAGAGAAGCGCAAAGAATTGGCGGTAATGACATTTTGAATCTTAGAATAGACGAGAATGTTGTTTTTACCCAAACGAAAATTAAAACAAGCAGTAATGAAAAAACAATTACTACAAAAACGGTTACCTATACCGGAAGCGCTTTGGCGGTTAAATACAAGTAATTAATTTTTCGGCATCAGGAAGTTCCTTGGCGGCAAATTATCCATAAAATTTGCCGTTAAAGGGACGGTTGCCGCTATTGTGTTTTTTTTTCAAATATTTATCTATTTTCAATTAATTGTGATATAATAGAAGTATGAGAAAGTTTTTTGTAATTTTATTGGTATTTTACCTTACGTTTATTTTATCCGGTTGTTTCACCGGACCACAAGAGCCGGCTTATGTTTTTCTTGAAAGACCAACCGGTTTGAATTTCGACCTTAGCACAAGAACTTTAAGCTGGAATGCCGTTTCCCATGCAGATAACTATCAGGTTGATTATTGGGTACAAATTCAGCAGAAACAGCTTACAACAAGAGCAACAAGCGTAACTTATCAGATCAGCGACATTACGCCCGCAGAAGATGTAGATATTGTTCCTCTCTTTTTCCATGTTAGAGCGGTTGAATACACCCGTGGAAATACAATATATTCTTCAAATGATCAGAATTATTCAGAAATAAGCTTTACTAATGTACGTTGGGTTCAGCTTGAAACCCCGGAAGACATAGATTTTAACCGTGAAACGGGCAGACTTTCATGGGACGCGGTGGAAAATGCGGAAAATTACATTGTGCGTTATACAACTCCATCAACTTCTGAACCGGTAATATGCCCCCAAACAGCCAACACTTATTATAACTTTGGTAACACTTTTAATGGTATTACACCGGTTAGTTTTGCCGTTCAAGCTTGCAGTACAGACCAATATTACAGAATTTCTGCACTGCCTAATAGATGGTACGAATCGCGTATTGCTCTTTCTAAGCCTGTCATCAGTACTGTTACTCCCACAGATGGTTATGTTAAAATTGAGTGGTATCCCGTCCCTAACGTGTCTTACTACAATGTTTCTTATAGCGTTAGATATACTTCCGGATCAATAAATTCATATTCAAACATACATGTTGAAAATACCTGGTATCAATTATCAACCAACAGTGTAAGTTCTATTACAATCACTGTTTATGCCTATGCCGCAGGATATGGATATTGGTCGTCAGACTCTACATCGTATACTTTGAACTTTTGAGAAAAAACCTGGTTGTTTATTTTAATATTTCTTTAACTGCCTGTATGCCTGTTCGGCAAGTCCGAAATTGGCGCTTTTGGTAAAATCTTTGGCGTATTCATCGTAGAGCATATCTTCGTACATTTTGCCCGCAAAGCTGTCGTCAACAAGCCCCGATTTTTGCACTGTATTTCTCATACTTGTTAACAGATTTTTTACCAGAAAAGTTTCAAGTTCAAGGCATAACTGGTAGAGCTTGTCTTCTTTATCAATAGGCTCTTGCCCTGCGCGTTTTTCAACTACGGTACTGTTAGCTAAAGCTGTGGCTGAAGCCGAGGCTGAGGCTCTTTTCAGCGCTTCGGCAAAATTCTGCGGGCTGTGGACGGCCGGACCTGACGATAACTTCATGTTATCCGCATAAAGTGATGCTGGGTTATTAAAATCAAATCCGGCTATTTCCATCTATTGATTACCTCTTTAATGTGGTCGCCGTTCCAAGCATACTGTCGCTTGTTTGAATTGTCTTTGAATTAAATTCATAGGCGCGTTGGGCTACAATCAGATTGACCATTTCCTGAACAACCGCGACATTGGACATTTCCAGGAATCTGTGTTGAATTTGTCCCATGCCTTCATAACCGGGTATGCCGGGAATAGCCTCGCCTGAAGCCTGACTGACTCTGAACAGGTTTTCACCTATTGCTGTAAGGCCGACAGGGTTTGGAAAGCGGTACAACTCGATTCTGCCTACGTCAACCTCAACCTCTGCGCCGTCGCGCGGAACTTTAACGCTTACCCTGCCGTCTTTGGTAACATTGATGCTATCAGGCAAAAAGAGTTCCGGCATGATTATATCCGGAATAAGCCAATAACCGTTGCTTGTAACCATACGCCCATCCGAGTCAACTTTAAAATTTCCGTTACGGCTATAAGCCATAGTGCCGTCATAAGTCTGTATTTTGAAAAAACCTTCGCCCGTAATCGCCATGTCGGTGGCGACACCGGTATTTTGCAGAGCTCCCTGCTCAAAAACCCTTTGAGTGTCCGCCAGCTTAACGCCGTGGCCCATTTGAATGCCTACCGGGACTACAGTATCTTCCGTAGCCGGAGTTCCCGCAGTTCTTACAGTCTGATAAATAAGGTCTTCAAAATCGGCGCGTTGTTTTTTATAACCGTGGGTATTTACGTTTGCAAGGTTGTTTGAAATTGTATCGATATTCGCCTGTTGTCCGATCATGCCGGACGCTCCTGTCCATAAACTTCTAACCATTTTTTCCTCTCTTAATGTTTATTAAAAATTAACCAAATTTTGCCACTTGATTTATCAGCGTACCCAGCGCGGAATCTTCCGACTGAATTATCTTTTGATTCGCCTCGTAAGAACGGTTTACCTCGATCATTTGAACCATTTCAATTACCGGATCAACATTTGCAGCCTCTAAAAAACCTTGTCTGACTGTGGGTCGATCCTGCGGACTCAAAGTCATGGGAGGACCTGAATATCTGCCATTTCTATTGCCTTCGCGGTAAAGACTGGTTCCCTGTTTTTCAAGAAAACGCTCCAGTTCAAAATCGACTATTTTCAGGGTGTCCAATAAGACCAATTCTTCCCATTGATTGGCTTCTCTTCCAACCATTACATCCGGTTCATCGGGATAAGCGGCGTTAATCCACACCCTGCCTTCGCTGTCTACCTTAAAATTATTGGCTTTTACCCTGATTGGGCCATTTTCTCCCAGTAAAGGATAACCGTCCTTAGTTTCCAGATACCCTTCCTTACCAAGGATAAAAGAGCCGTTTCTTGTATATCTTTCGCCGTAGGGCGTCGCTACTGAGAAAAACCCCTTGCCTTCAAGCATCAAATCAAAGTCGCTTTGTGTCTCTTTTGGGGCTCCCTGGGTAAAAACCGTAAATAATTCATTTAATTCAACGCCCGTGCCAAGTTTCCCGACAATGGGAGCCTCATCCGCGGAGCCAAAGGGGTGCAAATAAACGCCATCATCATCCTGCCGCCTTAACAGCAACTCCGGAAACGCCTTAAAAGACGTTACATCCTTCTTATAACTGGTTGTATCCACATTTGCCAAATTGTTCGCCACCGCGTCAAGCCGCCATTGTTGCGCCCTCATCCCGCTTGCGCCCGTATACCATCCTCTAATCACATAAACCTCCGTCCATGCTAAATTATCGGCATGAGGGGAGAAGCAAATAACAAATAAAAAAGGGGTTAGGGAGTAGGGAGTAGGGTTTTTGTCCGTTATCTTATCGTGAAATTCTAGCTATGCCTTCGTACGAAAACCCCTAATCCCTAACCCCTATTCCCTAAATTTTAACCTATGGCTTTAAATTCATTAAGTACTATGTCTAATTCCATTTTAAGGATACTCAACTGTTCTGCAGAGACCAGTTTTTTGCCGTTTTTTAGGTTCTGTTCGACATCGGTGGCGGCTTTTTGAAGGATTATTTTTCCGACATTACCGGCATCGCCTTTTAATGAATGGGCAAGCCTATGCGCCAGTACAATATCGTCGGCTTCCAGAGCGTCAACAATTTCCTGATATTTGTTCAGATTGCCCTTTACAAATAGCTCTTGCAGTTTCCTTTGAAACTCAAGACTTGCTTCAAGTTTAGTATTTTTATAATCGGAACCCGGTATTTTGGGCGTAAAGTACTTCATAAGACAACGCCACAATTCCTGCGAGGTAAAAGGCTTCCCAACACATTCAATCATGCCGCTATTTTTGTAAATTTCCCTGTCATTGAACATGATATTCGCAGTCATTGCCACTATGGGAACGCCCGTTTGCAGTTCCTTGATTTTTTCCGACGCTTCAAGTCCGTCCATAACAGGCATATGCATATCCATAAAAATCAGGTCAAATTGCTTTTCATTATTATCCTGCCGTTTTTTTACCAATTCATAGCCTTTTTGTCCGTTATCGGCAATAATAGTGGTCAGTCCGACCCTTGCCAAATGCTCATAAACAACCTGTTGGTTCATTGGGTTGTCTTCGCATAATAAAACTTCGCCTTCAAATGCCGGTTTATCAAGTTCATGAATTACCATTTGATCATCAAATAAATGTTCATGTTCGGCGTCTACGGTGTCAAAAACCAGTTCAAAACTGAATCTGCTGCCAATGCCGGGATTGCTGTCAACCGAAAGCTTTCCGCCCATCATTTCCACGATATTTTTTGTAATGGACAGCCCAAGCCCGGTGCCGCCGTATTTACGGGTAGTCGCCGCTTCGGCTTGCGTAAACGGCTCAAATATTTTTTTTATTTGTTCAGAGGTCATCCCAATGCCCGAATCTTTCACTTCAAAGAACATTGTTATGGTCTTTTCGTCCATAGACCTTAATACGGCGTTAAGTTTTACCATGCCCGTATTTGTAAACTTGACGGCATTGGACAGGAGATTTACAAGCACCTGACGGAGCCTTGTAGGATCGCCTAACGGTTTTTTCCCCATGCTTGGTTCGACATAAAAATGTAACATAATGCCTTTTTCGACAGCTTTGGGCATAATTAACGTCCGACAGCTTGAAAACAGTTCATGCATGTTAAAAGGAATTTTTTCCAGTTCCATTTTGCCGGATTCTACTTTGGAAATATCAAGTATATCGTTAACAATATGTATAAGCCACTCAATGTTAATTTTTATTTTAGTTAAATAATCCCGCACTTTAGGGGATAATTCATTATCAAGCGCAAACTCCGAAAAACCAAGGATACTGTTCATTGGCGTACGTATCTCGTGGCTCATAGTAGCCAGGAATTTTGATTTTGAAGCCGACATCTCTTCCGCCGTTTCGCGCAGATGGTCAATTTCTTCGTATGGACGCCTTAGTATAACAGAGGCTGCAATGGCTGCCGGTATGCTAATAATCAATGTAATCAGTCCCAAGAACAATAAACTGCCGGGAACTTCCTTTAATACGCTTTCATTTAAGGGGGCGACAACTCCCACAAACCAGCCTTCATTTGGGCTTGATACTGGGTGAATGGCGTACATTCTGTGCAAACCGTCTAGGACGAACCTGCCCGTACCGCGCTCTTTGTTAAGCCCGCGCTTTATCACGACGGATACGCTTTCGTAACGCCGTTTGTCAGTTTTTATCAATTTTAAGAAATTTATTCTCTCTTGTACCCAGTCTTCTCTGTAATTGGAAACAGTATCACCTTCCGCATCATGAATAAATAAATGACCGGAGTCCCAGAAAATAAACTTGGACAGTAGATTGCTAAAATATAAACCGGGCAGAACCGCCGCCAAAACAAGATTGTCATTTATCGGAGCGGAAACATACATAACAAGCTCTCCGTTAGGAGCGTACATGGTTGTTGAAACTACAGAACCGCCGTTTATGGCGGTTTGCATAAAAGGTTCGCGGATTAATTCAGGAGAAACCAACGCTCCCCCACATAAAACCAATAAATTTGTTTTATTAAAAACAGCAAGACCGGTGAATACCGGATATTTCTCGCATATCTGCTCAAGTTTATCCGCATCCGGCAAGAATGCGCTTGTACCGGCAGAAATATGCGTTCTAATATCATTGGCGGCGTCTTTCGCGTTTATTTTTAACATTTTAATTTCATTTGTTACATATTGATCCGCAATATCAACAGTAACCAGCATATCAGATTCCATAGCCCTGCTTATACTGCGCGTCATAAATAAGGATCCCACCGCAAGACTTGAAACATTTATAATAATTGCTGTAGCAATGACGATTATTAGTATCTTTAGACGAATTATCTTCTGATTTTGCTGTAATTTACGCATAGTATTAATATTCTACCATATATTATTGATTTTTGTTACTATAACATTAAAAATTTTTTATTATTTTAAATAAAAAAACCTGGTTTGTAAGCCGAACTCATGAAGAGCCGCTTCCTATAACCAGGTTTTTTGTAAAAAAACTTTTTAAATATACCAAAAAACCTTAAATTAAAGAACTACTTTTACTTTTGGTTTCTTGGCTGCGGGTTTCTTCGCCGCAGGTTTTTTTGCCGCAGTTTTCTTCGCGGGCTTCTTTGCCGCGGTTTTCTTCGCGGGTTTCTTTGCCGCGGTTTTCTTCGCGGGCTTTTTGGCTGCGGGTTTCTTCGCAGCGGGTTTCTTCGCAGATGTTACTGCCATCTTCTTATCCTCCCCCCTAACAGATTTTTTACTGCCTTTCACCTTGGCAGCGGTAGGTTTAGTCTTTCCGGACCCCCCTCCCAATATATTGTTTCCGGAATTGTTGATAACAGCTTGCGCACCGGCAAGACGTGCTAACGGCACCCGGAATGGTGAACATGATACATAGCTCAACCCCGCCCTATAACAGAAGTCAATAGTTGTGGGATCTCCGCCGTGTTCTCCGCAGATCCCAACCTTGAGATCCGGTTTTACAGCTCTGCCTTCTTTAATCGCGAATTGAATCAAACTGCCTACTCCGTCCTGATCAATGGTCTTGAACGGATCAACGTCAAGAACATTTTTTTCCAGATAGGTAGGCAGGAACGACGCAATGTCATCGCGGCTAAAAGCGAAGGTCATCTGTGTAAGATCGTTTGTTCCAAAACTGAAAAAGTCCGCGTACTTGGCGATATGCGCAGAGCGAATCGCCGCGCGCGGAACTTCAATCATCGTGCCAATGGTAACGGGAACTTTTACGCCAGCCGCTGTAAATACTTTTTGGAGTATTTTTTCTGCATTTGGGCGTAATAATTTAAGTTCTCTCGCGGTTACGACAATTGGTATCATAATTTCCGGATGTACCGGAATTTTTTGTTTTGTGCAATCTGCGGCGGCAAGGGCGATAGCCTCCACCTGCATATCGTAGATTTCGGGGTACGTTACGGCTAAACGGCAGCCGCGATGACCCAACATCGGATTGCTTTCCCTAAGAACATCAATTTTTGAAGTTAATTTATCGACGCTGATGTTTAAATGTCCGGCTAATTCTTCAATTTCTTCTTTTGTGTGGGGAACAAATTCATGGAGCGGCGGGTCTAAAAGCCTGATTGTTACAGGGCGGCCTTCCATTGCCTTGAAAATGCCGAAGAAATCTTTTTGTTGAAGGGGAAGAATCTTCTTTAGTTGCTCTTTTCTATCTTCTTCCGTCTCCGCAACAATCATTGCGCGGAAATGAATGAGTTTTTCCTTGTCAAAGAACATATGCTCCGTGCGGCAAAGACCGATACCCTGAGCGCCGAAATCAAACGCTCTTTTTGCGTCTTCAGGCTGATCGGCGTTGGTCCTGACGGCAAAACCTTTAACTCTGCCGCGAACCGTTGCCGCGCGTATATCATCGCACCATTTAAGGAATGTATTTACATCTTTGGAAATTTTAGGCGCTACCAGAGGTAATTTACCTTCGTATACTTCACCGCAAGTACCGTCTATTGTTATCCAATCGCCTTCATTAAATGTTTTTGCGCCGATTTCAACCGTATTCGTATTTTCATGTACTATAACGCTTTTTGCGCCGGCAACGCATGGAGTTCCCATTCCGCGGGCGACAACAGCCGCATGGCTTGTCATTCCGCCTGTCGAGGTAAGAATACCCTGTGAAACAACCATTCCGCCGATATCTTCGGGGCTTGTATCCTTACGCACAAGAAGTACTTTTTCGCCTCTATGGTGCCATGCCTCAGCGTCTTTTGCGTTAAAAACGATTCTGCCTGCGCCTGCGCCCGGAGAAGCGGTTAGCCCTTTTGTTAGGGCTTTTGCCTGTTTTTGCGCCTTAAAGTCGATCTGCGGATGCAAAACCTGGTCAAGAAGAGCCGGTGTAACGCGCATAATAGCGGTTTTTTTGTCGATTAAGCCTTCGTTTACCATATCGACCGCACATTTTACCGCCGCAGTTCCGGCGCGTTTACCGTTACGGGTTTGCAGAATGTAAAGAACACCCTGTTGAACGGTAAATTCCATGTCCTGCATATCTCTAAAATGCTTTTCAAGACGATTTTTTATTACTACAAGCTGTTTATATATGGCAGGATTCTTTTTTTCCAGCGTAGCGATTCTTTCAGGTGTTCTGATACCGGCAACTACGTCTTCTCCCTGCGCGTTCATTAAATATTCGCCGTAGAATTCATTAATACCGGTACTTGGATCGCGGCTAAAGCATACTCCGGTTCCCGAATCATCTCCGAAATTGCCAAAAACCATTGATTGTACGTTTACCGCAGTGCCTTTTAAGTTGACAATATGTTCCAGTTTGCGGTAGGTAATTGCGCGTTCACTCATCCACGAACCGAAAACCGCGTTTATCGCGCCCCAAAGCTGATCAAGCGGAGCCTGCGGAAAATCCTTACCGGTATTCTTTTTAACGATTTTTTTGTACTCTTCAACAAGTTTTTCAAGATCGGAAGCCGTAAGGTCGGTATCAAGGTCTACTTTCTTTGCTTTTTTAGCCGCATGGATGGCTTCTTCAAACAATTTATGTTCAACGCCCATTACTACATCGCCGTACATTTGAATAAAACGGCGGTAAGCGTCCCACGCAAAACGCGGATTGCCTGTTTTTGCGGCAAGCCCTTTAACAGATTTGTCGCTTATCCCAAGATTAAGGATCGTATCCATCATACCGGGCATGGACATTGCCGCTCCGGAACGAACTGAAACCAAAAGCGGATCAACAGGATCGCCAAGTTTTTTATTCATCATGGCTTCAAGTTTTTTTAGATTCGCTTCCACTTCTTCTTTTATTCCGGCTGGATACTTACTTTTATTTTGATAATAAGCTTCGCATACGTCAATAGAAATAGTAAAGCCGGGCGGAACAGGAATTCCAAGATTGGTCATCTCGGCAAGGTTAGCTCCCTTGCCTCCTAAAATTGATTTCATCTTCGCATCTCCTTCGGCTTTTCCTTTTCCGAAGAAGTACACATTCTTTTTACTTGCCATTATATCCCCCCATAAAATATATCACTCTGAATAAATAATAGCAACTATATTTTTTTTTTTCAAGTCGCTATTATAAATATTATGAACTATATTGAACTTCCTGTCTATAAGAATCAGAAAAAAATTTTATCAATGCTTGAAAATAATCAAGCGCTTGTCGTGGAGAGTCCGACCGGTTCCGGAAAGACAACGCAGCTTCCCGTGATACTTTATGAAGCGGGATACGCAAAGAACGGAATCATCGGAGTTACACAACCAAGACGCATTGCCGCCGTATCAGTAAGCGAATTTATCGCGCGTCAAACAGAAACTGCGATACCAGGGCTCATCGGATACAAGATGAGATTCGCCGATCAGACCAATCATGAGACTAAAATAAAAATAATGACCGACGGAATGCTCCTTCAGGAGATGAAAATCGATCCTTGGCTGTCAAAATACGGTGTTTTAATCGTTGATGAGGCCCATGAACGAAGTTTAAACATCGATTTTATCCTTGGATTGCTTAAAAGAGTTCTTGAAAGCCGCCGTGATTTTAAAGTGATCATATCTTCCGCTACTATAAACGCGGAAATTTTTTCTGAATACTTTAATAATTGCCCAATTGTAAAGATTGAAGCTCAGCGTTTCCCTGTAACATTGATTTATGATCCTGTTTTAGCAAGCGAACCGGAAGAAAGAGGAGAAAGAAATCGCGATAAAACAGGAAACAGGCAAATAAACAACAAAGACGAGGCAATTTTATTAAAAATCGAGACAATTACTACACGCTTTATAAGTGAAAAACGCGAAGGAGACATTTTAATTTTTCTTTCGGGCGAAAAAATGATAAAAGATTGCATATCAAGGCTTAATTTTAGTTCTGTGGGAAAATTTTTGCACCTTGTTCCATTGTATGGCAGACTTGGAAAAGAAGAGCAGGAAAAAGTATTTGAAGATCCTCCGAAAGGTAAAACGAAAGTTGTTATATCAACCAATATTGCCGAAACTTCCGTCACTATTGACGGAATTACCGCCGTAATTGATTCAGGATTGGCAAAAATAAACTGGTATAACCCAAAAACATTTACGTCAAGCCTTATAGAGTCGCCAATTTCCATCGCATCGGCGAATCAACGCAAGGGTAGGGCGGGAAGAACGCGCGAAGGAACCTGCTACAGGTTGTATACGCGTAAAGATTTTGAACAGAGACAACTGTACACCACCGAAGAAATTTTCCGTACGGATTTATCGGAAGTTATTTTAAGGATGGCGGATCTGGGAATAACAGATTTTGAAGACTTTAATTTTATCGCCGCGCCTGAAAGAGAGGGATTACTTGGCGGAATAGAGACCTTAAATCTGCTTGACGCGCTTGAAAAAGACCGCAGTTTATCAAATATCGGCAAATTAATGACGGAATTCCCTCTTGCGCCGCGACAATCTCGAATAATTGTAGAAGCAATACTAAAATATCCCGATGTAATTAAAGAAACGCTAATCGCGGCGGCATTTTTATCGACACAAAGCCCTTATATCCTTCCTCCTGGAGAAGAAACCGACGCAAGGCAGGCGCATCACCGTTTCCGCGATGATAACGGCGATTTTGTTTCGTATTTAAAACTTTATAAATCGTACAATGATTCAACCAATAAATTAAAATTCTGCGAAAAAACTTATCTTGACGAGCGCACAATGGCGGAAATAGTGAATGTAACCGCTCAGCTTGAAGAAATTCTTGCCAAGATGAAGATTCCCGTACATCAAAGAGCGCAACCGCTCAATGAAAACGAAATTGACGATTATTTGTGCTGTATAGGACGCGGAATGATTCAATTTGTCTGTGTCCGCGAGAGAGGACACGGCGAATCGCGTGCGCGCGAAGTGCGGGGAAAAATTGGCTCATACCGAAGTTTAACGGCGGATAGAATAATAATTCATCCGGGATCGGTTATGTTCCGCATGGACCCACAATTTATTGTCGCCGGAGAAATTGTACGCACGTCAAAGATGTACGCAATGTCAGTTTCTCCGCTTTCAAGAGATGTATTGAATAGAATTAGGCCGGGGCTTTTCTCCGGCGACGCTGACGGAAAATTTGCCGACGGGCGCGAAAGACAAAAGAAAACGCGCGATTTTACCAATAATATTAAAATTTCCGGAGAAGTGTTTGAAATTGCCGCCGTAAAAGGGAAGAAAACCGTAATTCTTCCGTGGGAAAAACTGGAACGCATCAAAAATAATTTATCAAACGAAAAAAGTTATAAACATATAAAAGGAAAAATTACGGTAAAAAACCAATACAATCTTCTTGCAGGGGATAAACTCAGTCTTATTCTCTCTCTTGCGCCTGTTTTAGACGTAGACGGAGCTTTTTCCCGCAAATTACCGCGTAAAGAAAATTTTAATTCGCATGAAAAACTTTCCGCGCTGATAAATCATTTGGATGATCTTGCAAAGCCTGTCATATGGAAAAAAAACTCAAAAGAGTTGGGATTTTTGGGACTTTTCACGGACGGAGACGGAAATTACTGGTTTAGAGCGTCACGCGGCTTCCATACCTGCTTAAACGAAAGCCTTTCCAGCCTAGAATCATTGATTGACGAGTTAGGCGAAGAAGTTGATCCTGAGCAAAAGCATGTTGTGAATCAGTGTTACCGTAGGTTATCGGATTACTTGGGATGAAATAACAAATATCTTAATATTTGACGAGTAATCTTGCATAATACAAGAATCTTGGATCATCCTTGGAATAATGCCGTAATGTTGCCCCGTTAATTCCTTCTTCCTCTTTTAATGTCGCATCTATAAAATAAATATTTGCATTATCCATATTGACAAAGATGCTTATGTGTGACGGCGGCGCAAGCATTGAAGTACCCATAAAAATAATGTCGCCCGGCGTCAACGTATCTATAGGAACG
>Ga0268262_10001584_pt1 | contig 27910 bp, 28 predicted proteins | sample TergutNc150P3_FD_190354 | JGI IMG/M metagenome (GOLD analysis project Ga0268262, IMG submission 190354) | Nasutitermes corniger P3 segment gut microbial community from laboratory colony in Florida, USA - Nc150 P3 (SPAdes) (version 2) | ecosystem: Host-associated > Arthropoda: Insects >... | reverse complement strand
TCTTTTGGCGTTCCTTCAAATACATTATGGTCATAATAAATACCATTTTCATTATGCCCAATGGTACTTAATATAGCGTGTGATCTGCCGTCTATATTTACCCCCGTAATATAATAGGAATATTTGCCATATTTAGAATTTTTTTTGTCTGGCTTCATTTCTTTCAGGAATTTCATATTCTCTATTATCTGTGGAATATGAACCAAAGACTTTTGGTATAATTTCCCTTTATATGCCCCACCCGCAAGCTCTATTTCGCCTGTGCGTATAATACGGTCTATGCGTTCTTTAAGACTCACGTTTTTTTCCATTGCCTATTAGACGAATGTTAAGGGGGGAAAAGGTTCAGATATGTGCATTTTACCAGAAAAAAATAAGAACGCCCATCTAAAAATGCTTTACCAAATGTCTGTTATACTTATTTGTCAAACAGTTGTTGACGTTTTTAGTGTTTTTTATTTATCATTTGTTCTTTCTTTATAAGATGTTCGCTCCATTCAATCACTTCTTTATCTAGTGAATCTGTTGCTTTATTTCTAAAATCATTCAATATTTTTTTTGTCTCCTCAGTATCAAAACTATGCAATACCTGATATGCATCTGTTCTAATATAATCGTATTCCGTTTTGTCAAATAAAATTTGCCAATACAAAAGATATTTTTAGTACTTTTTTCATTCTACATTAACTCAATATTATCTTCCCATCAATATCCTCAATAGCATTCTCCACACGCTCTGTGTGATATGTATAATACATACCATATATATATTCAACAAGATTTTGTTTCTCAAATAAATCCAATGCCTGTTTACCGTTAATGCCTTTGTGCAAAGCATACTGCTCAATCAAGTACAAAAAATATCTGGATTCTTCGGACAAATCATTCATACACTTTTCTCAAAAATATAAGGAGAATTAAAAACAGAGTTGGTTTCTTTTTCTGTTTTGTAAATTTCAAAAAGAGCATATATGCTATACCACCATAATTTTGTATTGCAATCGGACAATAATCTATATGTCTCTGAATTATAAAAATTAACAATAGCCTCGTATTCATTAAGGTTGTAATTTTGCATAATCAACTGCGTAATCCTGCATATTTGCTTGGACAAACGCAAAGCATATTTTTTTTCTTCTATTGAAATGTTTTTTCGCATTTATACTCCTATTTGCTCTATGCCAATATATTTAAGATAACGCAATGATTTTTCTGTTTTAAATACAATTTGGTCTGTTAATCTAAAAGTGAGCAACCTACGAATAGTTTCTTCTTCCGAATAATCACCAAGTTCAAAACTATCAATAACTTCATAAACACGGTCATTGGCTACGGGACCTATTGCAATGTCAAAATCCTTATCTTTGCCAGTTCCCGACCTATTTGCTACAACGTAACGCAACCATTCGGTATCTGCCTTTTTGAATTCCAATATAGATAGCGTATTTTTTGCTTCTGTTTCATTGTATTCATATATGTTTACAATTCTGCTCTTTCCTAAACTTACGAATTTGTTGGTAAATTTTAGTGCTTGCTCTTTGTCTGTTGTAGTATAAAATCCCGTGCCAAAATCAAGCAGACGAGCCGGAGTTATAATCTTCGGCTCGGATACTTGCATATAGCTTCCGTGATATAAATTCATTGGTATTTGAAAATATAGGAAATTTCCCATAAAAAGCAGAATTTAGGCGATATTTCCCCAACATACAGCCGTAGCATTTTCTATATTTACCCTAGTTATTATGCCAAAATCCTCGTTTATTGGCTTAGATGCAATGGAGAAGTTTGGATGGGAAAAACGCCCCGGACAGATTTGCCAATTTTGCAGCAATAATTGCAATAGGACTATAGTGGTCTTTAGCGATGGCAGAACGCACGTCACTGGCAATCGCTGCGAAAGAGGCGAGGTAATCGCAAACCCTGACGACCCGCAAACAAAGAAAACAGTCGCGGAAATCAACCGAAAGATAAATTCCGTGCCGGATATGGTAAAAAGGGCTAATCAGCTTTTGGTCAAGGATTATCAGCCGCAGATGGTTTGGGCAAACAACAAGGAACAGGGGACAAAAATAGGCATTCCCAGAGCACTTGAGTTTTTTGTTTCCCTGCCGTTTTGGAAAGCATTCTTCACATCGCTTGGGTTTGAGGTGGTGGTTTCTAGGCAGAGCGACTACAACTTATTTGAAGAAGGCTTGCGCTCCGTTCCCAGCGACACTATATGCTTCCCCGCAAAACTGATGCACGGACACGTTGCGGATTTGGTAAAAAAGAAGGTGGATAGAATATTCATGCCTGTTATGATGGCTATCCCTACCGATCACAAAAAATTCAACGCAACAGCGGTATGCCCTGTTGTGCAAGGTACCCCCGCAGTGGTCAGGAATATAGACGACCCGGAAAAAAAACATGGCATTCCCGTTGACCAGCCAAACTTCTATTGGTACAATGATGATTTGCGCCGCAGCCAATGCGTAGATTGGTTTAGCAAAAAATGGCACGTCCCAAAAAAAGTTGTTGACTCTGCCGTAAGCGAGGGCGAGATTGCCCTGCAAAAATTCAGAGATACCCTGCAAAGCGAAGGGCAAAAAGTTTTAAACGATGCAAGGGCAAAAGGCGAATTTGTGGTTGTGGTAGCAGGCAGGCCTTATCATCTAGACCCATTGGTGAACCATTTGGTGGCAAACCATTTTACCCAGATAGGAATACCGGTTTTGCCGCTGGAGGCTTTGCCAGAAGCCTTTGACCAAGACATCCCTTCACATACCAGAATGGAAGCCCTAAATTCCTTTCACATGAGAATGATGGGAGCCACGCTTTTGGCAACAAAAGACCCAAGCATAGAGATTGTGCAGATAGTGAGCTTTGGCTGCGGGCACGATGCTATTCTCTCCGATGAGATGATGCGAATTTTGCACGAACGCTCCAACAAAGAATTGCTTATGCTGAAATTGGACGAAGGCGATGTCCGAGGGCCTCTTAGCATTCGCATCAAAAGTTTTATTGAAACGGTTAAGGTGCGGCGCGAAATGGAAAATTCAAAAATGCGGGTTATAAGCAACAACGCATTCCCGCCCCTCTTTCCCGCGCCATACACAAAACAGGACAAGAAGAAGCGCACCGTGCTAATTCCAAATTTAAGCCCGGCGTTCAGTTTTTTATGCGCAAAGGTCATGGAGCGGCAGGGTTTTAAAACGGAGGTTTTGCCGCTTGCGAGCAAAAGGGCTTTTGAACTCGGCAAAAAATTTGTGCATAACGATATTTGCTTCCCCGCCCAAGTAAACATAGGCGAAGGCTTGCTTTGGCTTGAACAGCACCCGGAACACAGCCAAGATGAAGTGTGCATGGGCTTGGCAAAAAATTGCGAGAACTGCCGAGCGGGCCAGTATGCCGTTATGTGCCGCAAAGCCTTGGACGAAGCTGGTTACCCAGGGGTGTCGATTTTAACAACGGGGTCAGATACAAAAAATATGCATCCCGGTTTTAGAGCCGGAGTGGATTTTCGCGTGCACATGCTTTGGGGCATGGCTATGATGGACGGCATAGAGATAATGTTCAGAGCCACGCGCCCTTACGAAAAAAATCGCGGCGAGTCTTTAAGGGTGTATAATTATTGGATTAAAGAGGTAATGCAAGAAACTGCTGGCAACATTCGCGGCGCGCTCAAAAAATTTGAGCAGGCAGTTGAGGCTTTCAACAACATAGAAGCCGATATATCTGTTCGCAGGCCAAGGGTTGCCGTGCTTGGCGAAATTTTGATGAAGTACCATCCGAGCGCAAACGGTTTTGTTGAGGAATATTTATTTGAACACGGGATGGAAGTTATACAGCCTGGGATGCTGGACTTTTTCAGAGTTGGCGAACTTGTCCGAATGGAAAAGGTTAGGCGCGGGTTGATAACGCACCCCTTTGTGAACTGGTTGATAGGCGGAGTTTCTTCAAAGCTCTATGCCAAAGCTGGGAGCGATGTTGAAAAAAGGGTAAAGAAATTCAAATTTTATGAGCATCACGCGGATTGCTATGAGATGTCTGATATAATAGAGAAAACGGGAATGTTGGACAAAACCTATATAACGGGCGAAGGCTGGCTTATACCTGGAGAGGTTTTGTCCCTGGCGGAACACGGGGTTAATAGCTTTATTATACTTCAACCTTTTGCCTGCCTTGCAAACCATATTTCTGGGCGCGGCTTGACAAAAGCCATGAAAGCGAAATTCCCGCACATTCAGGTTTTGAGTTTGGATTATGACCCAGATACAAGTTTTGCCAACATAGAAAATCGTCTGCAAATGCTGATAATTAACGCAAAGGAGTTAGAAAGTTTATGTGCCGTTTAATTTTAGTTATGGCTTTTTTAATTATGCTCACCTCTTGCGCGACTAAGAAGCCAAAGGTGAAACATCAACCCCCCTCTTCCCCTACCGCAAGAGATACGATTTACAGCAAAATCTCAGATACCCTTAAAATAACCGATAGCGTTTTTATAAAAGAAGCCGTATCTTTCAGAGCGTTGCAGAGAAGCATAGATTCCTTGATAGCAGGCAGAAGGATGGAAAGCGCCATAGAGCTGCTGAAGATCCAAGTTCAATACCACAACAATCTGGACCAGCTGGGGTTCCGTACATTGCAGCTTGCAAATTTGCTCTATCAAACAGGGCGTAGCGCAGAGGCTCTCGCTGTTTTAGAGGGATTTGCCGTATATAAACCTTCCATAGTTTCCTGGATAGACAGCGCAAACTCTTTGCACGATAAAATTATCGCGTTAAACAGAAACAATAAAATCCAAACAGACCAGCCTAAAACGGAAGTGATAAATTCTTTGACCGCGCAAATCCGCAATTTGAAAAGCACAAACGCAAATCCTGTTTTAATAATTGAATTGGCAGATAGCCTTCGCTCCATTGCCCCAGGCGATTCTATTTTGGCTTGGTTGGACAAGCAAGTTCCATCTCAATATGAAAGGGCGGATTCTTTTTGCGAAGAGCAGAGAAAAGTTGCCTCGGAGAAATTTGCCGCATCTCGCAAAAACAAAGCAAAAGCCAATTCTTTATTAACCGAGGCTATAGATGCTTTGGATAAATGCCTCGCAAAAACACCTTCTGCTGGAATGAAGAGCAAGGTTATGCAGAACAAGGAAATTCTCGTCAAGGAATTGAAGGCAGGGAACTGAAATGACTAGCAAATGGTTGATAATAATAGCAAGCATAGGGATATTCTCAATCGCCTGCGCACCGCTTAGGCCTCTAGGCCCAGACATGAACATCTCAGCTAGAACAGCTGCTGCCCAAAAATGGATAGATTCACGAAATATAACCGGAATATCCGAATGGGACAATGTTCTTTTGCCGTGGCTTGGCACTCCATACAAATACGGCGGAAATACCAAACGCGGCACCGATTGCAGCGGTTTTGTTTCCAGCGTATATATGGAAAAGGAGAAAATATCTGTACCAAGAACAACCAAAGATGGGTTTAAAAACGGGAAATCCGTTGATAAGAGCAGTTTGATTGTTGGGGATTTGGTATTTTTCAGCAGGCAGGGAAATGGGAACAATGTTAACCACGTTGGCATTTATGTAGGTGATGGAAACTTTATGCACGCGAGTACCTCCCTTGGCGTGACGATAACTCCGCTAGACGATAATCACTGGAAAACCTTATATCTCGGAGCTAGGAGATATTTGTGAACAGCCCAAGAAAGTTTATTTTACAAATTTTATGCCCAGACCAAAGTGGATTGATAGCTGCGTTCACCCAAGGGATTGCGCTTACTGGCGCAAACATTCTGGACTTAACCCAGCACACGGCAAAAGATATAGACACATTTTTTTTGCGTGCCCTTATTGAGTGTGAAAACGATGCGATTCCAAAAATAAAGGAACATTTTTCCAAAATGGAAAAAGAAAAAAATATGGAATGGCATCTGCACGATGCCGAGCATAAAACCAAGCTCGCATTATTTGGCTCCACCACCGACCATTGCTTTTACGAACTTCTGCTCTCCCACAGGGACGGGGCTTTGCCTTGCGAGTGGACGTGCGTGATTTCAAACCACACCGTTTTGGAACCTTTGGCGCGAACTTTTAATCTGCCTTTTTTCTTGGTTCCGAGCAACGCCTCAAAAGCCGAGCAGGAGAGCAAATTCAATGATATTCTGCACGCTTCGCAAACAGAGGGAATAGTGCTTGCGCGTTATATGCAAATTTTGAGCAAGGAATTCACAGAGGCTTGGAAGTACAGAATAATAAACATCCATCACGGCTTTTTGCCTGCGTTCAAGGGGGCAAAGCCTTATCATCAAGCGTGGGCAAAGGGCGTTAAGATAATCGGTGCAACGGCGCATTTTGCCACGGCAGACCTAGACCAAGGTCCAATAATTTGGCAGAGCGTTCAACAGGTTGCAGACACTGGGAGCATTGAGCAGTTTATTCAAATAGGCAAGGACGTTGAAAAGCGCACTTTGCTTTACGCCTTAAAACTCTGGCTTGAGCACAGGGTGTTTTTGCACAAAGACAGAACTTTTATTCTTTAGATTTCCAAATCCCCGCTCCAGATATTTTTTAAGCCAGTTTCCGTTCTAAAAAGCAGGGAACCATCATCATTGATCGCCTCAATAACCCCATCCAAAACCGAATTGCCCTCCACAAGCCTTGCCTTGTGCCCAGCAAAGCACCCCATTTTTCGCCAATCCTCTATGAAAGGCAGCAAACCTTCTTTGCATAAAATATCAAAATTGGCTTTGAATTTTTGCAGAAATTCCTGCAAGAGAACTTCCCTATCCCAAACTTTGCCGGTTTCTATGAGCATACTGGTGGCGAGGCGATCCAACTCCGCAAAATCGGCTTTTTCGGTATTCACATTTATGCCAACGCCTATGGATATACTTGTGCCGAGCAGCTCCGAGATTATTCCGCAGATTTTGCATTTATTCACCAGAATATCATTGGGCCATTTAACATTGGCGTCTATGCTTTTTTCACTCAGCATTTTAGCTATGGTTATGGCTGCAATCTGCGTTGTTGGGGCGTAAAATTCCGGCTTTAAATCCTTTGCTGGCAAAACAACGTTAAAGCAGAGGTTTTTCCCTTTTGGTGCAACCCACGCCCTGCCGTGCCGCCCGTGCCCACCTGTTTGGTATTCTGCGGTCACAACCGTCCACTCTTGCAGAGTGGCAAGATTTTCGCGCATGTATTTATGAGTGCTTTCGCACTCGTCTAGGGATATTATTTCTTTTGCGCTTTCCATTCTGTATAAAATGTAGCAAATGTTGGTGGGGGGTAAGTATCTGATTTTTCTTATTGACAAAAACTTATAATTTTGTATATTTTTGTCAATAAGGAGTTACTGTGGTTAATAGAAAATGTTATTTGGCAAAGCTTCGTTTATTGAAAAATAAAAACGTAATCAAGGTCATTACTGGAATTAGACGTTCTGGCAAGTCCACCATATTGGAGTTGTTCAGAAAGGAACTTTTGAAATTAAGGGTTAAAAAATCAAATATAATTTTTATAAATTTTGAAGAAAGGGAGAATTTGCATTTGGTAAATTGGGCGGTTCTTTACGATGAAATAATAAAAAAAATTAATAAAAATGAGAATTATTATGTCTTTTTGGATGAAATTCAAATGATTGAGAATTTTGAGAAAATGGTGAATAGCTTGTTTGTAAAAAAAAACATAGATTTGTACATAACGGGTTCCAATGCTCTATTGTTATCCGGTGAATTATCAACATTGCTCACGGGCCGCTATATTGCCATAAATATAACTCCATATTCTTTTGCCGAATACAGAGAGGCTTTTAATAAAGAGACAAATGCAGATAAATTATTCAGGCAATATATGAATGCCAGCCATTTCCCAGAAGCCGTAAATATTTCGCAAACAGCTCCTGAACTGGTAAATGACTATATCCGCAGCATTTATGACACGGTAATAAACAAAGATATTTCGCAAAGATATAAACTGCGTGTTGTGGATAACTTGAGGCGTGTTATAGATTTTGTGTTTAATTCCATAGGCAGCCCAATTTCTGCATCAAATATAGCAAATGCTTTGAATAAAAACTCCGATAAAAAAATCTCCCACAACACCGTAAAAAATTATCTAGATTATTTATGCCAGTCTTTTGTGATTTACAAAGCTAGGCGATACGATGTTAAAGGCAAGGAACTTTTAACAACCTGCGAAAAGTATTATTTGGTAGATTTGGGGCTTAGGCAAATCACATCAGGGGATAAATTTGATTCTGAATTAGGGCATAAATTGGAAAATTTAGTGTATTTTGAATTGCTCCGTAGAGGGGGAGAGGTTTTTGTAGGTAAAAACAAAGATAAAGAGATAGATTTTATTGTACAAAAGAGCGCCAAGGAAAGAGAATATTACCAAGTTGCCTATACTGTTACAAATGAAAAAACTTTTAGCAGGGAAATGGCAGCTTTCAAAAACATAAACGATAACTATCCAAAATACTTAATAACTATGGATTTTGATAATTCTTCCATAGATGGGATAAAAAAGATAAATGCCATAGATTGGCTGTTGGACTGCCAATAATTCACCCCCCTCCCCCCCTTTGTCTGAACCAGGAGATTAAAGGCTAGAAGCAGCGAATGGGGTGATGGCTACGGCACGAATGTTTATGGCTTTGGAGCACTTCCTGGAGGTTATTTAGATAACGAATTCAAGAATCTCAATATAGAGGGCATTTGGAGGGTTTCCACGGAGTCATCTAATACAGTCTCCCCTATAAAAATTATGAATTCTGGCAACGGGGTTAACGAAGATAATTCTAGTCCTAAAACAAGACAATTTTCAGTCCGTTGCGTGAAAGACTAAAGAAGGTACACAATGAAAACTCTATTCACAAAGTAATTGGTGGAGTGCTACGGAGCGCAGCGATGGCAACGGGAAAAAAGCCCACCTCTGGCACGCGAGCAACTGCTACGAGTACTTCCTAGCAGGCCTTGGCGGAGACGGCGATAACAAAGTCAATTATTTCAGCATCCGTTGCATGAAAGACTAAAGGAGCTACACAATGATAATCCATTCTCCACCCAAATAACAGCAACAGCTAATCTCCAAGGGAGAAGCCTCTGCCGAATGGCAGGGGCTTTTTACTTTTTTCTAAAATAAAAAGTGTATTTTTTTCGTACTGTTTACTGAAAAAAAATGTATATTATGGATGTGTTTAAGGTAGGCCTCAAAAATTCAGTGAAGAAATCCATTAAGAAACTCCCAAGTATTGAGCTTGTGCGTTTTAAAAAACTGGTTGAAGACCTTAAACAGAATGGCCCTGTTCGGTACAACTGGCCGAATTATGGCTTGCTCAAAGAAACAAACACGCATCACTGCCACCTTTCCTACAAATGGGTGGCTTGCTGGGTGGAAACGGAAAAAGGAATTAAAATAGAGGTGAATTATGCAGGCTCTCGTGAAAGTGCCCCATACGCTTGAAAACGGCAAGATGGGCGAGTTTAGAATAACAGGCAATGTTCCAGCTTTTTACATTGACCTTACAAGGCGGCTTTTCCCGAAAATGAAGGAAGAGCCAGCGGAAGAAGTTGCTGAGAATATAGATGACTGGGACTGGTGGAAAAAGAAAACTGCCAGCATAACACCAGGCAAATCGCTTCACGCCTTGCGCACTATGCGCGAAATGAAGCAGTCAGAGCTTGCGAGAAAAATCGGTGTGAGACCGCAGCAAATTTCGGATATGGAAAAAGGGAGAACACCCATAGGCAAGAAGATGGCTATGCGGCTAGGCGAAGCCTTGAATATGGATTACAGGCATTTTCTGTGAAAATGGGCTTTTCGGTAAAAGAGCCAAATCGTTATTTGGAGCATAATTTGAGGCTCCGCGTCAAGCGGTCATGGAGATTCGAGGCGACAGCTATATTGTAAATAGCATGATAAATTCGACTTACAATGCTATAAGAGTTGATGAAGGAAACCTCACTATTTCTGGTGGGACGATTTCGGCGGATATTGGCTATGCAGTTAAGAACAATTCCACTGGCACGGTAACCATCAACGGTGGGAAAATTACAATGCGTGGCGGTCCAGGCGTAGGCGTAGGGGTTTACAACGCTTCCACAGGCACGGTGAACATCAGCGGTGGGACAATCTCGGCTGCCTACACTGTTCAGAATGCCTCCGCAGGCACGGTGAACATCAGTGGCGGGATACTTTCATCGGCTGACCACGCTGTTTACAATGCTTCCACAGGTACGGTGAATATCAGCGGTGGGACAATGACATCTACAGGGAGCAAAACGACTATTTACGGTCTTTCATCTGGCGGCACAATAAACATTAGCGGTGGAGAAATTTCGGCGAGTAAAGGCTCTGTGATAAACTCTCCCGGCAAAGTCATTATATCTGCCCCGATGAAAATAACTAAATGATACGCAATAGCCATCTGCTGCTCACTCACTGGTGAGCAGCCGAAGGCTGGTCATTAATTTATATATTAACCCTCGTTAACTTATTCCAAGGAGCTACACAATGATAATCCATTCACCATTAAAATTCGAGTATGTAGATGACCTGTCAGTGAAAGCGAAACAAAGCATAATGCGTCTTACCGAGGATATGCTTGTGGTCTGCGATCGTGGCGGGTTCAAGAGCTTCCGCGTTCCCAAGGGAATGCACACGAATGGCGCGAGCATACCGCAGTCAGCCAAAACCATAATAGGCGGCAATTTCGACGGCTTGTATCTAGTGAGCGCGATAGTGCACGACATGCTCTATCTCATTCAGCACAACCGCAAGGAAGCGGACAATGCGTTCTACGATATGATGCGCGCACTGGGCGTGGGGGTGCTAAAAGCCACCGCCATGTATCAAGCCGTCCACCTGTTCGGAAAAGACGCGTTCAACTCGCCGATACCCCAAGAGGACGCCAAGGTGCTTGAAAAGATAAAAATCAGTATGAACAACAAAGCCGAGTACGAGAAAACGCTGTCATTGATAAAGGAGATGAATTCCAAATAACAGCAATAGCTAATTCTATATTCCCTATCATTAGGGAATATTTTTTACCTACTATTCCGTCGTCCTAACCTCCACCCAAGACTCAAACAACAACGCATCCCATAAACTGAACCGCATTCTCCAATGCGGTCTCTTTGGGGCGAACCAAGTCTTCTCTTGATGTATTCGCCACCTTTATCTCTATGAAGGTCAAGCCTTTGAGGTTTTTAAATTTTTCAATTAGGCTGCTGAATTCGCTTGCTGTTTTTATTTCAAAAACGCTTGGATAGCCGCAAACCCTTGCGGCTTCTGCGTATTTGAAATCCGGTGCGGCGGTTGGCATTCCGCCCACTGATTCGTGAGCCTCGTTGTTCAAGCAGATATGAATAAGGTTTTGAGCGTTCTGTTTGCCTATAAAAGCCATGTTGCCCAAGTGCATCAAAGCTGCGCCATCGCCGTCCATGCAAATCACCCTTTTGCTCGGAGATTTTTTTGCTATGCCAAAAGCTATCATAGAAGCGTGCCCCATGCCGCCCACCGTTAAAAAACATTGCTTATGATTGTTCAGCACAAGGTCGCTCTGCTCGTAAACCTCTCTTGATATTTTGCCCGTTGTGGACACAATCAAATCGTTATTATCCGTTTTCTTTATCAGCTCGGAAATAACATGTTCGCGATTTAGCTCACTGCCATTTGAATAATCTGCATTTACCCTTTTATCAAAAGTGTCTTTTTTTATTATCAGAGCAAATTGCTTTTTGTTTTCCAAGGTATTTTTTATTTTGCCAAAAACGCCATTTAATTCGGTTTCGCTCGTGTTTTTATCTATAACTTCGTGTTCAATTTCCAAGCAGTCAAAAATTCCCTCGGTTATTCGCCCCATAAATTTATGCTGCGGCTCATCTTTTGTGCCGGGAGCGCCGCGATAGCCTACTATAAAAAATATTGGAATGCTATAAACCTCGGCGTTTGCAATTGAAGTCACGGGGTTCACGGTGTTGCCTATGCCGCTGTTCTGCATATAGATACAAGCGGGTTTTCCCGTTGAGAGATAAGTGCCTGCGGCAACGCCAACCGCCGAACCTTCGTTGGGCACGGTGTAGTGAACAAGGCCGGTTTGCTCGGAGTTTATGTAATCGCAAAATTCTTTGAGCGTGGAGTCCGGGACTCCTGTCAAAACTTCAATTCCCAACTGCTTTATGTGCTGCGTTAAAAGCTCTGCTTTCATTTTGACTACTCCTAGTATTTAATAGGCACAGCTACATTGCAATGCTCCAATGCTTCTTTAAATACCGCAAAAAAATTCTCAATATCAGGGACATCAATAGCCCCAAAAGAACAAAGCCTAAAAGTTTCCATGCCGGAAATTTTGCCGGGGTAAATGGTGAAGCCCCGCTCATAGCAATAATCATGGACTTTTTCAAAATCCCAATTTTTGTCATTCGGGTATATCGCAGATGCTACCAAGCCTGCCTGCAATTCCTTTTTTATAAATTCTTTAAAGCCGAGCTGTTTAAGCCCTTTGTGGATAGCCTCGTTTACCCGTGCGTGTCTTTGATATTTCTGTGCCTCGCCTTCTTTGAAAAATTCCTCAATGGCTTGCTTCGCGGCGTAAATGGTTTGCACAGGCGGGGTGAATTGCATTTGCCTATAGCGAACAAAATATTCATATTGCAGATATAAATTGCAATAATAGGAACGCCTTGGATAATTCTTGGATTCCTCAATCAATTTAGTTTTGCCCACCACATAAGACAGCCCCGTCATACCCATTATGCCTTTTTGCGCAGAAGCCATGCAAAAATCTATGCAGTCTTTTTCCACATCTATTGGGAGCATGGCGTAGGTTGAGGTGGTGTCCACTGTGAATATGCAGTTATATCTGTGCGAGAGTTCGCCTATTTCGCGGATTGGGTTGAGCAAGCCCGTTCCCGTTTCGTTGTGGGTTGTGTAAACCAAGTGAATATCGGAATTGTTCTTTAGCATTTCCTCTACAGCGGCTAAATTTGGCCTCTCATCCACAGGCACTTTCATCTCTATGTGCGGCAGGTTGTAGCTTTTGCAAATTTCCACAGCCCTTGTGCTATATGCCCCATTGTTTATCACGAGTATCTTTTTATTTGCCGGCAAAAGCGAATTGAGGCAAACGTCCATATTTATGGTTCCCGAACCGCAAAAAAGAACCGAGGTGTATTCATCGCTGCCGTGAACAATGCGAACCAAATCCTTTTGGAGCTGCTCCAAAATATCCGCAAATTCCTTTTCCCTTGGGCAAATATCAGGCACAATCTGTGCCATCTTCACCGTATCCGTTGTGGTAGCGGGTCCTGGGTTTAGCAGTATGTTTCTTTTGATAGCCATCTGCGTTTAAAATGGAAGCCAAATAGCGAGGGCAAACAAAGCCAAAGCGGACATTCCGACAGTTGCATTCAACAAGTACGAGATTTTATTGAATTTTTTAGGAGCGGAATTGGAATAGCTCCATATAAAATAAATTATGCGGATATAATAGGCTGCGGAGACTATTGCTAAAATAAATGCCACTATCGCTATGCCCCAAACAGCTGGGGTTTCAAAAGAAGCCTTGACAAGGTTTACAAAAATCCTAAACTTGGCCAAAAAACCCGCCGCAACTGGCAAACCCGCAAGCGATGCCAAACACACGCTGATGCAAGCGCCTAAAAACGGCTTTCTGCGGGCGGTTGCGCGCAAACATTCCAAATCATCGTAATCGGGGGAGAGCGCAGAAATGCCAGCCAATGCCCCTATTGAACCTATGGCATAAGTGAGAACAAAATAAAAAGCCGAATTCAAATCCAGTTCCTGGGATTTTGCAAAATATGGGTAGCAAAAACCGAGCAAAATAAAACCCGCATTTGCAATCGCGCTAAACGCCAAAATTCGCCTTGCGGAAATCTGAGCCAAGCCCGTGATGGCACCAACGGCAATGGAAGCTATGCCAAGGCATAAAAACAAATTCGCTTCGCGGGCAATAACCACAGGCGCGGAACTGTTGAATAAACCGAACCACACTGCCCCCAAAGCCAAAAACGCTCCGATTTTAACAACCGCCGCCATATAACCCGTGACTGCGGCAAGCGCACCCGTATAGGCATCCGCAACCCAAAAATGCAGCGGAAAAGCACCTACTTTAAACAGCAGCCCAAGGGAGAGCATAAAAATCCCGGCTTGGTAAATTGTCTCGCGCCCTGCCAAAACATCGCTCTTTATTAAAGTGCTGCCGGTTGCTCCGTAAAACAGGGCTACGCCGTATAAAAACACCGCGCTCAAAGCTGCCCCGCTGATGAAATACTTAAATGCCGCCTCATTGCTCTGCTTTGAGTGGCGATTCATAGCTATAAGCGCGTAAATTGGAAAAGAAGCCAGCTCCATTCCTAAAAACAGAGGTATCAAATCCGCAGAAAGCACCATTATCATAATGCCTGCGGTAGAGAGCATAAGGAGGCAGTAAGCCTCGCCGCATTCGGTGTTGCTGCTTTTCAGGGTATTCTGCAAAGCGGCCGTGCCAATGGCGGCGCATAACGCTGTTGCATAGAGGAAAATTTCCTTAACATAGTTTAAGGAAAATAAATTCCACGGATCGCCAAAATTGCCGGAAATAACCCAGGTGAAATAAGCCGCAAGGGCTAGAAAAAACAAATTTATCAATGGCAAAGCATTATGCCTTTTGCCTGGGTTTAAAAACGATTCCGCAACTAAAGAAAATATCGCGCCTAAAGAGACTAGAATTATCGGCAAAAGAATTTTTAAATCATAGAAGAGGGAAGTCTCAATGTTCATCTTGTTCCTCCAAGTCGTATATTGCCAAACTGTCTTTTGCTAAACTATCACCTTCAATTAAGCTATCTCTTGCCAAACTGTCAAGAATCGCCTCTTCAAAAATCTGCTCGTATTCCGGTAATTCATAAACGTCTTCCTCTGTCCGTTCTTTAAATGAATTTAAAATAGGAGCCGGATGCAATCCAAAATAGAATATCAAAAATATAATTGGAATGGCTGCCGTTCCTTCAAATTGCGAAAGATATATATTGTCGTTCCTCGTGTTATTTGAAACCGGGCCAAACAGGGTGTGCTTAATCAACCTAAGCATATATGCAGCGGACAGTATAATTCCAACGCCGCCAACAATGGCAAAGATAAATCCCGCATCGAACAAGCCGCGCAAAATCAAAAATTCCCCAACAAAGCCCACGGTGCTGGGAATGGCAATTGCAGCTATGCCCAAAACACCGAAGATCGCAGCATAGATTGGATTTGTAGAGGCAAATGCTCCGTAGCATTTTATGTTTGTGCTGCCAGTCCATTTTTCAGCAATGCCGCCAAAAAAGAAAAGCCCGCCAGCCGTTAAACCATGCCCCACCAGCATAACGGCTACGCCTGCATTCACGGTTTTATCAAGGCAAAGCAAGCCGGCAACCGCAAGGCTTAAATGCGACATGGAGCTAAATGCCAAAAGTTTTTTTATATTCGTCTGCTTTAATGCAAGAGCGGCCCCGTACAGCATTGATAAAAGCGCAAGGGATATTAAACACGAGCCATATTCTGTATTCTGAAAGAGATTGTCAAACAATGGAACTACCCATATAGCAAAACCAAAAACCCCAACCTTTGCCATTGCGCCGGAGAGAATTGCAGAAAGCGAATACGGTGCTTCCGAATAAGTTATGCCCTGCCAGCTATGAAAGGGAAATATCGGGGTTTTTACGGCAAACGCTATTGAAAACGCTATGAGCAAAGGTATTTGAACTGAGAACGGCAAGGTCTCTATAGTTTTTATCAAAGAATAGATATTATCGCTGCCAGCTTTTGCCATCAAATACCAAACGCCAAAAAGCAAAGGGATGGAACCTGCCAAAGTGTAGATGGAAAATATTATAACAGCCTTTCTCCTTTTTAAGCCGCCGTGCAGAGAAATCAAAATAGCCGCAGGCAAAATCATAGCTTCAAAGAAAAACAGAAACTGCACGATGTTATATGCGGAGAGGAACGCCCCTATTATAGTACCTTCCAAAGCCAGCAAACCTATTGCAAATTTATTTATCCCCAAACTCAGAGCTTCCCTGGAATAGACAAAAGCCAAAAAAGAAAGCAGAGTGGTTAGCCAAACCATCCAAAGCGAAAGCCCATAGCCATATAGCGAAAATTCAATATCTATTCCTAAAATGGAGAACCAAGAGTAAATATCCGTTTGCTGCCCACCTATAGCTACCAAAGCAGTTGCCAAAATAAAAGGAATTGCAAAGCACAAAAGCCCCATGCGAAAAGCGGAATTATCCCTAGACGATGAAGCGAGCATCAAGAAGGCAAAAGCAAAAGGCAAAATAAGTAAAAGCGATACCAACATAAATTCTACCTAACAAAAAACACCAGCCAATAAACCAAAACAACAGAACTAATAACCGAAAGAGCAAGCTGCACACGCAACTTATTCGCCTGCATAAAACGCAAACCTTCTGCGCATATATAAGGAATTATGCTGAAGACATACATAGTTGTCCTCAAAAATTGATTCACCAAATCTAAAAAGAGTATGGCTATGCGCACGGGCAAAACCCCGCAAACATAGTGCAGAGCGTCAAAGGAAAAAGTCCAGATTTTCGCAAAACCAACCAAGTCGTTGTGCCCAGGGTACTTAGGAATTTTCTTTCTGAAATAAAAAACCGCAAACACAAGGCCCGCTATGGCTGCTGTGGAGCTTATTGCTGCTAAGAATATATTCAAGTGGCTTTCTTCGGTCAATGGCACATAGCCAGCAAAAATGCAGCCAATCGCCAAAATCCACATCGGGGCCTGCATAACAACGGGCGACTCGTGAAGATGTTCCGCAGTGTGTTTATCTCCCCTGAACTTGCCCAAGAACACCAGCACCATCAAACGGGTCATGTAAACAGCGGTGAGAAAAGCGGTGAAAAGAGCAATATAATATATAGGTGCGCCATGAACGCTTTCCAAAATCAAATCCTTGCTCCAAAAGCAAGCCAGGCCAGGCAAACCTATTAGGCTAGCCCAAGCCAAAAGCATAATCAAAAATGTGGATGGCAGCTTAAAGGCGAGGCCGCCCATTTTGCGAATATCCTGCTCGCCGCCCATAGCGTGTATAACCGAACCCGCTCCCAAAAACAGAGCCGCCTTTGTAAAGGCGTGTGTGAACACATGGAAAATGGCAACATCAAATGCGCCAACGCCAGCCGCCATGAACATAAAACCTAGCTGAGAAATTGTGGAATACGCCAGAACCTTTTTAATATCGTGCTGAACCAAGCCAGCTACGGCAGCCCAGAAAGCTGTTGCGAGGGCTATGATAAGCACGATAATCGGGATGAGCAAATCAAAAACGAAAAGCGCATAAAGCCTTGCCATCAAATAAACGCCAGCTGTTACCATTGTAGCTGCATGTATAAGGGCGGAAACAGGAGTTGGGCCAGCCATAGCATCCGGGAGCCATGTTAGCAAGGGTATTTGCGCACTCTTTGCAGTGCAGGCAAAGAACAGAAAAAGTGCCGCTAACAGTACCAAGTCGCGGATAAAAGGCGGGGAAAGGTTTATCAATGGGATAAAACTTACGGTAACAGCTTCATTCAAATTCGTATAATTCAAAATAGATGTCCCGCCCAAAGCCATCAATATGAACATACCCAGCAAAAAGCCTACATCACCAACCCTGTTCACCAAAAGAGCCTTGTTTGCGGCCTTGCAGTTTAGCAAATCCTTGTTCCAAAAGCCAACTAGCAGATAGGAGCAAAGCCCAACGCCTTCCCAGCCTAGGAATGTCAGTGGCAAGGAATCAGAAAGCACAAGGACTATCATGGAGAACAAAAACAGGTTCATATAGCACATAAAGCGGGTATAGCTGCCATCGCCCTTCATGTAACCTATGGAGTAGAGAACTATCAGGGTTGTTATTCCTGTTACGAACAAAAGCATTGTTTTTGTTAGGGAATCGAATAAAAAGCCAAAAGATATTTGGAAATCCCCGATGGAAATCCAGTCGCCTAAAGTTTCTGCATAAGCCCCGTCTTGAGGCATATCCAGCGCAAACATCACAGTTGCCACAAAAGAGAACAGAGGGAAGGATACAGCAAGCGCACCTATATAGGCTTCTGGAACAGGTTGCTCGCTCTTAGCTTGCGCCAGAGTTATTGCTCCGAGCAACAGCGCCCCTATCAAAGGAAAAAACGGTATAATCCATAATGGGATTTGAGAGGTCATAGACTTGGAAAATAGAAAATCAAGAACGCCCCAAAGAGCAGTTCGCTCAGTCCGTTGAAAATCGCCATTTTTGCCTTATTTTCGCCTGTTTTTTAATATATGAAATAAACCGTACGCTATTCCATAAAATAATATATATTAATATATAGAGGGCTATTCGGTTAGCCCCAGTACCGGAGGAGGGATGCGGAAGCGTTATAGCGTTAGAGTAGAACGTAAATTCCAAGGAGGACGATATGACTAGCGAGCAACTGCAAACGGAAAAGGTCGATCTTTATGGATGGCCTATAATCGTCGCGATGGACGTGGCGAAAATAGTGGCAATAATAGTCGCGATTCACTTCACAGGAGGATTGCTATGACAGAAACTTTACATCATTCAAGATAGAAAATTCTACCCCTCTACGCTCCGCAATTGTTCGGCGGATTGCTCTGGAGGGGTTGTGTTTATGTATATGCCGGTGCCAAGTTCAAAACCAGCGGGTCTCATTAAGCGCGGAGTAATTGCTATATGCCAATGGAAATAGCGCACGTCGCCATCCGGGGTTGGAACGGTTCTGAAATAGTAATTATAATCGGGGTCTTTTAGCAGTATATATATTTTTTTCAAAATCATCTGGAGAAAAACTGCTAAATCTTCCATTTCCTCTGTGCTTATAGTGCCGAATAAAGCCGAATGTTTTAACGGGCATATACGTACCTCATAAGGATATCTGGCGGCAAAAGGGCAAAACGCTATAAAATACTTGCTAACCGCCACTACCCTCTCACCCGCTTCAAGCTCTCTTTTTATCAAGTCGCAAAAAATGCAGGTGCCGTAAGTGTTAAAAGCACGGCGAGCATAAGTTAAGCTATCTGTTATGTGCGTGGACAAAACGTGGGTAGCTATTATTTGCGAATGCGGATGTTCAAGAGAAGCCCCAGCGGTAGCCCCATAATTTTTGAATATATTCACCATTGCGATGTTATGGTCGTTAGATAAAGCGTTGAATCTTTCCCTATACGATTTTATTATTTCATAAACTTCGGATTTTTCCATAAACACCAAATTTGCATTATGCTTGGGGCTTTCAATAATAACCTCTGCTGCCCCATATCCTTTGGCTAACAAATGTATTTTGGAAACGCGCTGCCTAGGCAGGGGTGTATCTGGAATTTGCTCTGGGCGGCTAACAGCGGCAAATATATTTGGCACCGAGCGCACCATCCAAGAATTTTCGATTTTAACTTCATAAGTGGGCGTCTGGCACTTATGTTCATTGCCTATGCAAAAAGGGCAATCCGGGCTATGCTCTGGCAGAGGGGTTTTATTTTTTGCTGTAGAGGTATAATCCGCAGGGCGTTTTGCCCTTTCAGATGATATTATCACCCATTCTCCGTTTACTACGTTTTGGCGGTATTCAGACATTGTATTTAAAGTAGAAAAAGTTTGCATAAAAAGTTTCTATATTAAAGGCTGTTTGGAGAACTAGGCTAATTGGTAAGTCAGCGGTCTTGAAAACCGCCGCCGTCAGGCTTGGGGGTTCGAGTCCCTCGTTCTCCGCTAAAATGCGAATTATAACCGGAGATTTGCGGGGGCGCGCATTGCCGCCCCTGAAAGAGAAGGGGGTTCGCCCAACATCTTCTAAAACAAGGGAAGCTCTTTTCAACATCTTAGGCTCGGTTGAGGGCTTCAATGTCCTTGATTTGTATTCGGGAACCGGCTCCATAGGTTTTGAGGCAATATCAAGAGGCGCAAAGCAAGCCTCTATGGTAGATATTTCCAGCAAACTTATGCAGGCCATAAAAGAGACCTCGGAAAAATGGAAAATCTCAGAAAAGGTGGTTTGCTTCAGAAACGATGTTCTGCGCTTTGCCGCTCAAACGCTGCAATCCACGGAAAGATATGATTTGATTTTTGCCGACCCGCCTTTTGCCAAAGAATACCCAGACCTACGAATTTTTTTGCCGAGGTTAAGCGAAGGCGGCTTTGCCGTTTTTGAAATGCCTTCCAGAAATATGCCAAAGTGGGCAGGCGAAGCTGTCAAGGTAAGGAATTACGGCGAGTCCAGCTTGGCGGTGTTTCAATCCTCTTTGTGTTCGCACACATCACCTTCATGCTCGGTTTCCAACGTGCAGTGATTTATGCCAAAGTGCAAGGCTTCGTGGCGAATTTCATCTTTGATTTTTGGAATGTTGCCAAGCGATATTTCGTTTTTGAGAACTATATGCGCGGTCAAGGCGGTTTGCGTTGTGGAGAGCGCCCATATATGCAAATGGTGAACGCTTTTTACTCCCCCTACCTTTGCTATCTCTTTTGCAACCTCTGCGGAATCTATATTGTCTGGCACTCCGTCCATGCTAATTCTAAGAGTTTGCTTTAACAGCACCCAAGTGCTTATAAAAATTACAACCGCAACTACAATGCTAACCACGCTGTCTATCCAGTAAAAGCCAAACACCATTATCACAGCACCGGAAACCACCACGCCAATGGACACAAGTGCATCTGCCATCAAATGCAGATACGCGCCCTTTACATTCAAATCATTTTCCTTGCTTTTGAAAAACAGCATGGCGGTAAAACCGTTTATGAAAATACCTATGCCTGCCGTTATCATCACAACTTTACCATCTATCTCCACAGGCGAGGAAATTCTCTCAATAGCCTCGTAAACTATGGCGGCTATCGCGAACATCAATATAACCGCATTTGCAAGCGCGGCTAAAATAGTCGCTTTTTTATAACCATAGGTGTATTTTGGGGTTGGCTTTGCCAGCGCAAGGCGGAACGCCAAAAGCGCTATAACAAGGCTTGCGGTATCCGCCAAATTGTGACCTGCATCTGCTAAAACCGCGAGCGAACTGCTAAAATAACCTACCGTGGCCTCTGCCGCGGTAAAAATTAAATTTAGCGCAATGCCCCATATAAAGGCTCTCCGCACGTTTTGAACATCAAAATGCGAATGGCTGTGCCCGTGCCCGTGCCCATGCTCGTGACTGTGGCTGTGTTCACCTTCCATTTAAATAATCCAGCACTTTTTGGGTTAAATCGTTTTCGTTTTTCCAAAATAGCACAGCGCCTGTGGCTCTATCCAAAACATAATCGTAGCCTTCGCTCAGAGCTATTTCCGTCACGGCTTTTTTTATCAGGGCTATTATGGGGGCGCTAACCTTTTCGTTCTCTGTCAAAAGCTCGCCTTTCCTGCCGTAGATTTTTTCGATGAATTTTTTCAGCTCCGTATCTCTGCGGGCATATTCCGCTTCCAATTCCCTTTTCTGCTCATCCGAGAGCATTAAGCTCTGTTTTTCCAATCTCTCTTTTACATAGCTGAGTTCTTTCTGCAGCAAGTTTGCCTGCTGTTCCCACTTTGCCACTTGGCGGTCGTATTCTTCCTGGGCTTTTTTTGTGCCTTTATAACCTTCAAATATCAGCTTGGAATCCACATGGGCAACGCGCATCCCATCCGCCGCCTGCGCTGCGCAGGCGAGCAAAAAAATAAAAAGGAGTTTCTTTTGCAAAGGCATAGCAGGAAGATAGTTATTAATGATTACCTTTAGTTAAATTTTTTGTGTTATTGGCCATAGAAGCAAAGGCGGTTATGCCTTCTGCGCAAAATCTTGCCACCAACATAATTAAGTACCCTAAAACTGCCATGAAAATCGGGGTGAACACTATAGTCACTCCCGCATTTACATTGGGAATGGCATTTTTTGCAATATCGTAGGCTACAATTCCAAACAATACAAAGCATGGCGCCAGGCTCACAGCCAAAATGCCTATATACTCGCCTGCTGTTTTGATATAGTCAGCGATTAGGGGTATTGCCACAAACTCGCAGTCCGTCCTGAACAGGGTATCTATTTTTTCCATCCTGCTCAAAAAAACCTGAAACCCAAGGCAGAAGGAAAACGCGATGGAGAGCCACATAAGCACAAGGCATATAGAAATGCCAACCGACTGGTATTTAAAAACATCAATGGCAAGCGCAAAGCCCAGCAGAAACAAAGGAACTAGCAAGCTAGCTACGGCGTGAAGCAAATAGAGCACCCAAAAACCTTTGCGGTAAATAACCCCGTTGTCAATCAAATTCAACACAGGTTTTATAAAACTCGTAAGTTTGCTGCCTTGGCCGCTTAGAAACCTATCAGGATACATAAGAACACTCCTTTTTTCTTATATGGGAATATAGAAATTCTATGACCAGCCTTTGGCTGCCTGCAATTTTTACACAGCAAACCGCAAAATATTCGAGAAAACATCGCTTTATTCACGGGTTTAAATTACCTTGGGGCAGAGATTTGTAGTTTTTACCAGGAGTAAAAACTAAAGTTAGGATGCCCGATGAATAAAACGGAACTACTTTTAGAATTTCAAGGAAAATATTTCTAAATTAAAACAGAAAGGTTTGATTAAACGTGTTGGAGCAGATAAAGGCAGTTATTGGAAGGTAATGAGATGAGAAAAATAAATCGCGAACGAATTTTAATACTTCTTAACCGAGCTAAAAACAGCGTGTTGCACAGACCGTTGTTTTACGTTTTGCCTTTGCTTGCGGCTTTGTATTTGATAGTTATCCCTGCCAAAATAGAATTTTCGGATGTAAAAATAACTAGAAACGGAAAGACGGAAAACATAGAATTGCCTTACTCGGTTGATATGGCAAGTGGTGAAGTGTTTATAATATCTTACAATTTATTGGTCAAGAATAAAAGAATTGCAAAGTTCAATGTGATTCCTGATGACTGCCTAGAAGAAGTTTCTGTCAACGGCGAGAAATTTCCGCTGGATGGCATTCAAGGTCTTTGCGATTATTCAAACGGAGCGTATCTTGATTTTTCAAAATATGTTAAGGAAGGCCTGAATCGTTTTGAATTTCACATAAGGAATGGCGGCGGCCTCGGCGGTTTGCGGATTGGAATATCCTATAACGTATTTAGGTCACTTCCTTTAATACAACATGTTTTTGTTTTGCTTTTTGCAATTTTCATTGTTTTGGCTTTAAAAAAATGGCATAACTTAAAATTAAATTTAGAGACAATTTTTGCTTGTGTTTTGTTTTTTCTTTTTGTGATTTATGCTTTTATGGAGTTGTGCATAAGGATAGATTACGAACTTTCTGGAATATATCAGGTTTGGGATGCCCCGATTTATTATGCTGTTGGTAGAGGAATAGTGAACGGTATTGCTCCTTGGAGTGGGCTTTGGGAAATTAAACCGCCTGGGATTTTCCTTGTGAGCGCAATTTCTTTTAAATTTTTTGACAGCCATATTTTTACATATTATTTTCAAGTATTTGTTTTGCTTTTAACCGCCGCTGTTCCCATTGTAGCTTATTTTTTGTTATCAAGTCATCGCTCAATTTTGAAATTTGCCCTCTCTCTGCTCGCTGGATTATTGCTAGCTTTGTATAGCTCAGAACGTTCGGGCGAATTTCAGGTGGAGTCTTTTGGGGCGGCTTTTGCTTGCATAGCGGTATTTGCAATGGCAATGCCAGAATTTGAAAAAAGGAAAAAATTGTGGATACCTGTTGCTGCTATTGGAATTTTAGGAGCCTGCGGGTTTAAGGAGCCTTTTTTATTCCCGCTCTTTGGAGTTTCATTAATTTTGTGCAAAGGTGTAAAGGAATGGACTTGGCGTTTTGCCTTGCCTTTGGCTATTGCCGTTTCGCTTGGATTTGTAATTCTTTTGGTCTGTGGCTGGTTTGGTGGGTTTTTGCATTATCTTGAATTTATGGTTTCTACTCGCAGTGGTTCATCATTTGGCAGAGCTATGGAATTTCATCACATATATAAGGATTTAAATTCGTTTTCCAGAGGTTTTACAATATCTTTGTTAATGCTTTTATTTTTGCCTTTCATTAAATTTTTTCAAAATATAAAAACAAATGAAGAAACTTCGTTTGCACAAATTGCGTTTTTTTGCACAGCCATCTTTTTTAGCTCTTATTCCGTTGCACTTGGTGGGGAATTTTTTGAGCATCATTTTGTATTCGCTTTGCCTTTTTATATGGCTTTATTTTTGCTTTTGCTAAAAAATTGGGATGGAGAAAACTTCTCTGTGGCTAAATTGGGATTATTGTGTTTGATTTCTCTTGCAATAGGGACAATAGATTTGCCGTATAGATTTGAACGAAACCAAAGCCCGTATAAGGGTATCAATCATTTTCATCTTACTTTTGATCAACGAACAAAATATTTGAACGAAAACGCAAAAGATTTTAAAGAGGCTGCTGCTTATTTGGATAAAAAAATGGACGAACTAGGCATAGATAGGTATGTATTTATAGGTGCCCATACTCCAGGTACTCAAATTTATGGCTGGACCAAACATTCTCCGATGGGTAAGTATTTTAATCAGCAGCCACAATGGTTAGGATTAGGTGCAATGGATTCTCTGATATTCAATCTTAAAAAAGCTGATGCTGTTGTGGTTGGAGCTAGGGATCATTTTGGACGAGGAGACTATTTTAATTCTATTCTGAACGAGCAATTTACAGGAAAAGAGATTAATAGATTTTCAATATATTTTCGTAAAAGTAAAATGGGGCAGTAATGGAAAAAGAATTTTACATTGTAACTCCTTGCTATAACGATTTTGAATCTCTCTATATTCTTTTGGAAAATATAGACAAGGAGAATGAAAAATATAAATATAACTTCTCTGTGGTTATTGTAAATGATGCTTCTTTGCAAGAGAACCCTTTTATTGACAAAAAATTTGAAAATATAAAGCAAATTACTCAAATAGATTTAATAAAGAACGGAGGGCATCAAAAAGCTATTGCTTTGGGGCTTTTGCATGTAAATTCAAATTTGAAAGAACGTAAAAATGGTGCGGTGATAGTGATGGATTGCGATGGCGAGGATAACTATTTAGATGTTTTCAATTTTGTGAATAAATATTCGGACGATAAAATTCTTTTTGCCAAAAGAAAAAAGAGAAGCGAGAGTTTGCTCTTTATTGTTTTTTATATTTTTTACAAATTCATATTCAAGTTATTAACAGGTAAAGTTTTGCAAAGCGGGAATTTTAGCATAATTCCTTTGTGTATGTTAAATAAAGTGGTTAATTTAAACGAAATTTGGAACCACTATCATGCTGGCATATTAAAATCGAAATTGCCTATAGAATATTTAGGTTGCAACAGAAGCAAACGTTATAAAGGGGAATCCAAAATGAATTTTTCTGCGCTTGTGCTGCACGGGCTTTCTTCTATTTCTGTTTTCAATGAAATTGTTTTTGTTAGGTTGACCATATTTTCTTGCATGTTTTTGGTTTTAAGTATTTTAATATCTTCTGTGGTTTTGGCGGTGAAATTTTACTTGAATAATGCCTCGCCTGGTTGGGTTACAACGGTTATAGGTATTTTGCTCATCATGTGCGTTCAGTTTTTAACCATAGTTATAACTTCCACTTTTCTTGTTTTGGGAAGGAGGAGTTCTCATGAAATTCGCAATGATTTTTGATAAAAAGTTTTTCAAGTTTATTCTTGTTGGAACAATCAATACTATTGTAGGCTCGGCTATAATGTTTTCGCTTTACAATCTAGCGCATTTGAGTTACTGGATTTCTTCTGCTTGCAATTATTTTTTTGGCAGTATTTTGAGTTTCTTTTTAAACAAGTATTTCACTTTTACCATAAAAGAATGGAGTTTGTTTATGGTAGTTGCATTTATTTTAAATACAGTAATTTCTTATTTTATCGCTTATGGACTAGCAAAACCATTAATAAACTATTTTTTGCAAAGCAAACCTCAAAATATTAGGGAAAATATCGCTTTATTTACGGGGATGTGCTTATTCACAGGTTTAAATTACCTTGGGCAAAGATTTGTAGTTTTTACTAGGAGTAGAAATGAAAAAGATCTTGCGTGAACCCCTGTTTTACTTGTTGCCTCTGCTTGCGGCTTTATATTTGGTGGCTATTCCTGCTCGTACGGAAATCTCGGATATAAAAATAACAAGAAACAATAAAACGGAAAACATAAAATTACCCTATTCAGTTGATATGGCATTTAGTGAAATATTTATAATATCTTATAATTTGTCTGTTGAGGATAAAAGAACTGCAAAGTTCAACGTGATTCCAGATGACTGCATTCAAGAGATTTTGATTAACGGTGAAATATTTCCGCTGGATGGTATTTCAGGGCTTTGCGATTTTTCGAGTGGAGCATATATCGATTTTTCAAGCCATGTTAAGGAAGGCTTGAATCATTTTGAATTTCGCATAATAAATAATGGTGGTCCTGGCGGGTTACGGGTTGAAATACCTTACAATGGGTTTAAATCGCTTTCTTTAATACATTATGTTTTTGCCCTGTTTTTTCTGCTTTACACGGCATTGCTTTTAAAAAAGTTTAGATTCAAATTTATTGCCACTTCCATTATACTATTGGGAATAGCAGTGCGTTTAGTTCTATACATTTATACAGGGCCTACGGAGTACTCCTACGATACTGGCGGCCATTTGCAATATATGCAAATAATTTCCGAAGAAAAACGGCTGCCGCAAGATGATGAATGTTGGAGCTGCTATCACCCGCCTTTGTATTATGCCTCCTTTGCTGTGTTAAAAAATCTTGCAGACCGTTATGACCCTAATTTTACTAATAGAATTTTACAGCAGGCTCATCTTTTGCTTTCTTTTGCAAGCATTATTTTGGGAGTAGCGTTGATTCTAAATTTGTTCGGGAATTGCCGTATAGCATATTTAGCTGCTCTTGTTTCTGTACTTTGGCCAGGTTTTGCTATAGCTGCGCCACGAATAGGCAATGATGGTTTATTTTATTTTGGTGCTTTATTCTGTATGCTGTTTGCGCAAAGATATTGGCGTTTGCATAAAAATTCGGATATACTTTTAGCATTTCTAGGGGCTTCTATTGCTTTAGCAGCCAAAGCTACGGGTTTTGTTATTTTGGGCGTTTGGATTGTTGTTTATATTTTGGGTGCATTGCGTTCCTTAAGGTTTGGCTCCTTGCGGATATTGCTTGCCTCGGCATTCATAGTTTTGTTGTTTGCAGGATTTTCAAATTATAGAACTATTGTCGGCGTTTTTGAAGGGAAAAAATTAGGGTTGGTTGGAAATGCTGGCGGTTTAAATAGTAATTTACGAGTTAATAATACAACAGGCAATTATTTATATTTTGATTTGCGAGATTATTTGCTGGAGCCTTATGCTTCGGCTTGGAATGATAACGGCGGACGGCAGTATTATTGGAACTATTCCTTAAAAACATCTCTGTTCGGGGAGTTTAGGTTTTGGAGAGCTCCTGTAGGATATATATTCGCAACAGCATTAAGCACCTTTGCCTTGCTTATTTTTATGCTCGCTCTGTGGGGCATAATACACGCAAAATTCAGAGATTTACCACCTTTGCTTTTTGTGGTATTTTTATTTGCGGCGCATATTTATTTACGGGTTAATTACCCTTTTTCATGTACAAACGATTTTCGTTATATTTTCCCCGTGCTATTCCCGCTTGTTTATTTTGCCGTGTGTGGAACGCAAATTTTGGGAAATTCCCGCTTGAGAAAATTTTCGTATATAGGTATGCTCTCTTTTGCCGCCTTGTCTTTTACGTTTATTATTGGGAAGGCTATTTAGTCGTTCCTTAAAAAAGCCATAAAGCCAAAGAAATCCGAAAGAAAATGATAAAAGGGGTTGCAATTTTCTACCATAATTGTTATATTTTAGGTATAAAAAGCGGTAGAAAAATGATAGGAA
>Ga0268262_10001583_pt1 | contig 27911 bp, 21 predicted proteins | sample TergutNc150P3_FD_190354 | JGI IMG/M metagenome (GOLD analysis project Ga0268262, IMG submission 190354) | Nasutitermes corniger P3 segment gut microbial community from laboratory colony in Florida, USA - Nc150 P3 (SPAdes) (version 2) | ecosystem: Host-associated > Arthropoda: Insects >... | reverse complement strand
TAATGATGAAACAAAGAAGCTTGAAATTTATCTGCCTGATTATCTGGGCATGTATAACGGTTTTATCAGTCCATGGTCAGTACAGAGCCGAGAACCTTAACAACTGGGTTTTGGAAACATTTAACGGAACTGGTGATTCAATATATAAATGGAAAACGGACAGTAGTCGATTTATCACCAAAACCGATGATACCGCTTATCCTATACTCACTTACGTTGACGCGTATCCAAGCCAGGCTTTCAGGGCGGGAAAAGCCGAAGGTTCTCCGAAAAGTTTTGGGATAAACGGTCGTTTTGATCGAAGAGGCTATAACTGGATTGATATTTACCCTGTTTTAGCGGATGATCCTGATGAAAAGCCGATCGGAATACCGATTCCCGGCAGAATGAAAAGAATGGATATGTGGGTTTGGGGATCCAACATGAGGTATTACATGGAAGTTTTTTTCAGGGATTATAAAGGCGTAGTTCATATTCTCAACTTTGGAAGCGTTTATTTCCTCGGCTGGAAAAATATGAGCGTGAATATTCCAACTAACCTTAATCAAACGGTATGGACGGAATCAGAACCTGAAAAAAGGGCGAAGGAGCTTGGAAAAGATATTTCGGATAAGCCGCAAATAAAGGACGAGCCTACTTATCCAAGTTTGCACTTCGTAAAATTCAGGTTGTGGACCCAGCCTGTTGAAAGAGTTGACAATTTTTATATTTATTTTAAACAGCTTAAAATTCTGACGGATATAAATGAGGCTTTATTTGACGGCAGTGATTTGGCTGATTTTAAGAATGTTCAAAAGCTCTGGTCTGCAAAATAAGGAGTATCAAAATGAGAAAATTTTTAATTATTACTTTAATACTGTGTGTCGGAGGTTTTGCCTTTGCCCAACAGCAACAAAAACAAGAAGTTGGCGCGGCTGAACCGGAAAAGCTTGGAATTGACGCCGGACAACAACTGATAAAAGAAGTGTCCGTTGACAGGTTTGAACATGACGGTTTCTGGAGATCCAAAATGTCACATGACGACGGTTTCCCGACAAGCAGGTTGTTTATAGGCGCTCCCGCCGGAAAACAAAAAATACCCGATGAAGAAGGTATGAATATTCCCGATCAATACGTACTTGGTACCAGAATAGATTTTCTCCGCAGGGGATACAGTCAGTTCTTTATTTATCCCACGCGCCCTATTCCTATAGAAGGAATAGCGAAAACCGTTTCAGTATGGGTTTCGGGACGTAACTTTAATCATGAACTTTACCTGTTAATCCAGGATTTCTTTGGCAGAGATTATGAGTTTAGCTTTGGAAAACTCAATTTTATCGGCTGGCAAAAATTGACGGTTACTATTCCTCCGGCTCCGGAAAACGAAGGACAACCCGGCGTAATTCAAAGAAGCTACCATTATCACGGCAACTACGGCATAAAAATAACGGGCTTCAGAATTGATTGCGATCCGATGGAAGCAAGAGGCAGTTACTATATTTATTTAGACGATCTCCGAGCGGTTACGGATCTCTTTACCGAGAATCACCGCGACGCGGATGATATGGTTGACGGCTGGTAGAAGCCTGACACGACCTGACCACTTGTAAGTGGTCAGGTTATCCTCATGATATTAAAAGGAAAAGGAATTGCCCCCGGAGTTGCCGTGGGGCAAATATATGTCTACGACGAAAAATTTGACATTCCTTGCGAAAGCCTGGTTCCTTCGGGAGAGGAACAGGCGCACCTTGATCGTTATTATTCGGTAAAAAAAGAAGCCTTGGACGAGATTGAAAGGATTAAGTCCACCGTTGGAAGCGTTGATCCGATTAAAGCGGAAATTTTTACCGCCCACAAAGAAATAGTAGAAGACATCATTATTAACGAAGAGATTCCGGCAAGGATACTTAACGAACATTGGACCGGAGATTGGGCGATTTACCAGGTATATGAAACCGTTCTTGGCGTTTTAAGAAAAAACTCGGATTCGCTTATCGCCGAACGCGCGGCGGATTTTGACGATATTCGCGCCATGCTTCTGCGTTTATGGTACGGGCAAAAATCAAGCTCTCTTTCCTCTTTAAAAGAACCGTGCGTCATCGCCACCCGCGAACTTAAACCTTCCGGAACCGCCGGTTTTAACAGCGGCAAAATATTGGCGATTCTTACCGAAACCGGCGGGGTAACGTCGCACGCCGCAATTATCGCCAAAAGTTACGGGATCCCGGCCGTTTTGGGCATTGAAGGGTTATTAAGTACCGTGAAACAGGGGCAACGCGCCGCCGTTGACGCCGCGGAAGGAACCGTGATTATTGATCCGGAGGAAGAGATTGAAAAAGAGTATCAGGAGAAAAGCGGCGTTTTTTCCCGCGACAGAAAAGACGCCGAAACATTTCAGAAGAGGGAAGCGCTCACTCTCTGCGGGACAAAAATTGACATCGGTCTTAATATTTCAAACGCCGACGATGAAGAACTGAGCGCGCAAGGTTACACGGACGGCGTAGGTTTGTTCAGGACTGAATTTCTTTTTATGGAGCGTAATACTTTGCCTTCACAGGAAGAACAGTTTTTGATTTATAAAAAAGTTTTGGAAAGTTTCGGCGAAAGACCGGTTATTTTACGCGTTCTTGATATCGGAGGAGACAAACAAATACCATATATAGAACAAAAACACGAAGATAACTCATTTTTAGGAAACCGGGGCATAAGGTTATGTTTCAGTAATCTTGAAATTTTTAAAACCCAATTAAGGGCCGCGCTTCGCGCTTCTATTTACGGCAATCTTTGGCTTATGCTCCCAATGGTGGGTTCCATTGACGATATAAAAAAAGCAAAAAGAATAATCGCTAAAATAAAGGGCGAGTTAAAAAAAGAAAATATCCGATTTGGCGATGTTAAAATCGGTATAATGATAGAGATCCCCGGTATCGCTCTGATTGCCGGTTTGGCGGCGAGGGAAGTTGATTTCGCGAGCATAGGCTCAAACGATCTTTGCCAGTATTTGTGCGCGGCGGATAGGATGAACGCCGCCGTGGAACCTTATTACCAAAGTTACCACCCCGCGATGTTCAGACTGATAAAAGAGACGGTATCGGCTTTTAATAACGCCAAAAAGCCAATATCAATTTGCGGAGAATTGGGAAGCGATCCGTTCGCCATACCCGCCCTTTTGGGTTTGGGCTTGCGTAAATTCAGCATGGGAGCCGCGTCGGTAGCGGTAGCGAAAAGGGCGATTGCCGCTGTTACGGTGGCGCAAGCGGAAGAAATGGCGAAGAAAGTTTTAAGTTTTTCTACCGCTTCGGAGATTGAAAATTTTTTATGTCCAAATAACGAATAGCAAAGGGTAAGAGATTCTCTTTCATTTATTATTTGATAAAGGCTGTTCCGGGGGATTGTTTTTTTCATCTGTTGCCGGCTTTTCCATTTGTACCGTTTGAACCAAATGTTCAATATTCAAAAGAAGAACAGGGCTCCCCGAAAATTGAAGACTAGTGAACATTGAGGAAAATTTCATGGCGCTTAATGTTTTTGGTATGGGGTGGAATTCATCATCGGGGATTTCAGTGTCGCGTTTTACTTCGGCGGTCAAAAGAACTATTTTATTTTCGTTGCTGTCCCATTTCCTCAGAATAACGCCGTGATATACGGTCTTATCCTTCATTTTAAACAGTTCCGGAAGGGAAACATAGGTATTTCGCTTTTCCTGATCATGCAGTATTGTTTTTTCGGTTTTTTGATTGTACAACATCATCGAACCGACCGCGTCCATGGGGATTGCCAAAGTAAAGCTGGGATAGGCGCTTAAGAATACCCTCATTATTAAACCGTCCCTTCCGCCGCGGCGCGGGCCAAAATGCGTTGAATATCAATCACAAACACATCCGATTCGTTCCATTTAAACGAGGCGTACACCGTACCGGTTGTTTCATCCGGTCTTGATCCCGCTTCTAAGCGGTTCAATTTATCCGGCGTTATGCTCGCGATACCGGATACTTTATCTATGGAAAACGCGACATTATCTATATCGTCCTTGATTACCAGCGCCTCGTTACGGGGACCCGATACATTAGTCAGTAAAAAACCTACGTCCAATAAAGCATAGGGAATCGAATAACGACTAATAAAGCCCAGCACATAGGACGGTAAAAGGGGTAGAGGAAATACGGGATCGCAATTCGCGACTTCTCCGACGACATCCGCCGGAAAAGCGTAATGTCGATCGGAAATAGAAAAAATCAAAAATTTTTCTTCATTGGCGTTGTTCTGTATTTCCGCCGTTTCTGACATGGACATTCCTTATTTATTATACCATATCCGAATTGTCAAGGGAATCCCCTTGTTGAATCTATATCGCGACTATGCTAAAATAATTAAAATTTCCCAGGAGAGCGTGGAATTAGAATGGATAAAAAAAAGGGGGGGTATGTTGAAGGAACCGTTTCAATCGTAATAAATTTTCTGTTATTTATCTTGAAAATGTGGGCAAGCGTAATATCGGGTTCTGTCGCGCTTGCGGCGGACGCGTGGCATACATTGTCCGATTCCATCAGTTCGGTAGTGGTTGTTATCGCCGCTAAATTAGCGACAAAAAGGGCCGACAAGGAGCACCCGTTCGGCCACGGCAGATGGGAACAGATCGCGTCGATTTTTATAGCCGTAATTTTAGTCGTTATCGCGTTTGGTTTCTTGGAAAGCTCAATCAGACATTTTTTGGATAAAGATACGGTGGAATACGGGATTATAGCGATAATTGTTACCGCCGTTTCAATTCTTGTTAAAGAATTGCTCGCGCAATACGCGTTTTATATCGGGCGCAAGACTGATAATTCCAGCGTAAAAGCCGACGGTTGGCATCACAGATCGGACGCGCTTTCTTCCGTTGTCGTGCTTGTCGGTATATTATTCGCGAAACATTTCTGGTGGATTGACAGCGTGTTGGGGGCGATTATCGCCCTGATGCTGTTTTACGCGGCTTTTACAATTTTAAAAGAAGCCGTAGATAAAATTTTAGGCGAAAAACCGGATCAGGATTTAATAAATAGAATAACAAGTGAAATCCAAAATATATACAATGATGATTTAAAAATCCATCATTTGCATATTCATAATTATATTTCCCATAAAGAATTAACCTTTCATATAAGGCTTAATAAGGATTTAACGATAGAAAAAGGCCATAGGGTCGCGTCGGATATTGAAGAAATTATTTTAGATAAACTTAATATGACCGCTACCATCCATGTGGAACCGTTGAAATAATTATTACCATGTGGAGCCGTTGAAATAATTATTAGCGTCGTTAATTACTAATGCAATGTTTTTAATAACGCCCTTAATTCCGGGTTTGCCGCGCTTTCTATAGGCTTGCTTGTTTTTTTCGCTTGAAGAATTACTTCGTCTCCCGGCTCGATACGGTCAAAGAAACCGTTTCTCGCCAAAGCGCCTATGGCTATCTCCTCGTCAACATCGGTGATTGTCAGTTTTCCGACAAGTTCGTCGTTTGAATAAATGACGGCGATGCCTTCGTTTGCCGTCTGCATACGGCCGCGTTTTACAACGTCGTATGCCGTATCCTTCTGTATACCGTCGGCTTTTCCTTTGTTTATCAGCGCCTGTCCCTGTTTTCGGATAAGAAGTCTGCCGCGAATCGGCAATGACGATGAAAACTGGGTTACTATGCCGCGGGATGCGTCGCGCAGTCTGTCAACCCCGGTGCGGTATGTGTAAAAATTTCCGGCGGGAGAACCTGTTCTTCCCACGAAGGCTTCGGCTTTTATGGAAATGTCGCGTTCGTTTTCCGTAACTGAAACAAGAATAAAATAATCCGCTCCGCTTTCCCTGGCGTGCCTGAAAGCCTGTGAAAAAACAGCCTGGCGCAAATCCAGGTTCATCGGCGCAATATTACGGTCGTGTACAAGCAATTCGCGAATAACGCCAGCGGCGACGGAACCCGCGTCGGCGTGGCAGAAGCTTGACTGCCCCGCTAGGGAGAAGACCGCTATCTTCCAATGCCTTTCGGCCAAATCAACGGGATTCACTTTCCATTGTTTAAAGAGAGCGTTGGATAAAAGGGAGCCGTAGGCTTCCACCGCGTCGTTTATGCCGCGGTCGGCCATGCCCTGATTTTGCAGGAAGCGAAGTTCCTCAAGGTAGCGGGCAGGGTAGCCTGAAAGCCTGAGCAATTCCGCGTATTCGCGCCTGTCCGCGGCAAAGGGATTCATTCTTAAACCGCGGCGGTACTCAAAAAGCGCCTGTTCAATTAAATTGCGTTGGCGGAAACTTCGCGCTTTATTAAAGTGCCATGTCGCGTATCTCGCGCGTCGCGGATCTTCAAGAGCGGTGGAAGAGAAAAGAGTTTCTTCCAACACGGCGCGGATAAATTCATCTTCTTCATTTATGGAAAGGGCGGTTGATAGGATTGTTATCGCGTCCTGATTGCGGTTTAACCTTAAAAAAGACAACCCCTTTAAATACCATGCGCCCATATCCTGTCTGTTGCCCGCGATTATCACATCGCAAAGCCGCGCCGCTTCCTCGTATTCGCCGTTACGGTAACGAAGCGTAGCCATTAAGGACCGGCTTGGCACGTGATCCGGTCTATAGTAAAGGGAACGTTCTGCGAAACCGATAGCCTCCGTGACCTTGTTGTTCATTGAATAAATGTAAGCGGCGTAATAGTAAACTCTGTGATCGCCCGGATGCTGTACAAGGGCGCTGTTTATGTAATTTGTAGCGGTATCGCCGTCGCCAAGAGAAAGAGTTACAAGGGCGAGTGAGATTAAAAGTCTGCGGTCGTCGGGATAACGCCTTACCGCGTCACGGTAACGCAACATGGCTTCGGAAGGTCTGTTTCTCGCTATGTCAAGTTCACCGGCGGCGAACAGGGTTTCCCTGTTGTAGGGTTCTTTAGCGAGTATTTCGTTGACAAGTGTGGAGGCCGCGTCCAACTGCCCGAGCGCGATTAGGGTAAAAACCTCCAGGTTAGCGACCGACATGTTGGTACGCGCGAGCTGTTTCGCTTTTCTTACCCAGTTAAGCGCTTCGTCAAATTCCGCAAGTTCGTAGTAACATTCCGCGAGAGAGGCTGTTCCCTCGGCGTGTGCGGGGTTTAGTCTTAAACATTCAAGAAATGATTCGACGGCGGAGTACCAGTTTTCATCGGCCATCTGGTTTTTACCGCGCTCAAAATACGCCGCCGCCGTTCCCTGCGTCTGAGCGGAAACCACTACGGGAAAGAACGACAAAGCGCAAATAAGACAAATTAAAATTCTCAAACGCGGCATTTTACCCCCTCCCCTGTAAAAACAACTATTCCTTTTTATGAGTTACGATTTTTATCGAGTTGATTTTATGCCCGTCCATTTCATGTATTATAAAATCGTAATCCTTATATTCAATCTTTTCACTCTTTACCGGTATCTTGCCGAATAAATCAAATACAAAACCGCCGAGCGTGTCAAAGTCATCAATGGGAAGGTCCATGTTTGTTTCTTCCGCTAAAAATTCAAGGTTTACCCTCGCGTCGCACATCCACACGCCTTCGCTTATTTTTACCAGGTCCTCGGTTTCGTGGTCAAACTCATCCTGAATGTCTCCGATTATTTCTTCTATTATATCTTCCATGGTAACGATGCCCGACACCCCGCCGTATTCGTCCACCACTACCGCGATATGTACTTTTTTACGCCGCAGTTCCCGTAAAAGATCGTCGATGTGTTTGGACACCGGCACAAAATATGGTTTTCTAACCAAAGTGTTAATGGCAAGAGGCTTGTCGTTTACTAGCGCTTTTAATACGTCTTTAACGTGCAGTATGCCTATTACATTATCTACCGTATCCCGATATACGGGAAAACGCGAATGATCGCTTTCGGAAATGCATTTAAGCAGTTCTTCTTTTGAGGCGGCGGCAGAAAGAAAAACGGTGTCGGTTCTTGGAACCATAACTTCTTTGACGGTGGTGCCCGATAATTCCACGACGCCCCTGATCATCTGTCTTTGATCTTCTTCCAGTTCTTTAATAGCGTGCGGATTAATCTTGAAAGGGGTTTTCAATTTTTTACTCCCGTTTTGGGAATTATTTGTTCTTTTCCAAGCTTGTTCAGTATCTTCTCCTGTAACGCCAGCATAGGCTCGTTCTTTTCCAAAGTTTTATGATCCATTCCGTCTAAATGCAGAATACCATGAATTAGCAATCTGCGTAACTCCTCGTCCTGCGGGGTTTGGAAGTAAAGGGCGTTTTCCTTCATAGTGTCCAGGGAAATTACGATATCTCCCGGCAAGTATGTTGTTTTTCTTCCCTTTTTTATTGTTTCGCCGAGATTAAACGAAAGTATGTCCGTAGGTTCGTTTTTATCGCGGTATCGGTTGTTTAAATCCGTAATTGTTTTATCGCCGCAAAAAAGAACGGACAATTCCCAATTATTCCGTTTTATTTCATTAAGGACTTTCAAGGCGAAACGGCGGGCGTTATCGCTCCAGGAAGGCAGGGGTATTTCCTGCGCGCCGACGGTGACGTTATTCATCCTGCTTTTCCTCTTTTTGTTTGGGGTACTCGATTCTTGCGTGATAATAACCCGCGAGTACTCTTACAAATGATTTTTTAATTATTTCCAAGTCGCGGAAGGACAGATCGGATTCGGAAAGTTGCCCGTGATCTATTTTTGCCTCGAATAACTGTTGAATAAATTTGTCAATTTTGCCCGCCGTGGGCTTGTTTAAGGTACGTACCGCAGCTTCGGTAATGTCCGCGAGCATTACGATAGCCGATTCCTTTGAACGCGGCGGATTGCCCGGATATGAAAAATCCTCGGAACTGACCGTTACCTCCTGCTCGGTTGCCTTGTTGTAAAACCACGAAATAATCGAGTTGCCGTGGTGTTCGGCGATGATTGATATTACGTCTTTGGGAAGTCCCAAACTTTGCGCTTTTTCAACGCCCAGCTTTACATGGCTCCTGATTATTGTGGCCGAAAGGCGCGGAGCTATTTCATCGTGTCTGTTGTGATCGGTTTGGTTTTCGACAAAGTAGTCGGGATTTTCCATTTTTCCGATGTCATGGTAATAAGCGCCGACCCGCGCGAGTAGGGCGTTCGCCCCTATGTCCTGACATGCCTGTTCGGCCAGATTTGCCACCATCAGAGAATGGCTGTAGGTTCCGGGAGCCGTTGTGAACAGTTTGCGTAAAATAGGGGCGTTTAAATCGGACAGTTCCATAAGCCTGAACGGCGTTACCGCGTTCAGGGCGTGTTCAAGAGGCGGTAAAAAGCCGATGGTTAACATTCCGCAGATAATGCCGTTAAGCGCGGCCCAAAATAAAAGAGCCGGATATTCATAAAAATTAGCCTGACGGATGAGCAATACCACCACGACCGCGAAACAATTAGCGGCCGCTATGACAAGGCCCGCCTTTATAAGGCTCATTCTGTTTGATTCGTTATGAAGGACGGTAGACGCGGCCGCCCCCGAGACAAGGGCGATTAAATATGAATAATTGTCAAAAGCGCCGATAAAATACGCGCCTAACGGCATGGCTATCGCCATGATCATCGCTGGTTTTTTTCCCAAAAAAACCGCCAACAGCATTATAAAAAGCCCGGTGGGAATAGCGAGGGATATCGGGAAGGCTTCGACGAAAGAAGCAAGATATTTAATTAAGACCGAACCGATGATATAAGCTCCGGTAATGGAGGCGAGCAGATAACGCTCGCTGTTATTTAACTCTTTGCCTAGAATCGCGCGACCCTGTAAAATAACATACATGGCGTAAAAAGAAAAAACAAGAAAAATTGTACCGATAATTTTTCGCATTTCTTCCATATGGCCCATATTTTCGCATACAATCATCACCGTTATGGTAATGACGCATAACGCAAAACTAAAAACGGCCGGGCCTGAACGGAAACGGCTTAATACCGAGTTAATAACTTTTTTTTCATTTTCATTTTTCGCTTTCATTATATGCCCGTATTATTTTTTTTATCAACGGATTACGCGCCACGTCGCCTGTATGCAGGAAAGAAAAACTTAACCCTTCGACATTTCTTAGTATTTCCATGGCGTGTAAAAGCCCTGAATCCGACTTGCGTTGAAGGTCTATTTGAGTGCTGTCCCCGGTAATTACGGCCCGCGTGCCCGTGCCGATTCTTGTTAAAAACATTTTCATCTGTTCTTTGGTCGTATTCTGCGCCTCATCTAAAATAACCATGCAGTCGTTTAAACTTCTTCCCCTCATGTACGCTAGCGGCGCGATTTCTATTGAACGGGTTTCCTCCATTCTGGCAATCACGTCGTATGGAACAAGCGATTCCATAGCGTCGTAGAGCGGTTTTAAATACGGGTCAATTTTTTGGGCTAGATCGCCGGGAAGAAAACCTAAATTTTCACCCGCTTCCACTACGGGGCGGGTAAGGACAAGTTTTCGCATTTTTTTGGAAAGCAACATTTGCAGGGCGTGCGCGATTGCAAGATATGTTTTTCCCGTGCCCGCCGGCCCTATGCAGAAACAAATTTCATTCTCCCTCATTCCCTGTATATATAGAGCCTGATTTCTTGTGCGGGGATATACGCGGTTAAAACCATGGGGGATTTGAATCATTGAATCGCGGAAAAAACTCCCCGCTTTCTCTTCAGTTTCCGAAAAAGGCAAATCATCCGCAAGGGCGCGGATATACTCGGCAGACGGCTGTTCGCCCTCATTTACCGCTGTGATAAGATTATCCATCATCGTCCTAAAGCGTTTGATCCCGGCCTCATCACGGCTTTCAAAATGAATTTCATTGCCTCTTGCCGTGATAAAACCGCCCAGAGTACCTTCTATAACCTTAAGGTTCCCGTCATTCGCGCCGCAAATTCCGGAAAGAAGCTCCCTGTTTTCAAAAGCTATAGTTATTCCGTCCTCCAAAAATACCTCTTTAATGATTCTATATCCTGATAAATAAGCTAGTCAAGTGGGGGCAATAAACCGCACCCCAAGGGTATAGATGAATAAATTCTACACGCCCCGGCGCGGAAAAACCGTTCAAGACGAACAAATTGAAGCGAGCTTTAGCTCCCCGTCCGCGCCGCGGAATAAAGGCTGAAAAACATTACTTATTTTACCGTCCATCTGTCATTTCTGCCGTCGTAATTAATATCGGTTTTAATTTCCGTAATTGGTTTCCATGTTACAAGAAACTTAAAATCGGAGACAATATTAATTGTCGGTACTCCTCCCGACGGGTCGGACTTCTGGTATGGATACATACTTATTTCAAATGTCGCCGTCCAATCTCCCAAATGATGATTTAATTTAAGGTCGAATTTCTGCATTTTAAACCCCGACCTGCGCCGTTTTGATTCGTCAAAAAAATTAAATGAGTCAAAAAAATCCACAAACAAATTATTTTGCTCCCCTTCGGGATACATGGATGTTAATTCTTCCATTCCGGGAAAGTCTTTAAAATACCTGAAAATTACGGCATTTTGGGATGTCGCGGATATACTTAGATCCAGAAAATCGGTAATGCCCAAAGTAACGCCCGTTTCAAATAAAAAGTTGGAATTGGTGTGCTGCTGTAAATCAAAATTTAACGATGTGTTTATAAAAAAAGATATATCAAGAATATTTTTAATTATTTTTTTAGTGGGCATGGAATAGGAATATTTAAATTTTAAATCTTTAGGAAACAGATCGGGTTCTCCTTCAGTCGTCCATCTACCCCCTTCATAGGGCTTATCGGGGTTATCGGGTTTAAAAACCGCTTTTGTCGTCCATATCATTAAAAACTCCGTTGTAAAATTCCATAACGTTAATGTTGATTTAAGATATGTTAATTTTATATCGTCATTATTATTATCTTGCGGGGAAAATTTCATATTATGATTGAATGATCCTATTTTATTGAATGTCAGAGTTTCACTTATGTCAAAAGGTTTAATAATCCATTCATCTTCCAATTCCGGTTTTTCCATACGATAATTAAAGGATGTTTCCGTTATCCAGAATCTGAATGTGGCATTGGCGGTTATAAGCCCGTCAATAGGGGGAAGTTCCGCGCTGAAGGAAATATTCTGATCCTTGTCAAATAATTTTGCCGCTAAATTCGCCGTAAGCCTGTGGGTGCTAAGCCCGAGTATGTCTTCTCCATCTTTTCTTTGTTCTTTTACCCATGATCCCCATTCCGGCGTAAGCTCGGGTCCGTCTCCATCCGCGTATCTTTTTGACTTTACCAGCGTGCCTCTGAAAGTGTATTGAAAATTTGTTTGGGCGAATATTGGATTGAAATAAAACGGTTTTACCGTGCCGCTATATGAGTAAGAAGACGTGTAGTTTGTCAGAGCGTATTGTTGTTTGCGGGCTCTTTCCATTTCCGCGGTATTTACAACGCCGGTATTGGGATCCGTGTACATTTCTTCATTCAAGTATGAATAATCATGCCATGTCCCACTGCCTGAAAAAGTAATGGTATTGCTGAACAAACCCGTTGAATGATCTATATGGAAATTTAAATTTGTATTTCCGCTGACGTTTGTCAGTATTGATTGGGTTTTGTTCCAGTCCACATCTTCATACGTGTTCCAATTTCTTGTCATAAATTGCAGTTCCGAAGAGCTTGTAGGAGACAACGAATAATCAAAGCTGAATTTTGTATTTCCCGTAGTAGGCAGACTGAATGTTTGAGAAAGAACGGGAGGATTTAAGGTTTCAGACGATGTTGTTTTTTCACGATTAGCCTCGTCCGTCGTCCATGGGGATATGGGGTTTCCTATACCGTTAAACGGATCCTCGGGCGACTGGGAATTGGATGTATTACCCGCCTGGTTTGACTGCGCGCCGCCTATAGTTAACGGGGTTCCGGAGATTGAACCTGAAATACTGTAAATTGTTAACTTGTCCGGCGCGTAAAAATAACGGTTGGGAGAATAAGGATTGGCCTGGCTTATAACGGTATCCTGTAAAAATTTAAAAGATAATGTCGTGGAAATACTGGAAATGGAAAAATTGGAAATAAAAGGGGAAAGTTTAGTCATTGACGGATTTAAACTTCCCGACATATGCCAATTATAGTTGCTAAGTTCGCTGTCTGTCGATTCTTCCCTAAATGACGCTCCCTGCTGCATCATATTCATCCAGTCCATGCTTTCCGCGCGGTTGTTGGTAAAATCTCTGTCTACATACCTGTCGGAATAATAAGGGATATCCCATGAAAGACTGCCGTATTTCATGGTAATGCCGCTTGAAAATTTTATTCTGTAACGGAAAGGAACGTCCAATGATAAAAAGTTGGAATTATTCCAGTCGAACGTACCGTCATAATTTGGAGCGTACGGAGAATAGCCGAAGCTTGTTTCAGCTATCGTTCTTGTAAAACCTATCCCTAATGACAAACCCGTTTGATTTAAAATTCCCGTCTTTGGAACGGTAAGATCAAGGCCTATAAATGCCCCCAAATTGACATAATAATCAAGCAAAGCTTTAAGACTGGTTGAATTTGTATTTGTTATAGGTCTGTTTGTAGCGCGAAGGAACAAGCCTTGAAGTTCTTTTTCATTATTATTTGAATTGCCTATTATTTTACTGAGAGTGCTTTTTTCGGAAGAATCCGACTTAGGCTGGCCTATAAGATAAGTTGTTGTTTGAATGAATCCGCCTTCCCTACTGCGATATCCGATAACGGGATGAAAGACGACATCATCCGCCGGAAAATAAAAAAACGGTATATATAAAACGGGTATTTCTCCCACGCTTAAAACCGCGTTAAAAATCGCGAAGTCAGAACCCGGCAGAAGCCATAATTTCGAGGCTTTGATAGACCAATACGCGTTGTCATCTGTTCCGTTGGTGATCATGGCTTTGCTTAAAACCGTCACCTCCTGATCGCTTCTGGAAATTACCGATCCTGAAAAAAGATATGAAGAGCCTTCGTTTTCCATCGTTGAACTGCCGTCAAGAAAAACGCTTGACCAGTTGTCAATGTTAACCGTTATGCTTTTCCCTCGGAATGTTTCAGTTTTATCCGATTCTGTTTTTTCGTACATTACATGTCCGCTTGCCGTAATAATATTTCTTGTACGGTTAAAAAGTATTTCATCAGCGCTTATTTTATGGGTCTTATCTCCGTCTTTTAGGCTTATTTTAACGTCGCCTTTTAATCTAGCGTAATCCTCGTCGATTACGTCAATCGTAAAATACTCGGAGGCTTGGGATGATTCTATAATTATTATTTTTCTTTTGTCATCGCCGTTGGAATTCGGTTCATGCAGGCTAAAATGCTCCTTTAAACGTTTGGACAGTTCTTCCCTTGTACCGCCTTCCGAAAGTCCGAGGGTGCGGCACCATGCCGCGAGTTCGCTTAATGTTGATGTTTTTATTTCCATTTCTAAGCGCCGGTTTAAATGGGAATCGGCGGGTTTTTCTTCCTGAAATTCTTCTTTTACGCCTTCATCCGGCGGCGGCGGTTCTTCCTGCGCGTATAATACTGTAACTGTAAATAGAAGAGAGATTAAAATACATAACAGGAAAAACCGTCTTTTTATCATTGTTCCCTATTCTTGCGTAACGCGTTACGATTCAACATTTCAGCCAGAAACGTTCCCGTGTAGGACACGCCGCACTCGGCGATTTGCTCAGGCGTTCCTATCGCGATTACCTGTCCCCCTTTTTCGCCGCCTTCGGGTCCCAAATCAATAATGTGATCCGACTGTAATAGAACGTCAAGATTATGCTCTATCATTATAACCGTATTTCCCTGATCTACCAACCTTTGTATTACGTCCATCAACTGTTTTACGTCGGCAAAATGAAGGCCTGTCGTAGGCTCGTCAAGCATATACAGGGTTCTTCCCGTGGAACGTTTTGAAAGCTCCAGGGCGAGCTTTACCCTCTGCGCCTCACCGCCCGAGAGCGTAAGAGCGGACTGCCCGAGTTTCACATAACCAAGTCCTACGGACAGGAGAGTCCGCATTTTTCTTGCAATCTGCGGAATCGGGGCGAAAAACGACGCGGCTTCCTCGATGGTCATATCCAGCACTTCGGCGATATTTTTTCCCTTGTAGCGGATTTCCAGCGTCTCTTTGTTAAACCTTTTTCCCTGGCATACGTCGCATGTTATATATACGTCCGGCAAGAAATTCATCTCTATTTTAATCGTCCCGTCCCCTTCGCAATTTTCGCACCTGCCGCCGCGCACATTAAACGAAAAACGTCCCGGTTTATAGCCCCTCATTTTTGATTCCGGCAGATTGGCGAATAAATCGCGAATGGCGGTAAAACCTTCGACATAAGTAATCGGGTTAGAGCGCGGCGTTCTGCCGATAGGGCTTTGATCGATATCGATTACCTTGTCTATGTAATCCGCGCCGTCCAGTTTTTTATAAACGCCTTCAACGTGATTTGAACCGTAGATTTTATTCGCGAGAGCGGGGTACAGGACATCGGAGAGCAGGGTGGATTTTCCCGAACCTGAAACGCCCGTAATGCATGTAAAAACCCCAAGCGGGATTTCCACGTTGATATTTTTAAGGTTGTGTTCGCTTACCCCTCTTAATTTTATAAACGCTCCGTTTCCCTCGCGGCGTTTTTTGGGAATGTCGATCTTTAACACGCCCGCCAAATATTGGCCCGTAAGGCTTTCCTTTACTTTCATCACTTCTTCGGGCTTTCCCTGCGCTACAACATATCCCCCGTGAACACCCGCGCCCGGTCCTAAATCGACAATGTGGTCGGCCGTGCGTAAGGTTTGTTCGTCATGTTCGACGACAATCAGCGTGTTACCGAGATTGCGCAGGTACATCAGGGTGTCTATCAGACGCTGGTTGTCTCTTTGGTGAAGCCCTATAGACGGTTCGTCAAGAATATACAATACGCCCACGAGACTGGAACCTATTTGCGTCGCAAGCCTTATCCTCTGGGCTTCACCGCCCGAGAGGGTGGAAGCCTTGCGCTCAAGACTGAGGTAATCCAGCCCTACATTCTTCATAAATCCAAGGCGGGCGTTTATTTCTTTTAAAATCTGATACGCTATTTTATTTTCATTCTTGTTAAATTTCACCGTCTTAAAAAAATGTAATGAATCCGTTACCGATAACTTTGATAATTCCCAAATATTTTTTCCCGCGACGGTTACGGCCAACACTTCCGGTTTTAAGCGTTTGCCGCCGCAGTCCTCGCAAGGTTTCTGACTCATAAATTTTTCAAGCCAATCCTTTATGCCCTGCGACTGTGTTTCCAAATAACGCCGCTTTAACTCTTCTAAAATACCGGGAAATTTCGACTGGTATTCAAAATGTCCCGTTCCCTCGCGGTTCACATAACGGACTTTGATATCGTCGTCACTGCCGTAAAGAATAGCGTTTACCACTTTTTTTGACAATTTATTAAATGGCGTATCAAGACTGAATCCGTAGTGTTTGGCAAGGCTTTGAAAACGACTGCTGTTCCAAGCGCTGTCCGGATTGTACGGTAAAACTCCGCCCTCGTTAAAGGAGAGGGAGCGGTCGGGGATTACAAGATCGGGATCAAATTCCAGTTTTGCCCCAAGCCCGGAACAGCCGGGACACGCTCCAAAGGGGTTGTTAAACGAAAAAAGCCTCGGCTGTAATTCTGGAATCGACACGCCGCAGTCGGGACAGGAATTTTTTTGCGAAAAAACCTGTTCTGAATTTTTTCCGTCCTCGTTAATAAGTACGATTAATAAACCTTCCGCCGTTTGCAGGGCCGTTTCCACCGACTCCGCCAACCGTGAACGTATTTCTTTTCCGATAACAAGCCTGTCAACGATAATTTCGATTGAATGTTTTTTTTGTTTGTCCAATTTTATGCTTTCGTCCAAATTTACCGGAACTCCGTCTATTCTTGCCCTTGCGAATCCCGCCTTTCTTGCGTCTTCTATTATCTTTTGATGTTCTCCCTTTTTTCCGCGAATAACCGGCGCGAGCAGTTGAATCTTTGTTCCTTCTTTAAATTGTAAAATCGTTTCTATTATGGAGTCCACAGGCTGTTCGCGGATTTCCTTGCCGCATATGGGACAGTGCGGGACTCCGATTCTTGCGAAAAGAAGACGGTAATAATCATAAATTTCGGTTACCGTACCGACGGTTGAACGCGGATTACGATGGGTGGTTTTTTGTTCGATGGAAATTGCGGGGGAGAGTCCTTCAATGTAGTCCAAATCGGGCTTGTCCATCCTCCCCAAAAACTGACGCGCGTATGCGGATAAACTTTCCACATAGCGTCGTTGTCCTTCGGCGAAAATCGTGTCAAACGCGAGCGAACTTTTACCCGAACCGGAGAGCCCTGAAATAACGATTAATTTGTCGCGAGGTAGTTCAAGATCAATGTTTTTTAAATTATGTTCACGCGCCCCCTTGATGATTAATTTGTCCATAACGTGAGTATAGCGGTTTGTATGCGAATGGGGAATAGGGCATATTGCCTTGTATATTTGACAAAAGTTACTAATTTTAGACTTGTATAATATGCAAATATAATATATTTAAGACTTGTATTATAGGTAATAATAATATAAAATAGCCCAATATATTATGCAAAAATAACTATATTAATGCTTGTATTTATGATAATAATATCATAAAATAGACTTGTAATATATACAATAATAACTATTTATAGACTTGTATAATATGTATAAATTTCATATATTAGACCTGTATAATAGATAAATATAGTTATATTTAGACTTGTATTATTTGCAAATATAATTATTTTTATCCTTGTATTTTTAAGAAAAACAGCTATTTTAGCATTGTTTTTTTGATAATTAATAATTATACTGGTTTAGAGGTTGAAAATGGATAATACTCCCTATATAAATAGAAAAATAGACAATGATTTGCTCTTATGGATGCGAGAAAATAACCGTAAACCTTTGTTGCTTAGAGGCGCTAGACAAGTCGGAAAATCCAGAGCCGTAAAGCGTCTGTCGGAACAATTTGAGTATTTTTTGGAAGTAAACTTTGAATCAAACAATGAAGTGAGGGATTTATTCGCAAAAGGCGACTTGTCTCCTTTTAAGTTGTGTCAGGAACTTTCCGCAATTTATCAAATGCCGATTATTCCGGGAAGAACATTATTGTTTTTCGATGAAATTCAAAGTTCCGTTCCGGCAATCTCCTCACTGCGTTTTTTCTACGAAGAATACGGCGAACTGCACGTTATCGCAGCGGGCTCTCTTTTGGAATTCGCTTTTCAGGAGATACCGTCGTTCGGGGTAGGGCGCGTGCGTTCCATGTTTATGTATCCGATGAATTTTTTTGAATTTTTAAACGCCTGTAATCATCAGTTGCTGTTGCAGGCCGTTCAAAAAGCGGATTGTAAGAATCCTCTGTCGGAGCCTGTTCATAAAAAAGCGGTTGAACTTTTAAGGATATTTCTTATACTTGGCGGAATGCCGGAGGTAGTGTCCGCTTATGTTAATAATAACGATTTGCTTTCCTGTCAGAGAATTTTAGACGATCTTATAATTTCATTGAGATCGGATTTTACCAAGTATAAAAAGAAAGTTTCCACGTCTCGATTATCGACCGTGTTTGATTCCGTTACGGCGCAAATGGGCAGAAAATTCGTATACAAGAATATGTCAAATGATTATAATAGCAGGCAAATAAAGGAGGGAATGGAACTTCTAATAATGTCGGGACTGGTTATTCCCGTTGTTCATTCCGCGGCAAACGGAATACCGCTTGGCGCTGAAATTGACGGTAAAAAGAAAAAACTCCTTTTATTGGATACGGGTGTTTTTCAAAGATTGTTGGGACTGCCATTATCTGATTTATTAATAAGCGATGATTTTTCATTGATAAACAGGGGAAATATCGCGGAATTATTCGCCGGTTTGGAAATTTTAAAATCATCTTCCTGTTACGAGAAAAAAAACCTCTACTATTGGCATCGCGAGAATAAAAGCAGTAACGCCGAGGTCGATTTTGTCATACAACACGGGCGGAATATTATTCCGGTAGAAGTAAAAAGCGGCAGTAAAGGAGCGATGCAAAGTATGCGTCTATTTATGGAAGAAAAACAGTCCTCTTTCGGTATTCGCGCGTCGCTTGAAAATTTCAGCGAATTACCCGGCATAAAAATCGTCCCCCTTTACGCATTAGGGAATTTTATCGCTTGATGATTTTTCACGGTGTTGAAATTAATATTTATTTACTATAATATTAAGACAGGAGAATACAATGTTACTTACCGAATTGGGCGCGCCCATTGAAGATTTAGAAAAGAAAATAAACGAAACATGGAGGCGTCTTTGAAGACGCTTCATTTGCCCGGCGAATAGCCGAAGTCGAAGCAAAAACGGCCGAGCCGGGTTTTTGGAACGACCAGGAAACGGTCGAAAGGACGATGGCTACCCTTAAAAGCCTTAAAAATCGTTATGAACCGTGGAAAGCTTTGCGGGATGAAGCCGGTGATTTGCAGGCCTTATTTGAATTAGCCGTTGAAGCGAATGATGAAAGTGAATGCGCGGGTATTGAAAAAATAATTAAAGACTTATCCGCCCGTTATGAAAAACAGAATATGTTTGAACTTATGACGGGCGAAATGGATAAAAACCCCTGTTTTCTTACCGTTCATTCGGGAGCGGGCGGGACGGAAGCCTGCGATTGGACGCAAATGCTCTACCGTATGTACCTGCGTTGGGCCGAGCAAAAGGGCTTTTCCGTCGAGGAAGTTGATCAACAGGAGGCGGAAGGGGGGCTAAAGTCCGCCACTTGCCGTATCGACGGGAACTACGCCTACGGTTATTTAAAAGGCGAATCGGGTATTCATAGGCTTGTCAGGATCAGCCCTTTTGACGCGAACGCGCGAAGGCATACGTCTTTCGCGTCGGTTTACCTTTTTCCCGTTATTGACGATACAATCGAAGTGGACATAAAACCCGAAGATTTGCGGGTGGACACCTACCGCTCGGGAGGCGCGGGAGGACAGCATGTAAACAAGACGGACAGCGCGGTTCGCTTTACGCATCTGCCGACGGGAATAGTCGTAGCCTGCCAGAACGAGCGCAGTCAGATTAAAAACCGCGCGATTGCCATGAGTATGCTTAAGGCGCGTCTTTATGAATATTACAGGCAGGAGAAGGAAAAAGAAAACGAAAAATATTCGCAGGAGAAAAAGGATATTTCCTGGGGGCATCAAATAAGATCGTATGTGTTTCAACCGTATACGATGGTAAAAGATTACCGTACAAAAGTTGAAAAAGGAAATATTCAGGCGGTAATGGACGGCGATATAGATCCCTTTATCGAGGAGTATTTAAGATTTTCATGGCGTAATGGGGAGATGAATTGAAAGAAGCGCGGTATCTTTTGGTTTTGATTTTTCTCGTTTTAGCCGCGCCGTTATTCGCGAAAGGACAATCGGATGAAACCGAGATTAGAACGCAAAATGACGAATGGTTTCTGTGTATTACAAATTTCGACGCCGGCACTCTTCCGGCCGATAAAAAAAATATTTCAGACGTAGTGTCAAGGGAATTGACGGACCGCTTAAAATCAATTAATTATCATACCCGTATATCTCCTGAATACGCCTATTATGAAGGATATGCCTGGGAGAGAACGCGGGCGAGCGCGGCAAAAACGCTTTCCGCGAAAATAGATGAAAGATCCCGGCAAATTTACATGGGAGAACCCGATTGGAAGTACCGTCAAAATATCGTAAGGATAGACGCTGAAATAAAAAAATTAAAGGAGGATTTGGAAGAAATTGATAATAACCCTCCGCCTATAAATAAAGAACCTGTTTTTAAATTAACTTCCGGCAATCTTAATCTTGTATTTCCCGACGCTCCGGAAGCGGGAGGCGAAAACAGGTTTTGCATAACCCAAAGGGCGGACGCTTTTTTAACGGGGAATATTACCGATTTTCACGGGAGATATTATTTAAAATTAAGGCTTTATACCGTATATACGAAATCGTTTGTTTGGGAGGATAGCGCCATTTTTTCCTATGGCGATATTGGCGGCGCTATTGATGAAGTTACGCGAAAATTAATAATTGTTCTTTCGGGAAACCGTCCCGCGGCGGTAGCGGTTAAAGCCGAACCCGAAACGGCTTTAGTGTTAATTAACAGATCATTCGCGGGCAGAGGTGAAGCCTCATTGAAGGAATACCCTCCCGGTAATATCACGGTAACCGCCTCGGCTCCCGATCATGAAAGCATTGTCCTGGAAACGGAACTTGTTTCGGGGAAACTTACCGAAATTAACTTAAAGCTTAATCCTATTGAATATGTAAATACTGAGATTTCAGGTAACGGGCGTAATAACGTATACCATGGCGCGCTGTATATCGGGGAAGCTCCGTTGACTCTAAGGCTTCCCGCGAATAATTTTGAATATATAGAAATGGAAAATCTTAACGGCGGGAGAGGTTCCGTAGTTTTTAAAACCCCGGATTCGGCGGATTTTACTCAATCGGTATCCGTAAAAATATCGCTGCCCTTAAAAAAAGGCCGTGTGGACAAAGAGCGCAGGGGTTATTACTGGGCGTGGGGCAGTCAATGGATTACCGGCATCGCGACATGGATATTATATTATACATACGTAGGATCAAATAACGCGGCTACGTACGGTTATAATCAGGGAAATGTGACCCAGGAATTTATAGATAGCAACGCGAATCTTTATTATTTCAGTTTAGGGGCGGCCGTCGCTTTCGGCGTAGCTTCATTGTATGGAATTTACCGAATGATCAGATATATTTACTATTCGGGAAAGGATTCGGCCTCTGTCGCGCCGCAAGGCGGGAAAAAATGAAATTCAGCGAAAAGATAAAAAATTTTTTCAAAGGGAAACCCGCGATTAATGAAGATTTGTTTGATGAGCTTTGCGATTTGTTAATAGAAGGCGATTTCGGCGCTTCGCAGGCGTATAGAACGGTTGAATTATTAAAAGAGCAATATAAAAAAGACGGCTCTTCCGGTTTACCTGATAAATTGGCCGAGTTGCTTGAAGATGAATTAAAAAAAGCGGTAACCGTTAAAACTCCCGATATTTGTGAAAATCTGACGGCTATTCTGCTCCTTGGGGTTAACGGAGTCGGCAAGACGACTACCGCGGCGAAACTTTCATATCTTTACACTACAAAGTACGATAAAAAAACAATTCTCGCGGCGGCGGATACGTTCAGGGCCGCGGCGATTGATCAGATAAAAATACACGCTGGGAAATTGAATACGCGGGTAGTGGCGCATAAGCACGGCGGGGACCCCGCGGCGGTAGTTTATGACGCTCTGGAAGCCGCTCTGTCGGGGGGGGCGGACATTGTTATAGCTGATACCGCCGGAAGAATGCACACAAAATCGGCGTTAGTTGAAGAATTACGCAAGATTGACAGGGTAGTTGAGTCTAAGGCGGGCGGTATAAATTATTTAAAATACCTTGTGCTGGACGCGACCACGGGAAGAAACGCTTTCGCCCAGGCTGAAATATTTCACGGCGCGGTCGCTCTGGACGGGGTAATATTGACAAAGTACGATTCTACCGCCAAGGGCGGGGTAGTTTTTTCTTTGGCGTCGGAATTGCGTTTGCCCGTAGCGTATATATGTACGGGCGAAAAATACGGGGATATCGAATTATTTGATCCCCATAAATTTGCGAGGGAATTTGCGGGTATCGAGTAAAAAAATAATTTTTATTGTTATTCCCGTCTTGATACTCTTCGGGGGCATTATAGCGTTAACCCAGGAGACGGACGAGGTGTTACCCGACATAGAATCGGAGGAAACCGATCTTTCCCCGGGTTTTGAATTTAATAAGGACGGTGACGGCTGGATAAGGCCGGCGCGGTGGTTCCGTTCAAATTCGGGCGGTATGGCCTTGGAAGAAACGCAGTCCCGCTTTTCCGCTCTGCGCAATCAATACGCTCTTTCAATAAACTATGTGTCAAATGAGGAATTGCCGGAGTATCTTCTTCCCTATTTTGATGAAAAATATAGAACGGAAGTCCGTATTCTTTATAAAAATGGCGAACAAATAAGAACGCAATGGATATTGAGGGATGAAAATGGAAATACGAGGTTAAACGCCGTTCTTATTGAGCCTGAGCCGGAACCTGATATAAAAGAAGATGTTATTATGGAAGAAATAACGGAATTAGTTACGGCTGAGGAAAAAGAAACTGAAGGTTTAACATCGGCGGTAGATGAAGAATTTAAAGAAGATGAATTTAAGGAAAAGGAATCGAAAGAAGAAGCAAAAAAGATAATTAAGAATATTAAAAAAAGAAAGGGATTTATAGAGATATATAATGAAAATTTATTTTTAACGTCGGAATATAGATTTTTTGAAGACGGAAAGACGGAAAAAACGGAGTATACGTTAAAAGACAATCTTTTAGTGAGCGCCGCTTATTTAATGTCAGATAACAACGGGGATGGTTTTACTAAGTCGTATATTGATTATTACCGTTACAACCGTTCTCTTTATTTAAGAAGAATAGAGCGGATATTTCAAAGAGACGGGGTATCGGATGATCCCGTTATAATCGCTTTTCCAAAACGTATAATGGATTCGATTAAAAAAGACGTATTTATCAGCGAAAAAATAAATTTATATCCGGATTTTTTTGAAGATGATTTTATTAACGCCGGTTTTAAAATGATTTTTGATACCGACGACAGAGGCAGAATTTTAGGTCAGACTCTTTATAATGATGAAGAAAAAGTGATTTGGACGATAAAAAACACGTGGAAGGACAACCGCATCGTAAAAACCGTAAAGACGCTGGACGATAAGGTATTAACGGCGGAATTCGCGTATAATTCCGGCGGAGAAAAGATCCTTGAAAAAGATTATAAGAACGGCGTTTTGGAAAGGGTTGTCACTACGGAAGGGAATACCGAGATTGAAGAACTTTACATGAATAATGCCGTTGTGCTTCGAGCCGTTTGGGAAGACGGAAGAAAAATATCTGAAATCAGGGTGAAAAATTGAAAAGATTATGGGTTTTATTTGTAGCTTCCCGTTATATTTTTAAAGGACGAAGCAGTTCTCCGGTTTTGGCTATTTTGGGAATAGCCGTAGGAGTACTCGCCCTGATAGTGATTATCGCCGTCATGAACGGATTTCAATTAGGTTTTATAGAAAGTATTTTAGAGGTTTCATCGTATCATTTGCGCGTCGAGTCCTTTGATCAAGGGAAAATTGATGAAATACAGGCGGTTTTACTTGGGATTCCGGGAGTTAAAGCGGTAGTTCCTTTTAAAGAATATCAGGCTATCTCAAGGGGAAGACGGTCTGCGCAACAGGCGGTATTGGTAAGAGGGTTAGGTGAGAATACGCTCGATATTGATAAGGCGATGAAGGGCAGACTGGATTTTGAGGAAGGCTTTTTTGACGTTTCAAGTAAAAAGAACGCGTTATTAGGCTCAGAACTGGCCCGCCGTCTCGGCCTATCCATAGGGGACGAGATAACCATATTTTCCCTGACCGGTATTTTGTCACAGGAAGACGGAAGCGGTTTTAACGGTTATGTTACGGGAATATTCAGAACCGGATATTATGAATACGATTGCAGTTGGGTTTTTCTTAACATTGAAAATTCTTCTTTTTTACAGAACGAATGTGATTTAAAACTGGGAGTTAAACTTACGAACCGTTTTATGGATAAAACGGCGTTGGAACAGGCTAGAAAAAAATTATCTTCTTATGAGGGAATAAAAATATCAAGCTGGCGCGATTATAACCGTTCTTTTTTCGGCGCTCTTAGAACGGAAAAATTGTTTATGTTTATACTTGTGGGACTTATTTTTATCGTGGTCGGCTTGAATATTTTTCAGGCGCAAAGAAGATCGGTCTTGCAGAGGCGGGAAGAAATAGGCTTGTTACGCGCCGTGGGCGGCACAAGGACGGACGTGCGTTTTGTATTTGTCTTTGACGGGGCGATTATAGGGCTTACGGGCGCGTTTATCGGGTTAATCATCGGATTGGCCGTCGCCTTAAACATATCAGATTTTTTTACGTTAGTTGAAAATATAATAAATTGGTTTATTAATATTATTAATATGCTGGCGGGCCGGCTCGGAATCGGGATGACGGGGAATTTCGCCGTTTTTTCTCCGGCGGTATTTTATATAAAAGAAATACCGTCAAGGGTTCTGCCGCATGAAGTAGCGTTAATATTCTTATTCGGCTTTTTATCCGCTCTTGCGGCGGCATGGTTCGCGTCGCGAAAAGCGTCAAAAATACAACCGGCGGAGGTGTTGCGTTATGAATGACACGCGGGGAAAAATTCTTCTAAAAGTTACAAACATAGTAAAAAATTATGTTTCAGGCGCGGAAACGCTTCACATCCTGAAAGGCATTAATTTTGAAATTGAAGAAGGAAAGTCCGTCGCGATAAGCGGGCAGAGCGGAAGCGGCAAAAGTACGCTCTTAAACATAATAGGCGGCCTTGATCATACCGACGAGGGAAACGTATTTTTGGACGGTACGGATATAACCTCGCTTTCGGAAAAAGAGATTTCCGTATACAGGTCAAAACAGACCGGCTTTGTTTTTCAGTTTCATTATCTTTTAAAGGATTTTACCGCCCTGGAAAATATTATGTTGCCCGCGTACATCGCCGGGTTAAAGAAAAAAGAGGCGATTGACAGGGCGAGGCAGTTGTTAGCCGACGTTAAAATGGAAGACAGAAGCGGTCATTTCCCGTCGCAACTTTCGGGCGGGGAACGGCAAAGGGTAGCGGTCGCGCGTTCCATGGTAAACGATCCGGCGTTAATTCTCGCCGACGAACCGACCGGGAATCTTGATCCGCAGAACAGCGATATTGTCGCGGAACTGCTGTATGAAAACGCGCAAAAAAGAAATAAGACGTTAATTATAGTTACCCATGACGGAAAAGTGGCGCAAAGGGCGACCGTCAGATTTATTTTGGAAAACGGCGTATTGTCAGAGGAATTATCTTGAAAAAGAAAACTTCTTTTTATATCGCTATTAGATACTTATGGGGCAGGGCGAAAGAGGGAGTTCGTTATCTGCGCGGCGCGGCGGCGGGAATAGCGGTCAGCCTTGTTCCCATTATTGTAACATTGATCGTAGCTGACGGGATGATTAGGGGAATTACGGACAGGTATCTGGAACTTGGAACGGGCCATATACAGGTTTTTGATTATAATAATTTTATAGGTCCGGAAATCACGAAAAGGGAAATAAATGAAATTGACGGCATAAGGGGAATATGGGCGGAACAGCGCGGAATGGGCGTTTTAGCCGGAAAAAAAGGGAAAACGGGAGTATCGGTACGGGCGGTTGAATCCTCGTTTTGGGACGATTCGGCGAGCGCCGTTTTATTAAAGGTAATCGACGGCGAAAACAAACCGCAAACGGACAGGGACATTGTGTTAGGTGAAACATTGGCGAATAACATAGGGGTAAAAGCGGGAGATACCGCGCGGCTTATGACCATCATGTCCGAGGAAGGGGGCAGAATGTCCCCGAAGACGGCTTCTTTTACGGTTAAGGGAATAATATCCTGCGGATATAACGAACTTGACGCGTTATGGTGCATAATTAATTTAGAGGGCGCTAAACGCGTTTTTGCACAAGAGCCGTCAACAAATTACTTGGTCAAGATTGACGACCCGTATAAAAACGCCGATGATTTAGCGTGGGAAATGAATATGAGATTGACGACCAATTACGGCATTTACACATGGAAGGATTTATTACGTTCGCAATATAGCTCTTATCAGACGACAAGGCAGCTTTTACTGTTCATAATGGCTTTGATAGTGATTGTCGCCGCGGTAAATGTCTCTTCCGCCACGAGCATGCTTGTTATTGAACGCCAAAGGGATATCGCCATTTTAAAAATTTCAGGCGCGAGCGTAAGAGGCGTTACGGAAATTTTTCTGTGGGGCAGTTTTCTTACGGGATTTATCGGCGGGGTTATCGGCATAACGTCCGGGCTGTTGATAGGAAGCAATATAAATTTTTTAATCCGCTCTTTGGAGAAAATACTTTCGTTTATTTCAGGAATATTTCACGGGGACGAGGTAAAGATACTTGATCCCGGTTTTTACCTTGAAACAATCCCCATTATAATCGACTGGAACGCGGTGATGGTGATCTGGCTTTTTACCGTTCTCTGTTCCGTACTCGCGTCATGGATTCCCGCGCGGCGCGCGGGAAAGATTAAACCGATGGAATTACTTAGGAAAACTTAAGAATTTCACACAAAGAGCACGAAGGAAGAGAAGAACACAAAGAAGTAATGAGAGGTTTTTGTACGAAGGCTAAGCGTGTGAGCTTTACGATAAGATAGCTGACAAAAACCTATATGATCCCTCTTTGTGCTCTTTGTACCTTTGTGTGAGTCTTAGGCGATTAACTGAGAAGTTCTTTTGGGATTTTACCGCCGTTTTCGGCTAGCGTCTTCATTAGTTGTTTGTGCAGCCATATATTCTTTTCGGCGGAGCCGTCGGGATGCGGGCCTGAGTATTTCAAATCGGCGGCTAATTCCTTGCGCGCCGCAAGACTGCTGTCGAGGTCGAGCGCTTTCATTAAATCCACGATAGATTCGCGCCAGTTGAGTTTTACGCCTTTGGCCTTAACGGCGGCCTCAAGAACGGCCTCCACGTCTACCGGCTTTGCCGCTTCTTTAGCCAATGCCGCTTTTCCCGCCGCCGCCGCTATCGCCGCCGCAGTCGCGCCCGCCGGAGCGGATGTCGTAGCCGCCGGTTTCGCGAGATCTGGGGCTTTCCCAAAAATTTTTTCTTTAATCGAACTTAAAATTCCCATATTTTCCCCCTAAGGATTGATGTATGGATATTGATATATCCGTATTATTAAATTTACTTTATTTTACCTCATTCGGGCTATTTATGCACGTGATTTAAAAAATTTCGCTTGGTAAAAAACGAAGAAAATTAATAAACTACATAATCAAAGAATTCGAGCCAAATTAAGGGCATTTTGTACCACAA
>Ga0268262_10001582_pt1 | contig 27916 bp, 27 predicted proteins | sample TergutNc150P3_FD_190354 | JGI IMG/M metagenome (GOLD analysis project Ga0268262, IMG submission 190354) | Nasutitermes corniger P3 segment gut microbial community from laboratory colony in Florida, USA - Nc150 P3 (SPAdes) (version 2) | ecosystem: Host-associated > Arthropoda: Insects >... | reverse complement strand
ATTACGGAAAATGCTGATATTATATTTTTCCACCCATATAATATACCCATAAAAATAAATGGTGATATTATTACAATCAAGAAGGCATATAAATCCAAAAACCATCTGTTAAAACCGAGTCCTAATATAAAACAAGTGAACACCAAAACAATTAACGTAAACCCCAGACTGATAAAATAACGAATTTTCATAAATACCTCCTAATAGTTTATCACTATAATTTTACAGATTATTTGAAATTACACAAGAAGCTATTAATTGTATTTGAAGAAGACGATAAAAACAGAAAATCAATATATTCATATTGGCTTGACTGTCTGGCAAATAATCATAATTCATGTATAATAAACCATGATAATGTTTATAAAAAAAATAAGCAAATCCGTTCGTGTTGGTTCGTGTGGTTCGTGGTTGAATTCTTCTCTCTTCCGTGTTGGTTCGTGCTTAATCTTCCTTCTCCTGCTATCAGCATGCACACGGCAAAATGCAACAAAAGACGGACCTTTAATCGCTGTTAGTATTCAGCCGCAGACATGGTTTGTTCAGCAGATTGCAGGCGATAAAGCGGCTATAATTGCGCTCCTTCCGCCCGGACAAAATCAGCATACTTATGAGCCTACTCCAAAACAGATACAAAGTCTTGCGTCTGCTGACGCATGGATACTTTCAGGGGCGGAGTTTGAAATAAGCTTGCGTCCGAAAGTGGAAAAAGCGTTTCCGAAATTACCCATCGTGGACGGCACGCAAGGCGTACAGTTCAGGCGCATAACGGAGGAAGAAAGCGGTAACGGTTCTCATACAGCGTTTGAACTTGACAGGCACACATGGCTTGGCAGAGAACCTGCGAAAATACTTGCCGCTCATACCAGAGATACCCTTTGCAAGTTCGATAAAAAAAACGAGAAATATTACAATGAAAATTACGATTCGGTTATTAAAATAATTGATGAAACATTCGATCAATTAAAAATTGATTTGGCTCCATTAAAAGGCAGGAGTATTTTTGTCTATCACCCCAGTTTCGGCTATTTCTTTGACGAATTCGGAATTAAGCAAGAGGCGGTGGAAACAGGAGGAAAAGAACCATCTCCTAAGGATATTAACAATTTAATAAAAAAAATAAAAGAAGAGAAAGCCGCCGCTATTATTGTACAGACGCAATTTCCAACCAACGCCGCAAAAGCGTTAGCGGACTCGGCGGATTTGGAAATAATATATTTAACTGCCATTGGAACTGATTGGCTGGCAAATATACAGCAAATCGGAAGTGCGCTGACAAGGTGTGTGCGATGAGCGACATAGCCGTAAAATTCGACTCTGTTTCTTTTTCCTACGGCGATATTCATGTTTTGGATAACGCTTCGTTTTACATTCGCAAAGGCGAATTTACCGCAATGATCGGACCAAACGGTTCGGGAAAAACTACGGCGTTAAAATTGCTTTTCGGTCTTGAAACGCCGAGCGCGGGAAAAATAGAATTGTTTGGAAACGAGGGGAATAATCAAGCCCGTGTAAATATGTCGTATGTGTCTCAAATTATGCCTGCGGATAATTTATTTCCCATAACAGTTTACGGCGTTGTAAGAATGGGGCTTCTTCACCCGTTTAATCGGTATTTGGGAAAAAAACAGGAGAAAGAAGCCGTTACACAGGCTTTACGCAATACGGGAATACTTGATCTTGAGTCAAGGCTGTATCGAACGCTGTCGGGCGGACAGAAACGCAGAGCGCTTGTGGCAAGAGCGTTAGCCGCAAACCCCGACCTTCTTGTGCTGGACGAACCGACGGCGAACATGGACGTTGAAAGCGAACGATTGCTCTATGAAACATTAGGCGCTTATAAAGGAAAAGTAACAATCATTGTCGTTACCCATGATACGCAATTTGTTACGTCTCTTACGGACAGGGTTTTAACTTTAGGAGACGGACGCAAGATCGTCCAGCGCGGCGGAGAATAGATATGCAGGAATTTTTTATCGCTTTGTTAAGCCCGGATTTTCCGTTTTTGCGTAACGCTCTCATCGCAGGCGTATTATCATCTATTCTTTTTGGAACGCTCGGCTCCATTGTTACCGTGCGCAGAATAGGCAGTCTTGCAGGTGCTATTTCCCACGCCGTACTTGGCGGCATAGGAATGGCGCTTTTTCTTTCGGCGACAATTATTCCGGGTTTCCCGCCGATTATAGGCGCGTTTATTTTTTCCGTATTAAGCGCGTTAGCCATAGGATTTGTATCGCTCAAAGCAAAACAGCGTGAAGATACGGTAATTAACGCAATATGGGTAATCGGCATGAGTCTTGGTTTAATTTTCATGGCAAAGACGCCCGGTTACGCCGACCCGACAGTGTGGCTCTTTGGAAACATACTGTTAATTTCCAACACCGATTTAATTTTGCTCTCAATCCTTGACGTAATAGTTATTGTACTAGCATGGCGATTTTACGCCCAAATAGAAGCCTCGTCATTCGATTCTGAATTTGCCCGCACACGAGGCGTACCCGTCGATTTAATTTTCATTTTATTGCTTGGAATAACCGCCGCCGCCATTGTCCTTCTTCAAACCTACATAGGTATAATGATGGTCATTGCCATGCTCACACTCCCCTCAGGCTGCGCCACAGTTTTTTCCCGAAGTCTCGGCGGCATGATGCTATCCAGTTGCCTATTTTCCGTATTTTTTTCCGTCTTCGGACTAATAAACGGCTGGCTTTTCGATCTTCCTGTCGGAGCAATGACGGTAATTATTGCGGGATTTGTGTTTTTAGGGTTTTCGGTGTATAGGGCTGTCAGGAAGCGTTAGGAAAAATATTTCATAAATTCTTCAAATTTTTTCAAATTCAGTCAAGCAAAATGACGAGTCCGCGCCATATATAGGTGGAGGTTTTTATGAAACATTTGTTTGCTTTTTTTGTGGTTGTCGTTATTTGTAGTTGCGCGGCGCTTACCGTAAAGCGGGGATTGAGCGAAGGAGACGGGGAAATCTTTGAGGGAGTGGGGCAGGGGTTTAGGGGACCTATTTCCGTGCAGGTGCGCATGAATGATGGCAGTATTACGGAGATTGAAATTGTCGACTCTATGGAAGATCGTTTTGTGGGAGGAGCGGCTATGGAAGAATTAATCGATCTTGTAATAATGTATAATTCTGTTGACATTGACGCGGTTTCGGGCGCGACAGAAACAAGCGAGGGGTTTTTAGAGGCGGTGCGAAATGCTATAATTAGACAATGATTTTTAAAAGGATTTTCAGGCGTTTGAATTCTCAAATCCTCAATTTGCTTTTTTTAGCGGTTTGTTTATCGTTTCTTTTTTCCTGCGTGATTAAAAAAAATAACGTGGTTGATGAATCTTCTCAAAATATTGTTGAGCAGGAAAATAAAAAAGAAGAGGACGCCATTACGCTTGAACTTTTAAGAATTTTAAAGGGAGACTCATTCCTTTGGATTCTTGTCGATAAAACTCATCCTATCGGCGATTATGAACCGCAAGACCTTGTCGTTTTAAAAAGCGCTAATTACGATAGTACTGCCGGTATTCAGCTTCGAGAAATTGCCGCCGCTTCACTGGAAGAAATGGCTGTCGCCGCTCAGAAAGATGGGGTAAAGTTGTCTGTCAGCTCGGCTTATCGCTCCCGATCGTATCAGGCTAATCTTTACGACCGTTATGTAAAAACTATGGGTCAGAAAGAGACTGACAGGGTGTCCGCTCGTCCCGGTTACAGTCAGCACCAGTTGGGGCTTATTGTTGATTTTTATCCCGTTGCCAATTCTTTTGCCAAATCCGCCGAGGGTATTTGGGTTAAGGCAAACGCTTCCAAGTTTGGTTGGTCTCTTTCTTTTCCGGATGGTTATGAGGAATTAACAGGTTATAGCTGGGAAAGCTGGCATTATAGGTATGTCGGCAGGGAACTTGCGGAATTTATCGATAAATATTTTGACGGTATTCAGCAAAATGCCCTTGTGTTTATTCATGAATGGGAGAAAAAAAGGCTTTCTAAAAGCGATATATAATGTTATACTGAATAAATGAGTGATTGTTTATTTTGTAAAATAGCCGCGGGAGAAATCCCAAGCGAGAAACTTTACGAAGATGATGAAATGCTCGCCCTTCACGACATAAAACCAATGGCTCCCGTGCATTTTCTAGTTATCCCCAAAAAACACATCGATAACCTGCTCTTTTTAGATGAGGAAGACGCCGCCCTTGTAGGCAGACTGCTTTACAAAGCGAAAGAGTTGGCTAAAGAGCAGGGGTGCGAAGAAAACGGGGGGCGTTTTGTTATCAACGCCAAAATACACGGCGGTCAGACCGTCGACCATCTGCATGTTCATTTTTTGGGCGGCGCTCAGCTTGGCTTGTCTCTCGGTTGAGGGCGCGAATTAAATGGCTATCGAAAAACATATTAACTTTTTCGAACTTCAAAAGGCGTGTGAAAAACCGGGCTGCCCGCTTTGTACAATTGTAAGAGAACGCGCGTTCAGGTACATAGACAACACATTATTTGAACATGTAGCCGATCGCGGGTTTAGGGCGCTTTTCCGCGCCGCCGGAGGTTTCTGCTCTTTTCATTCAAGAGGGCTTGTGTCTTTCCGCGACGGTCTTGCGGTCGCCATATTGAGCCGTGATATTCTTGAAGACCGAATAACTTCCTTTGAAAAAAAACTCCCATGGCGCCCCAAAGGGCGCTGTCCCGTCTGTATTGAAAGGGAAAAAATAGAGCAGGAGTATCTTGATTTTTTAAGCTCTTCCGGCGGCAACTCAATTGAGGAACAAGAACTGCGGACATTTTTTACTTCTTCCGACGGTTTATGCGCCCCCCATTACGCAGGGCTTTTATTTACGCCAAAGGGGCAAAAGAGAACAGTCCCGGCATGGATCAAAAATTTTCAGGAGCATAAGTTTAAAGAGTTAATAAAAAGACTGGACGTATTTATAGAGCTATCCGCCTACGGCAGACAAAAAGAATTTGCGCAGTTAAGCGAAAAAGATCAGCTTGTGTGGAAAGACGCCGCCGCTTGTTTGTCGGAGAATATTGAGTAGATTATTTACTTACTCAATCTCTCAATCACCGGAACCAGCGCCTTCAACCGCACAACCTTCCCTCCGCCGTTCACTCTGTTGCGGAATCTCTCGCCGTCGTCAGCGAAATTAAAATCTTCGCCTATGAATGGAGAGTAGCGTTTTTGCGTCCAATGAAGCGACGGGTCTTTTAATGAAACAGACGGATTGGCGGGATCAAAGTAAATGAATGATTCGTGAACTCCGCGTTCTTCGGGCAGAGAAAAATTATTACAGTGTAAATAACGTATAACGCCTTTTTTTAAATCTATCGACTGGATAATCGCGGAATGTACTATTGTGCCGTCTACGTCGCGGAAAAGCATAACGTCCGCGGGGCGGAGGTTGCGTATTTCGTCGTTCACATGGATTATTTGGGAGTTTTTGGAACCGAAAAACGAAGTGCCTACAAATGGTGAAGGATTTCCCTTGACGGATACTCCAAGTACGGATCTTAACGCTCTGCCTAGATCAACTCCGCCCTTTTGCGCCGTGTAGGTAAGAACATGCCACACAAAACCGGAGCAATCTAATCCCACAAGTCCAATGCAGTAAATATAATTGTATACATCGGTTTCCCTTGCGCCCTTTCCGGAAGTTAATACATAGGGACGATGCGGAAGACCCGTAAATGAATCCGCTTTTATTCTTGTAATAAGGAAAAGGTCGGATGATATACTCCATGTCCGCTCAACCATGTCAAAAATAATTACTTTCTCATGACCGGACGAAAGAGCTTTTATATATTCCGCAAATTCCGGGGAGTCCAGTATATCTTCGATAATAGGCCACAGTGTTTCAGGCTTTCCCTTGCCGTCGTCAATAAAATTTATCGGGGTTTTAAGCAATATATCGCGTTCTGTGTTCATCGCGAAAGGAATACGGATATTCATCACTCTGCCGTCGATGATTTTTGTCCTTATGCACTGCCTGTACGCTTCTTCAATGAACTTTTCCGCTCCGTTACCCCAAAGTTGAGCCGGGTCTGAAAAAGAGGCAAGTTGATTGGTTTGCGCAAATGTAAATCCGTAACAAAAAACAAAGAAAAATACAAACGCTAAACGCATATTCAAACGGACAGTCATTTTTTCTCCGATAAATTAATTTTATTATCATTTTACGGAATTTTCAAGAAGACTTATAATTTACGCAGACATAATTCATACTTGACATATTCATTTACAAGGTACAAAATTAACATAATATATAATATTTCGTTACAAAGGAGTATTACATGAAAATTTTTATAAGAAACGCCTTCTTTTTTTTCCTGACTGCGATAGTCTTGCTTTTAACAATAACTTGTGTAGATGGGAAAGATGATCCAAACGGCAAAACTGATGATAGTGATGATACAACATACGGACCTGTTCATTTTGACGCGCTTGATGTTAAAGGCGCACAAGTATGGATACCCAATTATAATACAGGAAAAGTAAGCCAGATGCTTTTAAAATTTACAGGCGATAGTAAAGTTGATGTCATTGTCGAACTTATCGATTCCATTGAGAAAGTAGGTTCGGGTAAAATAGAAAAAGGGATTTTAAGTTTTAAAGTTGATGGAATAGAGAGTAATTTACTTGATAGCGATAATTTGCTTTTTTATTATTTTAATGAGTGGTATTATGATAAAGATAAAAATATTAATATAGATATGAAACCTAAGGTACAAGGAAATATAATTACACTTGTTACTCAGTATGATGAATCCGGAAAAATACCAAGTGAAGCGATAATTAGTGAAGGTTTTTCAGGTACCCATAATTCGCTTACCGGTGAATATGTTTATTATCTATATGTAGAAAATGATTGTACAATTTCTGCAAAAAAGGTAAATAATACGGAACTAGAGTATACTTTCAATGATTTTAAGCTGACATTGAAACGCGGCTGGAATACAATATGTAAAAGTGAAACTTACACAACCAGCGATAAAGCCGCTTATTCAATAAAAATATTAAACCCGGGAATCAGGTGGTTAAAGCAAAAGATAAATAATTAAAAGGCTGCCCCAAACCCTTTGTTATTTTCTTCCGGCTAAATACTGTTCAAATTTTTGTAGGATATCTTTCCTTTGTTTGTAAACATTTTCCCAAATAACAGGAATACTGTTAGAGCGGATTTCATTGATATGTTTGGAATCGTACGGTATCTTGTCGAAATCCGTCCTGACAGAATGCATCCAGCCTGCTACAATGGCGCTTTGACCGTCGGCGCTTAAAAACCAGTTGGAGATTTCTTCAGCCGCTTTTGTATTTTTGTTGGCGCTCCATTTATTATTTATGATCATAATAGGAGACGGAATAACAACAGCGCCGTCTGCGGGATATATTACTTCCAGTTTGGATTTTTTTTCTTCCCGCATTTTTAAAATTGCTTCTTCAAGGATCATTACAATTCTACATTCGCCCGATTCCAGTTTTCTTATAGTTTCATCAGAACCGTAGTCAATTTTTACTTTTTGTTTGCCAAGGGCATCAAAATACTCATAACCGTATTTGTCTTTTAACGCTGTTACCGTCGCCATAGTAGTGCCGGATACAAGGGGGTTACGCATGGAAATAGCTCCGGTTACTCTTGAGTCAGAGGCAAAAGAGCGGAAAGAATCGGGAAGGTTATTTTTTGAAAACTTATCAGGGTTATACGCCAGTACCATGTTACTGATACGCACAGGATACCAATACCCTTCCGGATCATAATCAAACGCCAGATTGGCAGCCTCTTTGGAAATAAAAGGGTAAAGCATTCCCTTGTCTTTTAATTCAAGTGAATACGCGGGATCCGCCGTCATTATAATATCACAACTCAATCTGCCGCCTGAATATTCTCTGGAGATTTTATTTTCCAGCGTTCCGGTTCCGCCGTAAACAAATTCTATGTTATATTTTGGAAATTTCTTTTTTAACTCTACTTTTACAGAATTAATAACATCCTGATACATAGAAGTATAAATAACAATTTTATTTCTTGAGCCTTCCGAACCGCCGGAAGCAAAAATAAAGGGAATTGCCGCGGTTATTAATATTATTAAACAAATTAACTTTTTCATGTGTTTCTCCTGATTTTATTCCACAGTTGTTACAATTTCAAAAAGTATCATTTCAACGCGGCGGTTAAGCGCCGTGTACTGGGTATTATTTCCAAAAAGCGTTTTTTCGCCGCCATAACCGCTGGTTGATACACGGTCATTAAACGCAGGGTCGTCTGCATTTACTGGTAGTTTGTTATATTCAGTCAGAAGCACCCGCCTTACGTCAGTAGCCCTGTCATTACTTAATTTTGTTAAATCGCCTTTTTCGCTATCTGTAAATTGAGTAGGATTAGCGTGACCATGCAGCATAATAATATAAGTTGGGTTATTCACTAGTTGTTTCGCCATTTCTCTAATGGTTGACGTATTATAGTCTTGTTCCTGAGTAGTAAGCACAGAATTAGCACCCGGACCGGGAGGACCGTTAACTACCGATGAATCGCCCGCAAAGAGAACATATTCAATACCGATAATTTTTATACTCTGAAGAACCTTTTGCGGCGGTTGTTGTTTTACAATGTATTGAATTTGCTCATCCGTAAGATAAGTAATAATATCCTTTGGAGGAATTTCTTTGATTATTTCTTTGATCACATCTTCAGGAATCTTTTCTTTGATTGTGTCTATTATATCTTTAACATCATTTTCATTGTCCGGGTCTTTAAGCCATTGTATTATTGATTCTTTGTCCGGCGGCGTTTGTACATATTCTATTACATCCTGATAAACTGTAATATATTCAGGTACTTTTACTTCTTTTATCACTTCGATCTGTTGATAAATTACTTCAGGAGGAATTTGTACATACTCAGTAAATGCATTAGGATATAACTCTTTAATTTTTTCTACTATTTCTTTAACATCATCTTTATTTGCCGGGTCTTCAAGCCATTCTATTATCGTGTTTTTGTCAGGCGGCGTTTGTACATATTTAATTACATCCTGATAAACGGTAATATACTCAGGTACTTTTCTTATTACCTCTACCGTTTTATAAATCACTTCAGGAGGAAGTTGTACATAGATATATTTATAAACAGGTTTATCCTTATAGACCGTTTCATAGACTATCTCCGGGGGAAGCTGTACAAAAACAGTTTTATAAACTATTTCTTCTTCAATTATTGTGTCATAGCTTACTTGAGGAATATATTTATATAACGCAATGTATTCCGGTTCTCCTTCTTCCGGTTCCGGTTCTACCCACCATTTCTCCATGATTGGATTTCCCATACTGCAAGCTGTAAAAAAAACGGCGGCAAAAGCAATTAAGCAAAAAATCGATATTATCGTTTTATTTTTCATTGCGCGTCCCCTTCCTGATTTTGATTCGGATCAACTTGTATAACAATTAATTCAACGCGGCGGTTTCTGTTTCTGATATCCCATTCGGTGGTAGCGGTTCTTGTGCCGCCGTATGTAATAATAACCATTTGATTTTCGCTTACGCCTCTGTTTCTAAGCTGTTCCGCCACTGTATTTGCCCGCACGGCGCTTAAAGCCATAAGGTCTTCCGCTTCGCTGTGATTAATCGTATATGGGTTGGCATTACCTTCAAGTCTTACGCGGTAATCGGGATTCTTATCAAGGTCGTCCGCAATTTGATTAAGTACAAGTTCGTTAAGCTGTTGCGCGTCGCGATCAATACCTATGTTATAACTTCCAATATCCGGTCCGAATATTATGAATTCAATAGAAGTAATTTTTATTACTTTGATAATCTCGTTTGGCGGCACTGTTTTAATAATTTCAATCTTTTTTTCAGGCAGCGGGAATTTATACCCGATTATAACGGAAGATCCAAAAAGATGCGGATACCCGCCCCTGACCAAACCCTCGATATGCAATCTTGGAGTCAGCGGTAATGTAACGCCTACCGCGCCGTCCGCCAGCACTGAACCGCGCGTTCTTGTTACATCGTCAAAAACATCGTTCCCCCAACCCCTGTACGCCGAAAGCATACCTAAACCCGCCTGGGCAAAAATATTGACTTTTTTATTTTCATCTTTACCAAGCCGCAGAAAATTCCAGCGAAGATAAGCCTGTCCTTCAAACGTAAGTATGTTACTGGAATCTTTTTCCGTACTGTAGTTTATGCCAAGTTTAGTTCCAACCATTAACGGAGGCGAAAGCCAAAGTTTAGGATCAATAACTAATTGAAGCGAATATCCTTTTACAAGGATATCGCTCATTCCAAGTCCCCCGTCCAGCGCCCAAAAATCACCGGCGGGAAATTCTGTTTGGGCGTATAAGTCGCCTATACAAAATAACGTTAAAAAAATTAATGTAAGAAAAATATTTTTTAGTATTTTTTCTTTTAAAAGTTTCATTAATCTCCTCTTAATATAATTATATATAATTATACTGGGAAATACTAGAAAAATAAATTTATCAACTTTACTTTTAACGGGAAATATCGCGTCGATAGCTGTCGTTTTAGAACGGGAAAAACTTTTATTTGAATATTAATATAACTTAAAACGCTGTATACAATTATACTGCGAGTTAATGTTTATTTCATGAAAATACAGTGAGGACGATATGTCCTCACTTAAAAATTCAGTTTTTTAAAATAAATTGTTACCGCTTTAGCACGGAAGAAACTCTTTCCAGAACTTTTTTTCTGTCCAAGGGTTTTACGATATAGCTCTTCGCTCCCATCAGCAGACATTTTTTTACAACGTCTTCTTTCCCCAAGGCGCTTACCATTATTATATTGGCATTCTTGTCAAATTCGAGAATCTTTTCCAATGCGGAAACGCCGTCCATAACCGGCATAGTAATATCCATGGTAACCAAATCAATGTTCGGATGCAAAGCTTTGTATTTTTCTACCCCTTGCGCTCCATCTGCGGCTGTATCCGCAAGATCGAAACCTTCAGAGGTTAAAATCTGACCTAATTGCTTTGCGATAAACATTGAATCATCGACAACCAGTACGCGGTATGGCACGCCTTCAGGCTTCATTCCCTCGGCGGCTTTTTCATTGATATTAGGCATATCAGTCTTTGCTATCATCCTGTACGCTCCTCTTTTAACAATAATATGATATTATATAAAAATAGTCAAGTATTAGAAGCACATATTTGTCTATTATTTTTTTTGGCAAATTTGGGGGAAGCGGTGAGGATACCTTTTTTGTTAGCTCCTATGGCGGAGATAAGCCACAGGGCGTTTAGGGAGCTAATTGAGGGTTTTGGGGGCTATTGCGACGGGTATTTTTCCGAAATGTTGAGCGCCGGAGCCCTTTTAGCGGGCGGTCCCAACGAAAAATGGTACATTGACGCCGGTCCAAGACCCGAAAAGGTCGTTTTTCAGGTTGTTGGAGCGGACATTGAGCAGGTTTCCGAGGCATCAGCCCTTCTGGATAGGCTGGAATGTGCCGGAATCGATATAAATATGGGTTGCAGCGCCCCTTTAATCCGAAAAACAGGCGCCGGAGCCGCATGGATGGCGTCAATTGACCGTGCCGGAGAGCTAATTTCCCGTGTAAGACCCCTTGTAAAGCGCCGATTAAGCGTAAAATTACGCATAGGTTATAAGGACGATTATGAGTATTTAGTTAGATTTTGTAAAAAAATTGAGGCGGAAGGGGTGGAATTTATTACACTTCACCCCCGACTTGTTACAGAAAAATTTAAACGCCTTGCCCGTTGGGATTATGTGGGGCGTTTAAAAAAAGAATTGAAAATTCCGGTAGCCGGAAACGGGGACATATCTACGCCTGAGGAACTTGTCCGCCGAGCCGACGGCTCATGCGACGCAGTCATGGTGGGACGGGCGGCGGTGCGTCAGCCGTGGATTTTTGCTCACGCGCGAAAGATTGAAGAAGCAAATTCCGGTTCGACAAAACTTTATCCTATTCCGAATATCGAAGAAACCGGGCTTCGTTTTCTGGAACTTTTAGCAAAATACCAGCCGCCTGATTTTCATTTTTCCAGAGCAATACGTTTTTTCGGTTTTTTCTGCGACAACTTAAAATGGGGTAATTATTTAAAAACACAATTGAACCGCGAAAGAACTTTGTCCGGCATTGAGATGGTTTGGAAAGATTATTTTAAAGAGAATGAAGAATAACCACGAACCGGAGAGAGAAGAATTTTTTAACCACGAACCCGCTAAACAGACGCACGGCGAAGCCGTGTAGATAAATAATGCCGCATAGCGTAGCACCAATAAATGCCGCTGTCTGAAATAAAAGCAAGGGCACCTTTAGGTGACCGACAGTGCGACGAACACCACGAACTTTTACTTCGATATCTTGTCGTTGTTCGAGTTGGTTCGTGGTAAATATATTATAAATCTAATGAATCAAATCTTTCTGCTTGCGTCGTTCCCTGTCTCCTTTAGCGACATATACCGGTTTCATGGTTCTGGGGTCTAGTCCTGTGCGGTACATCACGGTAGACATGGTTCCGGGGGTGGGATAAAAGTCCTGCGTTTGCTCCGGGGTAAAGCGCGTTTTTTTTAAATACCGCGAAAGTTCTTGAGCTTCCTTCATGCCGGCGCCGGGGTGGGAAGTTATAAAATAGGGTAGCAGATATTGTTTTAGACCGAGCCGCTTGTTTACAGCTGTAAAATCTTCCCTAAACTGTTCATAGTTTGAGTGGGGGCATTTGCCCATTGCTTCCAGCACATTCGCGCAGATATGTTCCGGGGCGACTTTTAACTGACCGCTGACATGGAATTGGCACAAGGTTTCCAAGAACTCTTTTCCGTGTTTTTTGTCGTGTTGAATAAAATCGAAGCGTATGCCGGAGCGGATAAAAACTTTTTTGATACCCGGAATTTCGCGCAATGCTTTTAATGTTTTAAGATACTGATTGTGATCCGCTTTTAACTTGGGGCAAGGTTGCGGATACAGACATTCCCTATTTGCGCAGAAACCGCCGCGCTCCTGCTTTTCGCAAACGGGTCGGAAAAAGTTGGCGGTAGGTCCGCCTACATCGTGAATGTATCCCTTAAAATCGGGGTGCGCGGTAAGAACGCGCGCTTCGCGGAGCAGACTTTCCTTGCTGCGCCCGACGACAGCCCGTCCCTGGAGACTTGTAATCGCGCAAAAGGAGCAGCCGCCAAAACAACCTCGGCTGGAAATTAACGAAAAGGAAACTTCTTTAAGCGCGTCTATGCCGCCTTGCGCGTCATACATTGGGTGGGCTTTTCGCGTAAAGGGAAGCTCGTACAAATTATCCAGTTCTTTTGTTGAAAGGGGCAAAGCGGGGGGATTTTGAATGACCCAGCGATCCCCGTCATTTTCTTCTGCAAGCGGTTTTGCGGTTAAAGGATCGGCATTTTGTTTCTGTACCATAAAATGCTCGGCGTAAGCGCGCAAAGAAACATCGTCTTTCTCTTTTACCGCTTCATATTTCGGCAGGAAACACACGTCTTTCCATTGATCGATAGCCGCTCTTCCATGAACGCGTACGCAAGTTCCCCTCTCATCGCTTATACTGCCGATACTTTGACCCTCCGCTAACCGGCGCGCTATACCCAGTAACGGCTTTTCTCCCATTCCGTAGACCAGCATATCCGCTTTTGAATCAAGCAAAATCGAGCGGCGCACAGTATCCGACCAGTAATCATAATGGGCAAAGCGCCGAAGGCTTGCCTCAATCCCGCCTATAATTACCGGCACATCCTTATACGCGCGCCGTATTCCCTCGACGTAGACCAAAGTGGCGCGGTCGGGGCGCAGACCGCTTTTTCCTGTCGGCGAATACGCGTCGTCGGAGCGTTTGCGTTTTGCGGCGGTGTAATGCGCGACCATGGAGTCCATGTTGCCTGCGCCGACAAGAAAAGCAAGACGCGGTCTTCCCAGTACGGTATATGATGAGGGATTTTTCCAATCAGGTTGGGGAATTATTCCGGCGCGAAAACCCGCCGCTTCCAACGCGCGGCATAAAAGCGCCGCCGCAAAAGAAGGGTGGTCTACATAGGCGTCGCCTGAAACAAAGATGAAATCACATTCTTCCCAGCCGCGCTCGTCCATATCGCGGCGGCAGGTTGGAAGAAATTTGCTTTTAAGGGAATCGTTCGGTTTAGACACCGACGACGGCTTTGACCTGGGGTATTTCCTTTTTGAGGTAATTTTCGATTCCCATTTTGAGGGTCATCTGAGACATGGGGCAGCAACCGCAAGCTCCGGTAAGTTTTACCGAGACGGTTCCTTCATTGTCTACAGAGACAAATTCAACATCTCCGCCGTCCGCCTGCAAAGACGGTCGTACATTTTCCAACGCGGCTTTTACTTGTTCTTCCATATGTAATTACTCCTTAGTGGTTTTACCACACGTTAATATGAACGATAAAATTTTACCACGAACCACACGAACGGATGGGGTCGCTCCCTGAGCTTGTCGAAGGGAGCAAGGACGCTTCGACAGGCTCAGCGTCCACACGCTAATTCACACGAAATTTTGCTTCGTGTTTTGTCGTTGTTCGAATTAGCGATTTAATTCATGAATCGCTAATTCGGAGAGAGAGGGATTTGGGGTTCCGTTCGCGACATCCTGTCGCTCACTCCACCCCCGCCTGCGCGTTCCCGGCGCATCCGTGCGCCGCATTTTTCAAGGCAAGGCTTACGCCTTGGGATTTTTGGAGGAACGCTACGGTTCAAATCCCTCTGTCGCCAATGTGGAGTTTTACGAAGTAAAACTCCTAAGCAAAAAATCTGTAAGATTTTTTGCAACGGAGAGAGAGGGATTTGAACCCTCGGTACCCTTACGGGTACACACGACTTCCAATCGTGCACCTTCGGCCGCTCGGTCATCTCTCCTTAAATACCTGATGGAAAAAGTGGGATTCATTGCTCGAATCCCCCCATTGCCAATGTGGAGTTTTACGAAGTAAAACTCCTAAGCAAAAAATCTGTAAGATTTTTTGCAACGGAGAGAGGGGGATTCGAACCCCCGGTGCCTTGCGGCACAACGGTTTTCGAGACCGCCCGATTCAACCGCTCTCGCATCTCTCCGGTGGGGAACTGCGTGTCTCTGCGACTTTAGCGGATGTTCCCTGTAGAGCTTATTCACTGTAACTATGGAAGGAGTTTGTGTCAAGGGGACGACATTTTAATGAAAAATAGCGGTTTATGCCATTTTAACGGCGTATACTATTGTATATCCGCATTCGTAATACTCAGTTTTCCGTTCTCCTTGCGGGTGGCTATTTTTCTGAAATAATCGGCGTATTGCTTGTCCATTACTGCTATGTGGCTTAAAACCCAGTCTTTAAGAAAATAGGCGAATTTTTCAAGAACCAGCCGTTTGCCGGATTCAAAGTCTTTTACGCTCTTAACAACCGTCAGCGTAAATTCATCGTGAACTTTTTTGTGTTCAGGGTAGCCGGGGAATTTGGTTCCAATCATTAATTTTTCTTCCGCTTGAAAATGCTCTTTTATGTACTGTACAGCCTGTTGAATAACTAACGCAAAATAAGCCCGTTCTTCTCTTTCGTTTCCGCTGGCATGATTGAATAAGTCATTTACAAAATCCAAAAGCCCCTTGTGTTGATCGTCAATTAATTTTACTCCCATCGAATATGTGTTAGACCATGTAACATGGTTTTTTGACTTTGGGAGCATCTCTGTATTACTCGCCATATTGGTACCTCTTGAATAATATAATACCATATGAACAGAAAAAAAACAAAAAAAAACGGCATCCGGACTATTACTTTTCCGGATGCCGCTACGCTCCCTTACAGCGATTTAAAGCTCTTCTGCGCGTTTCCTGAAACCTTCAATCAAGCTCTGATTAGGTTTTGATTTGCTTTTTTCAATGTTGGCAAATCCGTTAAGACAGTTTTTCATGCTTTTTCTGCTGTTAGCGTTTGCTTTGTTTTTCTCAAGATCGGGGAGGGTCAATTTCATACCGGGTCTGATTTTGTCAGGGTTTATAACCACACCCTGTGAAGCGAGCATGATGATGGGATAATAAAAACCATCATTATAGGTTCTTCTTGAAATATCAGACAAAGTGTCGCCCTTTTTTACCGTATATGTGCCGGCTCCGGATAAATCAAGCCCGGTGTTGGCATCATACAGGTTTTTATACTGCGAATCCATTTCCTCCTTGGGAGTAGATTTGCAGGACATCGTCAGCATTACACAAATGATTAATGCTGTTAATACGATTTTCTTCATAAATAATTCTCCTTAATCTTTGAAGTCTGAGTAAAATATAATAAATATTTTTGATTGGGTTTTAAATTATTATTTGTATTTTGGTAGTATTTACTAAAATTCTGCGTTGGTTGTACGATGAAGAAATTTTTACCACGAATCCGCTAAATAGATGCACAGCGTCAAGCCATGTTTATGAATAATGCCGCATAGCGTAGCATCGATAAATGTCGCTGTCTGTAATAAAGCAAGGTCATCTTTATGTGACCGACAGTGTGAACGAACCACTGCCGCTGTTTAATTTTCCTCTCATTCCTTGTCTATTGTTAATTTTCATGTTATATTTTCTTTATGACTATTGATCAAACGGTTAAAATACCGGCTGACTATCGTATATTCCTAGAATTGCCTCGTTCTGTCCCAATAGGCGTTAATGCGCGGATTTCTATAAACATTCCCACAGTATTTAATAGCCAAAACGGTACTGAGCCTGTTAAACAAGAAAAATCATACAGAGGTATATTGAAAGGCAGAGGAATTAACATTGAGCGCCTGCGTGAATTACAGCGAGAGGAAAAAACTCTTGAAGATACGGCAGATGAACGCAAAAAAAAGGAAATAAGGTAGTCTTATAGAATGCACTATATTATTGACGCTTGCGCTCTGCTTGCCTTTCTTAATGACGAGGAAGGCGCTGATAAGGTTGAAGATTTGCTTGATCGATCTGTCGCGAATGATATTACAGTTTCTATGAGTATTATCAATCTTCTTGAAGTGTATTACGGCGAATTACGTGACAAAGGCGCCGATATTGCTCAAGTTGTACTTGATATAGTTCAACACTATTCCATAAAAATAATAGATACGATTTCTGAACAAATTTTTCGTGAAGCCGCCCGTCTTAAAGCGGCATACAAAATGTCTATTGCTGATTGTATTGGGCTTGCTACCGCCATAGAACTTTCCGGTCAATTTGTCAGTTCTGACCATTATGAACTTGAAGCTGTAGCGGAAAATGAACCTTCTCTTATTTTCTGGTTTCGCTAATATTCTTGTCTTGTCTTATCATTGTCCGCTTCTTTTCTAAGGAATAATGCCAAGTAGATAGATTAGGTTGATAAAACGGACGCGAAAAAATTCGATGACAGGTAGTATTCTCTATTGTACCGTTTACGTTGATACCTGCCACACCACTGACATTACTACCAATACCACTAATATTCCATAGCGAAAACACGAAGATACTATGAATACAAACAGTAAGCGATAAAGTGAAATATAAAATACGCTTAAATTGCACATAACGGATCGGTAAACGCATAGTTACCGCGCTCTTTCCTTTGCGCCTGCGAACAAAAGGATCGATGGGAGAAATCTTCTTTTCCCTCTTTCCTAATTACTGGTTTCCGCCGACATTTATAAGTACCGGCCAGCCCTGCGACACAGGGGCAAAATTCCACTTAGTACTGTTAAACGATAATAGCGCAGATGTCCAAAATGACGAAGTGGAAAGTTGGCTATTGGTAGCGGTCGCGCCGTTTTCACTGGCGGCGGTTGGCGTATCTGTTACGACGGTCAAGGTCGGATTGGTATAATAACCATCGGCATCAGTTCCGTTACCGGCGCCCTTTCCGGTTAAGATGGCGGCATTGGCGTAGTTGTTCGCCGGAGCGGTTCCGGCGCTTTGTCCATAAATCCTGCCGACATAACGATTGTTTCCGCCTTGCGCACTGACACTTACCGGTTGACCCGGACGACCTGCGGCTACGCATTGTTGTAAATTTCCGCTTGCTTTATAACCCACTATGCCGCCTGCCCACGCACTCGCGCCGCTTGAAGCGTTCTTTGCGATGACAGTGCCAGAAGCAAAACTTCTTGTTACTATTCCGGTTAGGGGACTTGCTGAGTATGCTACCTGCATATATCCAACAAGACCGCCCGCATAGACCGACGCATTATCGGCATTGGGATTGTCTGCGGTTACATTGCCTGTGGCATAGCAATCGACAATGGAAGATTTCCTAAAGGAAGGATGATAATTATTATCAGTGCCCAGAAAACCTACAAGACCCCCGGCGATAACCGTCATTGTTCCACCGGAACCTTTGCGTGCTGTTACGTTACCTGTGGCGTAAGATTCGCTTATGTCTGTACCCTCTGCCCGTCCCACAAGTCCACCAACATTAAAACCAAATATTACCCCCGACATATCGCAGTGGTTTATCGCTAAAATGTCACCTGTGCTATAGCATTTGCTGATAACATTAATGTCATTATTGATATATTGATTACTGGCAAGCCCTGCAAATCCGCCAATTTCATTAGCGTATCCACCGCTTCCGGTACTACTGCAATAAACCGTTACAATACCCGTAGCGAAGCAGTTTTCAATTCTTGAGCCTACATCACGAGGGCATACACATCCGCAAAAACCGCCTACTAATACTACTCCGGTGCCAACGTGAGAGGCAGGAACAATGATCGGACTGGTACTGTAGCAATTAGAGATATTGCCCGCTATCTCTCCAGCAAACCCCCCTAGGTTTATAGATCGTATTGATTCAATCTTATTAGCTTGAAATGTGATACTCTTCGCGCTGGAGTGACAGTTTTCAATATAGTTATTAGAGTTATCGATACTTGCTATAAAACCGCCTACAAAATGAGGATTTGGTGTTGAGCCTTCGCTATCGCCAGAAAAGTCAAACAACTGTATCTCCCCTTCTGAGTAGTTTGTGTTGGTTATTTTAAAAAAGGATGATGGATTATCACTTTTTTGCATACTACTTATCACGCCGCCCAGCATAATTTGACCTGTACCGGACGTACATATAATAATGTCTCCTGTAACGGAACAGTCATCTATTGTAGCTTTTTCATAGCAAGTACCTAAAAGTCCTCCTATATAAGAGTAATTGAGGACTTTGGATGTTTTCGGTATGTCGATTTTACCGTTAAACACACATCTTGTAAAATTGGTGTTTTTAATGAAGCCTGCTATACCGCCACAGTAGTTCCATTGGGAATGTTCATGTATAGGATCTTCTATTTTATTTTCTATTTTGTTCATACTTACCACAGCCGTGGATCTAATGTCCGTAAATTTAATGCTATCATCAATATTTGAATTAGCATTAGATGCTCCAACCACGCTGCCCACATAAATAGTATCATGAGTGTAGGCATTCAGTGTAACATTCAGAGCGGCGCGGCAATTTTTAATACACGCAGTAGTGGAAGATTCTATAATCCCCGCTATGCCGCCCAACCATGTAGTATTTTGGGTAGTAACGGTGAGTATGTCGCTGGCTGCAATGCTCCGTACAATACAGTTACGTACCTCCGAGTTTTCTCGTATTTTCCCTGCTATACCGCCTACATAGTTTTGATTCCCTTCAACAGTAACAACGGTATCCTTATACGCCACGTCAAGATCGCAAATAAGCGCATTTTGTGCAGAGTCGAAGATACCCACATTGTTACGATAGTTGGAAAAACCATTGTTCATAGTAATGGTATGCCCATTGCCATAAAAATTACCGGAGAAGTAATATATAGGCTTATGACTGCCCAAGGTAATATCTCTGGTTAGAACAATATTATCCCCCCAACTGTCACTGTCAATTGTTAATTGTCCTGTGTTCTCTGTTATCCTTACCACCGGCTTATAGATCTTATCGCCATCTGTTATCCAATAACTTTCTGACACTTTCATATCCGGTATGTTATAAATCCAAATAGGTCCTGTAGTTACAGGTCCCGCTGTGTTATGTGTAATTACGATAATCCGGTAACCGTACACCCCGCTTACCGCAACGCCTTCCAGTACCCTGTCTTTGTTAATGGTAGAAACACTAAAATCATAAGATCCCGCGGGTTCTTTATTAAAATCATAACTGATTTCATTTTCAAATATATCTCCTGACGCGCTTGTACGGTAACGGTATATTACAAGTTCCGGATATAAGTAGTCGGGTGATACGTTGTCTGCTTTTAGCGGCTGTTCCCAGCTTACCGTTATCTTGTCTCCTTTCGCGTTACATTCAGCTTTCAATTTTGTTACCGTTCGTTTTGTCAATGTGGAATACATCACCTGTTTTTTTGTGTCAATTGGATTCTTATTTCCCAGCCTGTCTTCAAGTTGTATGTCAATCCGGTAGGTAATATCTTGAATTAATCCTGACAGGTTTGGCCATGTATAGCTGTTATTCAACGTTTCACCGTTATACACATTTAGCAGTTCCGAAGTTATCGGAACGCCGGCATTCTCGTCTGTTCTGGTTATCTGTATCTGCCACTTAAGGTCTTTTGGATCATCCATTGTCCATGGAAGGCTGTACGCCCGGCTCGCGGATATGCCGCCGCTTCCGCCATTATCTATTATAGAAGCAAGATTTCCTATGGTCAGCGTCAAAGGCGTTCCCGTACCATAAACATATACCGCATCTCCGCCGCCGGATGAGGGAGTTGAAAGAATTGTTACCATATTTAATATATTAGGCGCGGCATTGTCCAACACTACCGTTACATACAACCCTTCGGACGCCGCTTCGGTAACCTGCATTTCCGCGATTGAGGGTGTTCCCTCATACCAAGGTAATACCAACAGTTGAATGATGCCCGAAGTCGCTGTTTGCAAAGTATGTGTAATCGTGAACACTCCTCCCTGTAACTGAAACGTTACGTTGTCTCCCGGATAGGAATACTCTTTTTTTATTGTACCGCCTGCGTCAAAACCGTCCAGATCATAAGCTTTGTGCTCGACAATACTTATCCTGTTAGGCGTAAGCGGTATGTCATCGCCGTAAGGCGCGTCAACGTTGAATCTAATGTATACGGTATTTTTATCATCTTGTTTAAAACGGCGGTCTTTATTGGGATTATTCCAGTCTGTATCCGTAAAATAATCGCTTGCAGAGTTTCTGCTTGCGAATATGTTGACAGCCTTGTACACTTTCTGCATTTCTCTGGTGTCTGTCTGGTAACTGATTGTCTCAGCCTGTGCCATAGTTGCGCCGTTTTCGCTTTCAATATCAGGTCCGATAATAATACTTATTGAGAGCAGGATAAGTTCTTTGGCTTTTTGTGCTATTGGAATGAGGTTCAGGCGGTTGGTTAAGCCGTCAGTATCAGAATTAGGAATATCAATGGTGAAGTATGTAGATAAATCTCCGGTTTCATTAAAAGGTTTTCCGCGGTCATTGCCGCTGGTATAAATGCCTGTTATGCGGATATTATCATAAGTCAGGGTTGAGGACTTTACCGGTATGTTAAACCATATACTGACTTGCTGGTCATAAGGAAACGGCGTTAGTATGGGGTTAAGCGGCGGGTTGGTCTGCTGGGTAAGACGCGGTCTGCTATTGCACCAAGGGACAATGGTAACAGACTCAAGCGTGTCGATTATCACCTTTGCGGTTCTTGCGCCGGTATCGCTGACGCCTTCGATTATCGTTACGTTTTTGCCGTTTAACGCATGGCTGATAACATCCTCATCATAAGAGCTTTTATTTTTATTAGCTTCAATCCATTCGGCAAAACCGGCGGTAGGAAAGGCGAGCCATTTTTCAAAACCGTAGACGGACAGAGGAGTAAACTCCACGCCGAACTCGTAGCCCTTGCGAATGTCGCCGCATTTGTCTTGTCCTTCCTGCGGACTTCTGCCCCATTCACCCGTATACACTGTAACCGTCAATTTTTCCGCGTTTGCCCAATCCACTTCATTGCTGATTTGCTTAAACAAGTCAACTTTGGGACCGACAAATAAATCGCAGGAAACAAGACTAAAAATGAGGAATGAAAAAAGAGGTACAAGGAAGAATTTACTTAGGTTTTTACGGGAGTAACAATGTATTTGTTCGCTATTTCGGCGAGAAAGTATCGCCTCCGGATTAGTTAAAAGTTGATATTTTCCATGATTTTTTGGTAATTTCATTTCCATATATTACTCCTATACCCCATAAAATAGATATAACACAATGTTTTGTATTTTTCCAGTTTTTTTTGTGATTTTTTGCAAATAAGGAAGGACGAAGAAAAGCCTCAACCTTGAAAAAACAAATGTTCAATAACGATTTTTATGCCTAACAGCACAAGAACAGCGCCGCCGACAAATTCCGCTTTTGATTTAAATTTTGTTCCGAAAAGATTTCCTATCTTTACGCCTGCCATCGATATAACAAATGTTATTGAACCGATTATTATTGCCGCCGTAAAAATATTGATTTTAAAAAACGCGAATGTTACGCCTATTGCCAGCGCGTCTATGCTTGTGGCAATTGCCAAAGCCAGCATTTTTAGAAATTGAAAAGAATCTTCGTTAGCTTCTTCTTTTTCTTTTTTTGATAAACTTTCTCTTATCATGTTTCCGCCGATAATGCCGAGTAAAACAAAGGCGACCCAATGTTCAAACTGTTGTATTTTAGCGGCAAAATAAGTTCCGGCAAAATATCCTATTATCGGCATGAGCGCCTGGAAAAACCCAAAAAAGACGCCGGGCGTTAATATTTCTTTGGCTTTTGGTTTTTCCACCGATAAACCCAATGTGATTGATACCGCGAAAGCGTCCATTGACAGCCCTACGGCGATTAAAATAATTTCAAATAACTTCATTTTGCATTTTCCCCAATTTAGCCGCTTTTAAAAAAATATCTTTTAAATATTCCCCTTCGCTTTCCATAGTTCCGGCGCGTGAAATTATATCGCGTAAAAAGCGAGTCTGCTCCTCGCGATTTGGATGCCTGTAAAAACCGAGACTTGCCAGAGTATCCGTAATTTCTCCGACAAGCGTTGAAACTTCGCTCTGGTTCATTGGCGTCCACTCTCCCTTAACCTGAACCTGCGGCTTAAGAGCCAGAAAAAATTCATAGGCGTAAATCTGCACGGCGTGGGACAGGTTAAGCGAAGGCTGAACATCAGAGACAGGAATATGAGATGCCGCGTTGCAAATATCCAGTTCCGAGTCTTCAAGTCCTGTGCGTTCGTTGCCGAAAACGACAGCCGCGGGACCGGGACGCTGTGCGAGCCATTCCGCCAGAACGTGAGGTGTCATGGAGACATTTTTTCGGTACTGTCCGCGTCTGCGGGTAGTTCCTATTACGATTGAGCAGTCTTTAATTGCGTCATTTAAGTTATTAAAAATTTTTGCTTTTTCCAAAATATCTTCGGCATGAACCGCTCTTACGCGGATTTTATTCATATCAAGCGGCATGTCCGCGCTTAAGTCAGTGTTATCGGTTACAAGTCTTAATTCAGTAAGATCCATGTTTTTCATAGCGCGGCAAACCGCTCCGATATTACCGGCGTCTGTCGCTCTGCACAGAATTATTTTAATATCTTGTAAAAACATTCGTTATTATATCACAGTTTTTAAAACTGTCCGATAACCGCAAACTATTTCGCTTTTTTTGCGGCTTCTTTTATATATTCCATTGTTAGAACTGGTTTAAGGGTTAATCCTTCTTTTGCCAGTATCTCAGACGCTTCGGGGTTTCTTTGAATAGCGCAAAGAACGTTCTCGACAATGCCGCCTCTATTCCTTATTTCTTGAACGCTCTTTATTATCTGTCCGCCTGTTGTTACCACGTCTTCTATTACGCAGATTTTTTTGCCGGAAATATCTCCGCCTTCCGCTATTTTGCAAGTTCCGTATTCTTTCGCCGCTTTACGCACAAATGCGCTTGGCATACCTGTCTCAATTGACAGGGCGGTGACTAAGGGTATGCCGCCCATTTCCAATCCGGCAAGTAACTCCGTATTTTTTGGAATGAGCAATTTCATTTGCTTTATTATTGCAACTAATAGTTTAGGGTCGGCTTCAAATAAATATTTATCAAAATACTCATTTGATCTTTGTCCTGAGCGCAATAAAAAATCGCCTGTTAAATGCGCTTTTTTGTAAATTTCAATCGCGAGTTTTTCTTTATTCATATTGAGGCTGACACGATTTGAACGTGCGACCATCAGATCCGCAATCTGATACTCTATCCAGCTGAGCTACAGCCTCATTAAAGCGCAAAGGATACGGGCGCGGCATTTTGTCAACGGCTTCCGTATTCGCCTTCGCGTTGCTCGGCGGTTTTATTCGCCGACTTTTTTCGCAAGGCTTGGTTTGAATTTTTCCCAATGACTCTGCATTTTGGGGCAGAGCAGGGGGATTCGGGGATTTTGTCGCTGACGTCCTGTCAGCGACAAAATCCCCCGCCTCCGCGTTGCCGGCGCATCCATGCGCCGAGTTTTTTCATGCAAGGCTGTCGCCTTGGGATTATTACAGCAACGCTGCGGTTCGAATTCCCCAACGGTACTGCAATTTTTAAAAAACTTCTGAAGAAATAAGAAAAACTTTGTTTTTCTTATTTCTTCTAAATAAAAAATGCGTCAGCATTTTTTTATCCGGAGCAGGGGGGATTCGGGGTTCCAGTCGCTGACATCCTGTCAGCTCCTTCCACCCCCGCCTCCGCGTTGCCGACGCATCCATGCGCCGAGTTTTTTCATGCAAGGCTGTCGCCTTGGGTTTATTACAGCAACGCTGCGGTTCGAATCCCCCAACGGTACTGCAATTTAGCAAAAAACTTCTGAAGAAATAAGAAAAACTTTGTTTTTCTTATTTCTTCTAAATAAAAAATGCGCTAGCATTTTTTATACGGAGCAGGGGGGATTCGGGGTTCCAGTCGCTGACATCCTGTCAGCTCCTTCCACCCCCGCCTCCGCGTTGCCGGCGCATCCATGCGCCGAGTTTTTTCATGCAAGGCTGTCGCCTTGGGATTATTACAGCAACGCTGCGGTTCGAATCCCCCAACGGTACTGCAATTTTGCAAAAAACTTCTGAAGAAATAAGAAAAACAAAGTTTTTCTTATTTCTTCTAAATAAAAAAATGCGTCAGCATTTTTTTATCCGGAGCAGGGGGGATTCGAACCCCCGGTACCCTTTTGGGGCACAACTCCTTAGCAGGGAGCCCGATTCGGCCTCTCTCGCACCGCTCCAAAGAGTACAGCTTTTTATAGCTGTGTTTTTTTAATTATACCGATATGTTTTGTAAAAAGATAATCGGTATTTTTTCAGTTTTTGAACAAGCAGGGGGGATTCGGGGTTCCAGTCGCTGACTCCTGTCAGCGCCTTCCACCCCCGCCTCCGCGTTGCCCGTCGCATCCATGCGACGGATTTTTTCTTGCAAGGCTATCGCCTTGGGATTGTTACAGGCAACGCTGCGGTTCGAATCCCCCAGTAGTCTGCAATTTAGCAAAAAACTTCTGAAGAAATAAGAAAAACTTTGTTTTTCTTATTTCTTCTAAATAAAAAATGCGCTAGCATTTTTTATACGGAGCAGGGGGGATTCGGGTTCCAGTCGCAAACATCCTGTTTGCTCCTTCCACCCCGCCTACGTGTTGCCCGGCGCCTCGTGCGCCGGATTTTTTCTCGCAAGGCTTATCGCCTTGGAATCATTACAGCAACACTACGGTTCGAATCCCCCAGTGTTTCTGTAATAATAAATTAATCCTAAAAAGGATTTTAATCGGTATTTTTTTACCGATTTCGGAGCAGGGGGGATTCGAACCCCCGGTACCTTGCGGCACAACGGTTTTCAAGACCGCCTCCTTCAACCACTCGGACACCGCTCCAAAGATGTCTACTTATTTAAACACAAATTTCGGGCGTTTGTCCAGTATGGGAATAATAGCAGAATTTTAAGGGGGGGTCAAGCTTGATATTTTCACTCTGAAATGCTAAAATACTCTCAATGAAACAAAAAGTCGCCAACTTCCCTATCTTTAAACCTAAACTCAATGTGAATTCAAATTCTCTCTCTCTCTCTCTCTCTCTCTCTCTCTCTCTATTATAGAAGAAAATCGCCAATATCACCTCAAAACACATTTTTATGGGATAGGTCTATCCAAATGAAAACACTATTTATTCACTTGTCGGAAAACGACTTTAATATATCAACAAAAAGGACTGTCGTATGGAAAAAATCCCGTATGGGATTTTAATTAGTCTGCGAGGACTTTAACATCGCAAGGAGTTTTACATGAAAAACAAAAACTTTTTGATCGGAATACTGGCGATAACGCTGGTATTTGGAATGATGGTTGCCGGATGCAATGGCGGCTCAACAGATGACATAATAAATGACATCGTAAAGAAGGCGATCAGCTACACAAGCGTGGATTCCGCAGGCAAAACGTACATCTTAATCATAACCGGAGAGGGCACGGGGAATAAAGGCGCGAAAGGCGACAGTTACGAGATGATCATTAAAGAAAACGGTCAGCCGGACAAAGTAAGCAAAGGCACAATTACCGAAGTCGGCTCAAATGGAGGGTTGAAACTGCAACCGGGCAACAGCGGTTCACAGCCGTTTGACGTAACCGCCAACAATGGGCAGATGACCAGCATCACAGGAACAATTACCGTCGGAGAAGGGGAAGGACAAACAGTAACCGCCCCGGGAACGGTAACACCGCAAGTGGGAAATAATAACAACAACGGCGAAGGCGGCAATGGCGGTAAAATAATGAAAGAAATCACATATAATGCAAATGGGATTTTAAGTAGTTATCACGAGTACGAGTACGATTCTAAAGGAAACCGAACGAAAGATAGATACTATGGCGTAATGATAAATGGAGTTTTTATATGTATTTTGATTGAGTACGAGTACGATTCTAATGGAAACCAAACGAAACTAAGCAATTATAACGCAGATGGAGTTTTAAGTGGTTATTACAAGTACGAGTACGATTCTAAAGGAAACCAAACGAAAGTGAGCAATTATAACGCAAATGGGGTTTTAATTAATTATGTGTATGTGTACGAGTACGAGTACGATTCTAAAGGAAACCAAACAAAAATGAGCTTTTACAAAGATGGGGTTTTAAGTAGTTATAGTATGTACGAGTACGATTCTAAAGGAAACCAAACAAAACAGAGCGCCTATACCGTAGATGGGGTTTTAAGTAGTTATTACGAGTACGAGTACGATTCTAAAGGAAACCAAACGAAAGAGAGCCAACATATCGGAGAGCTTTTTTATGATGTGTACGAGTACGAGTACGATTCTAACGGAAACCGAACGAAATCTACCAACTATAGCAACAACAAATTTTCTGGTTATACAGTTTATAGTTATACCAGCGGTGTTGTAACAGGTACAAGCGGAGATTTTTTCTATTATATCAATATGGACGGTTCTATAAGCATTTATTATTCAGGAGATAAAGAAGCGGTAAATATAAATATACCAACACAGATAGTCGGTAAACAAGTTACCGTTATTAGATCTGGCGCTTTTCTAAATTGCTTCAGTCTTACCAGCGTAACAATACCGAGCAGCGTTACCATTATTGGGGATTCCGCTTTTAACAATTGCTCCAAACTTACCAGCGTAACATTTGAAACAGGTAGCAACATATCAGATAACAATTTTGGAGAGAATGTTTTTGGATCAAATAACTTATTAAAGACTGCCTACAGTACAGGAAGGGCGGGAACATATACGAAAGCGAATTCTAAGTGGACGAAACAGCCGTAAATGGGATTTTAATTAGTCTGCGAGGACTTTAACATCGCAAGGAGTTTTATATGAAGAACAAAAACTTTTTGATCGGAATACTGGCGATAACGCTGGTATTTGGAATGATGGTTGCCGGATGCAATGGCGGCTCAACAGATGACATAATAAATGACATCGTAAAGAAGGCGATCAGCTACACAA
>Ga0268262_10001581_pt1 | contig 27932 bp, 22 predicted proteins | sample TergutNc150P3_FD_190354 | JGI IMG/M metagenome (GOLD analysis project Ga0268262, IMG submission 190354) | Nasutitermes corniger P3 segment gut microbial community from laboratory colony in Florida, USA - Nc150 P3 (SPAdes) (version 2) | ecosystem: Host-associated > Arthropoda: Insects >... | reverse complement strand
GAGAAGCATGAGTTAAAGATGGCTCAATATCGGCGGTTTTTAGAGAAACAAAAAAACAATGTAGTTTTGAAAAAAATCGCTTGACATTTATCATAGACGCTTTGGCGTGGCTGCATCGGCAATCCACGCCAATACCGCCGCAGGGGGCTTGCCCTGCCGCCTGAAAGATATATTTGACAAAAAACCCAACAAATCGAAAAATAACACCATGAGCGAAAAAAACGCCCATTATAACATTCCGCAAACTGTAACGGGGCTGTCCAAAAAGTAAAGAGACAGCTATAAAAATAAATTCCCCAAGAGAAAAAAGAATGATAAAATTCTTTTATGAGTAAAGGAAAAAGTGACAAGATCACATATAAACCCTACGAACAACACCAAATATATCTGATACCGCCAAGCGCTGAAGAACTAATACCGAAAGACCATCTTGTAAGACTGGTAAACGAAGTAATAGACGAGATGGAAATAGAACGGCTGATGAGAAAATATCAGACAGGCGGCGGGGCAAGCCGGTACAATCCTGTAATGATGACGAAACTGTTCGTGTACGGGTACATGACGAAAATATGTTCCAGCCGAAACCTCAACCGAGCCGCATAACGGCGAAGGTTCCCCTCTTGATGCTGGCGAAGGCGGTACGTGAGAACGTGATGTTCATGTGGCTTGCAGGAAACCAGAAACCTGATTTTAGGACGCTTAACGATTTTCGGGGTAAACTGCTGAAGGGAGTGATGGAAGAAGTCTTCATAACGGCGGTGAAAATGCTGGCTGCGAAAGGGTACATAAAACTGGAACATTATTTTGTGGACGGGACAAAAATAGAGTCTGCGTCCGGTAGGTACATGTTTGTGTGGAAAAAGTCCGTAGAAAAGTCCTAAATGTTACTTCTTAGACAGCTCCATATATTCCCGGACAGGCGGCGTTGTTTAAATTTACTACCAAATTAAAAAATTTTTACCCAGAATGCGGAGAATCGCTTCGGTAAAAAAATAGTCGCCGTAAATAATGGGAACCTCGGTATCGTGTGATTGACCGTGATATGCGGCGGTTCCCCTGCCTATGATTCCGTCTGTTTCCATGTTCCAGTCGGCAAAAGATTTTTCCACGGCAGTTAACAGTTTAACCGCAGCAGTTGAGTACAATTTTTTTTCATACTCGCTTACATGTTCGGCAATTTCCAAAAGGCCGCACGCGCTGATCATTGCCGCTGTTGAATCATATTTTACAGGTTCGGGCGGAGCGCGGAAATCAACAAGGGGCAGCCAGTCGTTTTGGGCAAAATTGGCTGTAACATAATGGGCTATTCTCTTTGCCGCGTCCAGAAACTTTCGCTCGCCTGTGTGCCGGTAACTCAGAGCAAACCCGTACATGCCCCAGCTTTGACCTCGGCTCCAGGATGAACCGGAAGCGAAACCTTGCCCGGCAGGGTATTCAACGCAGTCGCCTGTCTGCGGAGAAAGGACCGCAATATGATTGCAGCTTCCGTCCGCTCGCAGCAGTAGGTTTAAGGCGGTGCAGGCATGTTCCATACCTATCATTTTATAGCGCGGATCATCAATTTCTTTGCTTGCCCAGTACAGTATGGGGATATTCATCAGGCAGTCGATAATGATCCATCCGGTACAGTCGCCGTTCCATGCGCGGATAAATTTCCCCGCCGGATTGTAACGCCCTGCCAGAATATTAGCCGCGTGTAGACCGCGCCTGCGGGAATCTGTATTGCCTGTAAGCCGGTAATTCGCAACCGCCGTATGCAGCCACATAAAACCAACATCGTGATGCAAGCCGTCGTAACCTTCCAGCGCTGTATCCAGCCTTTTTTCAACCGCTTCAGCGGTTTTGCGGAATTGTTCGTCTTTTACAGCATGGTACATTTGCCAGAGCATCCCCGGCCAAAAACTGTTGGTCCACCAGTAAATGCCGTCCGGTTTTTCAGGATTAGTATAACGCCCGTTAACGGGAATATATGGCATTGTGTTTTGATTTCGCTCACATTCAACCGAAAGTTTTTTCTTTAATTTTTCAAAGATTCCCTGCGCCCAGGTCTGATCATTCGCCAATTCTTTTTCCATAATTTCTCCTTATCCGCTTATCTTATAAAATGCGGAGTAATTTTCTTTTTGCGGCGGCGCTTCGGCGCACACAAGCTCGCTGTTACCTGCGCGGACGGCGCTGACCCAAACGGTTGACCCCGCCTCCAGGCGGCCTTCAAGCGCGGGTATAACAACCGCTGGATGAACGACATTCAGGTTGGGAGCGCTTGTTATCAATTTTCCTTTCCGCAGACTGTTCTCTTCCAGCGCGGCAATTCTGGACGCGTGAACTTGAAACGCGATTAAAGCTTCGCCTGTCCCGGCGATTTGACGCTTCATGACGGATTCATCATTATCCGTAAAACGCGGAACGGAAAAGCCTCCTTCAACAGCCAATAACGGACGCTTGCTTGTTATCCGGTGGATGCGGACATGCCAGTCTCCCAGCCGCGCCAGGACAGTAACAATATCAACATCCGGCCAAGGCTGCCAGCGGCTGCTTACCCAATGCTCGCCGGTGCGGTATTCCAGTACATTGCGGCGCTCTCTCCAATAACCGTCTCCTTCTGAAAGTAGCAGCGTCGAATCGCAGCCGCATGATTCAATATCAAAGTTACTGTGGGAAACACAAAAGCCAAAACGCGCCGAGTACGCGAATTTAGCGTACTTCTGCGCGCCGTGGTTCATTTCCCAGGGATAGCCGCCGCCAACAAGAAGCTGTGAGTCTTCGGCGCTGCGGCTTACTATAAAACCCGGCACATGTTCGCTAAAACAAATTTCACCGGCGGGTAGCGGCGCTTCTTCCGCCTTCCAGAAAGGGTGATCGTCTCCCATTGCAAGGATCAGGTGGGCCTTCAATGCCCAATACAGCGAACCCGGCGAATTATAGGCGTCCGCCATAATCAAATTGGGGTAATTGCAGCCAATTGAAAGTATTCCTCCCGAATCGAGAATTGGCTGAGAAAACCAATGACGAAGATTCCGCAGCACTATGCCTTTCATTTCCCCCCATGGGATCAATTCCAGGCCGGTAAAAGCGCAAGCTGAAAATAATGAAACGGAGGCAAAACGGTATGTAAGACTGCGCCCGTAAAGAATACCGGAACCGTCATGGTAAAACCACGCGGCAAAACGCGGGGCAAAGAGTTTTGCCCGTTCTATATAACGTTTGTACACATCACCCAGTACTCCCCGCCGTTCCGCAAGAGCCGCCAGTACAAGTCCGTAAAAATGATACCCCATTGGGTTGTACAGATCGAAACCGCCGTTCTCTCCGTCCTGATACCAGCCGTCTCCCCTGTAACAGGTTTCAATAATGTCAAAACAATCCTGTTCGGCCTTCTCGTTTACCGGTAAATCAAGGCTGCGAAAGGCGGCGCATACCATGAGCCGGAAAAAACACCAGTTCATTTTTGGAATCTCAAGTTTTTCAATCTGAGACAGCCAGCGGTACAGATTGTTCTTTGCCGTTTCGCTTAATGGCGACCAAAAAACCTGCGGCGCAAGGATAAGGCATAAGGCGATGGAAGCCATCTCCACCAGCCTTTGATCATACGGCCGGCAATCGCCCCAGTAAGCGTCATCCGAGGGATCTACGCCTCTGCTTAATACATTTAGCAGTTCATCCATGCCGGGCCATTTTTCCCCGCCCGCTGCATAGGGGCCTATTCCCCACAGACAGCGGCTCCAGCCTTCCATCGCGGCGATTTTAGGCGGATACCTTGCTGTGCTTGCTCCCAGACAGTAACCGCCGGACACAGAAAATTTTTTCAACGGTTCAAGCAGACTGACAAGATGTCGGGCAAGATCGCGGCGGGTTTCAAGCGGATTGTTAATTTTATTTACATTACTCATAATATACAAGTGTCGTTCAATAAACTAAAAATCAAAATTAACCTCCAGGCAATAGACCGGCTTCGCCGTTACGCTTGAATTGCTTAAATTGCTTCCGTCCGGAAGAAAATCGGCGTACTGAACAAAGATATGCAGCTTGCCCTGGTTTTTCCAGAGTTCCGTATCGTGGCTTGGTTCCCAATATTTTACGTCAAATTTCGTTAAATCGCTGACTGTCCAATTATTGCTTGTAATGTCTTCTGTTGAATACATGGAAACTTTTCCGCCGCGTTCCCAGTTGTTGCGGAAAATGTAATACGCTTTGGTCTTTCCTGTGGCCGTATCGTATTTTACGACCATACGGGGCCTCGCTATAGAAACAAGTTTTGTTCCGCCGCCTGAGAGATATGGGATGGGATTCTTTGACTCATCATACAGGCTGACACCGCCATCATCAAGAGTCGCGCGTTTTGACACCGTACTCATCTTCCATTCGGTGCCGTCATGATAAATTACCCGGTACTGCATGGTCGGCCTGCCCCAATAAGTCGCAATGTAGGGATGGCTGTCCTTGTCCGCGGTCATGCTGGTTTGGTTCACTAAATTTTGATCTTGAGCAATTTCCCAGACTTTTTCCGCCGTAGCTGAAGTAATAGGCAGGTTATACTGCGTACCGTCTGTTTTTTTCCATGTGACGCCCTGATCGTCTGAGTACGCATAGTACATATCATGGTTTGTCCTCACGTCGCCGGAGCCGCGGAATACCCATGAAAGATGTAGTCTTCCGTTATCGTCAAGGTACACCTGCCAGTATGCGCTTTGCGGGTTCCCCTTTACTACAATGTCCTGCACGCGGTACCATCTTTTATTTGCGCGGGAATACCGATTCAACACCATATTCCCACTGCCTGACGATCCTTCGCGGTATACGAACAACAGGTCCCCGTCTCCTTTTGCCGGATCGTCCGGCAGCCTGTAAAATTCCGTATAAGTGGTGCTGGTTTCATATATATTTTCAGTAAGCGCAGTGAATGTATTGCCTGATTTGGAATAAGCCATTACCGGATTCATGGTGATTTTATTCATATTCAGGGAACCCGGCTCGTCGCTGCGGTACACTTCCAGCGTGTTGTTGTGATGAATCAATGAGAGATGCAGATAGCCATCGCCGTCCGTCATTATGCAGACACTGTTGTGCGCGTCATTGGTCCAGCCCATGATATTCGTGGCAGTTACAGTAAATTCTGCATCGTCAAGCTTACGTTTGCCCAAGACAAGGGCGCTTCTGTTTCCGTTGTCGGCATTGGCGAAATAGGCGATATACTGAGTGTCTCCGTGGGTAACCAGAGAATTCTGCCTGAAAGGAGTCGTGTTTACGGAATTTTTAGCAAGACCGTCACCGGCGGGAATCAAACGATGCTTTGTCGGAATATCCTGTCCATCCCTGTTGTCCGTATTCTTCCCGTCGTGTAAACACGCGCAATTCATAATAACTACCCCCATCAATATAAAATGTCAGTATAAACGCTGTTGTTAATAATAAGATGAGTTTAGTCTTAAAAGACTGGGGGGGATAATGAGATTTTGCTTGTCATGGTGGTTTTTTCCTTTTTTTGTAAGATTATCCATTCTAAAGAACGCCGCCCGTAAGAGCAAGCCCGACGGGGTAACTTTGTAAGAATAGCATAGGGCTAAAAGAGAGTCAAGTGGAAATTTGCCGTTTTTAGGGTTCTATGTGGTAGGGAATGAGGAGTAGGGTTTGGGGAATGGGGTTTTACCCTACTCCCCACTCCCTACTCCCTACCACCGTAAACTATGCTCGGCGAATTGCTGGACAATTACCCCCAATAAATCTATACTTAAAATGACCAATGAAATACAAAATACCCAAATATATATTGATTTTTGCGTCTTTTGGAATAATTTTTGTTTTATCCGTATCATGTACCAATTCCAAACCTGAAATTACCTACGGATTTATGCAGTTGGTACTGTATCAGGAAGATACGGGACCGAAAGAGCATTTTTCATTTTTTGTAATCCCCAAAGACGAAGACGGGGTGGATAATCTGGACGAATTATTCCTTTATCACGACAGGGAGCAGCTTCGCTGGCAAATAAAAAGCGACGAGTGGATTAACTATACGCAGGACGGAAAAAACTGGATAGGTACGCGAAGCATTTCCGTCAGGGAGGGAACGCTTCCGCGCGGCGTGTACAGGGCGGTATTGGTTAACAAAAGCGGAGAAACCGCCGAACGCAATTTTACCTTTGACGGCGCTGTCCGCTACCCGTTTCCTGAAATTGCAATAAACGACGGCCGGTATACGGTAAAATCGCAGTGGCCGTCCAACAGTCTTGTTTGTTATGACAGCACCGGAAATTACGTAACGACGGCGGAATTGCCCTCTCTTTCGGGCGATGTATCTCAGTTAAAACTTCCCTCAAGCGTAAGGTCTGCCGCCCTATGGTCGGATGATATTGCGAATTCATGCAGCGCTTTTACAAATGTAGTTCCTGTTAATTAATGATTAAGTCTTATGTTAAACGATTAGGGCATTTTACAGCCGCCCAGAAAAAAGCCTACGAAAAACTTTCCGGCGCGTATTTAGTTCCGTTTTCTGAAGAAACTCTTGATTACGAAAAAATATTCGGTAATAAGAACGGCGTAACCCTTGAAATAGGATTTGGCTCGGGGCTTGCGACTGCCGCCATTGCCGTTGAAAACCCCGAAAAGAACTATCTTGGAATTGAAGTTCACCGTCCTGGTATTGGGCGGTTGTTATGGGAAATAGAGAACCGCGGTATTTCTAATATAAAGATAATTGAGTATGACGCGGTACAAGTCTTGGAAAAAATGATTCCCTCTCTTTTACTTGACGCTGTTCATGTGTTTTTCCCCGACCCGTGGCCTAAGAAAAAGCACCGCAGGCGCCGCCTTGTTCAGCGTCCGTTTACGGAAAGACTGGCAAGTTGTCTGAAATACGGCGGCTATTTGTACATGGTTACTGACAGTGAAGATTACGCCCTCCACGCTCTTGAGGAACTAAACGCGTGCGATATTTTGAAAAACAACTATGAAGGTTTTGCCTCTCCTCAAAGCTGGAGACCAAAAACCAAGTTTGAACAAAAAGGTCTTGAAAAGAACCATACGATTAGAGAACTTTTATTTTCCCGTAAAGTGTGAAAAAATTGACTTGATCGGGAACCCGGTTGGTTCCCTCACAAGTCTTGCATTTTTTCGGGCTTAAGCCCTGCAAAAATGCTTTTTTATATGGAAGTTGTTCAGAAACTGAAGTTTCCGAACAACTCTGATATGTTCAGGAGATTGACGTGCTGCTTACAGTTGATATCGGAACTTCAAGTTTAAAATCCGCTCTTTGGGATTATGAAGGAAACCGTCTTGCCTTTGCGGCTTTTCCCCTGTCTGTCAATATCAGCGATGAACAGAAATGTGAAGTAGTATGCAGTCAATGGCTTAATGCTTTTAAGGATTGCTGCGATAAACTTGGAAATCTCGCTGATGTAAGCGTAATTGTTATAAGCGGTAACGGTCCTACGCTTGTACCTGTTTTGGAAGGACACCTACCGGAAAACGAATTATTTCCCGCTGCGGAAAACGCGCGTCTTTGGCTTGACAGAAGGGCTGTGAAATATCAGGCGCAAGTTTCTGAAATAATGGGCGGTTTTGTTGACGCGGGTTTTTTTCTGCCTAAAATTTTAAGTATAAAAAACGATGAAAACGAATTGTACCGTAAGGTGAAATATTTTCTGGGCTGCCCTGAATATCTGGCGTACGCTCTTACAGGAGAGGCGAAGACTGTTTTTCCCTCAGACGGGTTTGACCGCTGGTTTTGGGATAACAGCGCTCTTGAAAAGCTGGAACTGGACGCGGAAAAAATGCCTTCGTTTATCAGACCGGGTGAACCGTTCGGGACGTTATTACCGAAGCCGGCTTCTTTCTTCGGTCTTAAAAGCAACATTCCCGTAATTTCAGGAGGACCTGATTTTTTTGCCTCTATTTTGGGCGCCGGAGTAACGGAACCGTTTCAGGCTTGCGACCGTACAGGTTCTTCTGAGGGTATTAATCTTTGTATAAATAAAAAAGTAAATGATGAGCGGTTGATGTCATACGGTCATCCTGTTAAACCATACTGGAATCTTTCAGGGATTATTAACACAACCGGTAAGGCGGTAGAGTGGGCAAGCGGTATTCTGGGGCTTTGCGGAATTGAAGACTTTTTCTCGCTTGCCGGAGAGAGCGAGGCGGGAAGCGGCGGACTTGTTTTCCTGCCATATCTTGCGGGCGAGCGCGCTCCCCTGTGGAATCCTTCTGTACGCGGCCTTTGGCGCGGCTTAAATATTAATTCGTCAAGGAGCGATTTTGCCAATTCGATTCTTGAAGGCATCGGTTTTGCGATCAGGGACGTTATTACGGTAATGGAAGAATCAGGGGAAAAGGTAAAACAGTTGCGCGTAACAGGAAGAATGGCCGGGAATGACAGTTTTAATCAATTAAAAGCTGACATTACGGGGATTGAAATACTGGAGCCTGTTCAAAAAGAAGGAGAACTTCTCGGTCTTGCCGTAATCGGTTCCTGTTTCCTTGGCAAATACTCATCATTCGGCGAAGCGTCCTCCGCTATGGTTCATGTTGATAAACATTTCAAACCTAATCCGAAAAACACAGGCTTATATAACGAGCTTTTTGAAAAATACAGAAACAGCAGGAATTTAATTACTTGACATTTATTTAGTTTTTTTATATTGTTTTATTGCTATGAAGAAACTATGCGCTGTTTTTTTTCTTGTATTTATATTCTTTATAACCGGTTGTGAAAAAAAATCCCAGCCTCAGAATAAAAATCTTTCCGTTCTTGTTTTTATTACAGGCGTTATCGCCGGAAGCCCAACTTATGAATTAATGGCGGACGGAGCAAATGAATTTACGCGTCTTAATCAAAATGTAAACGTAAAAATTTATGAAGCCGGAATGAATCAGGCCGAATGGGAACATCAGCTTGGAGAAATGGTCTCAGGCGGTGAATATGACATAGTGCTTGGGTCAAATCCTTCCTTGCCTGAGATTTGCGCCAATGTCGCAAAAATGTTTCCGCAGCAGAAGTTTATAATTACGGACGCTCAGTTAGAGGGAAACCCGCAAATCAGAACATACCTTTACAATCAGTACGAACAGTCCCTTATGCTCGGATATCTTGCGGGTCTTATAACCGTAAGTAAAATGCCGAATGCCAATAGTCAAAAACGTATCGGATTTATTGCCGCGCAGGAGTATCCTCTGTTAACAAAACAAATGGTGCCCGGTTTTCTTGAGGGAGCCTGTCTTGTTGATCCCGCGATTGAGCTTGATCGCCGTATAGTCGGCAATTGGGGAGATGCAAACAAAGCGGCGGAGCTTGCCGGAGCTATGATGGATGCGGGAGTTGATGTCTTTACTGCGATTGCGGGCGGGGCGGCGCAGGGTATGATAAAGACAGCGGCTGAAAGAGGGGCGTACATTGTGTGGTATAACATTAACGCTTACAATCAGGCTCCCGGCGTAATTGTAGGCTGCGGCATAATGGAACAGAAAAAACTTGTAACGGAGATACTGGGCGATGTGCTTTCAGGCAAAATACAGTATGGAATTTCGCAGACGCTTGGCGTAAAAGAAGGTTATATTAATTTTTTACTTGATGATCCCGGTTACAGAGACAATATTCCGTCTGATATTCGTGAAAAATTTGAAAAGTTTTTAAATGATTTCAGATCCGGGCCTTTAAACTACGCTATTCCGCCCCTTTGAAAAAATGGCAGATAACGCTTGTTATACGGTAAGTTTAAGGGATATCTGCAAACAATACCCCGGAAAAGAAAAGAAAGCCAATGACAAAATCAGTCTTAATTTAAAAAAAGGGGAAATCCTTTGTATCGCGGGAGAAAACGGAGCCGGTAAAACTACCTTAATGAAGATTCTCTATGGGCTTGAAACGCCCGATTCCGGCGAAATTTTTATTAATGAAAAAAAAGAGACAATAAACTCTCCTCTTGCCGCAAAAAAGCTTGGAATAGGCATGGTTCATCAGCATTTTATGCTTTTTCCCGAATTAACAGTTTCGCAGAATATTGTTATGGGAAAAGAACCCGTCAAATTTAAAATATTTATTAACAAAAAAAAAGCGGATGAAATATCGTATAAAATAATAAAAGAGAATAATTTTCAAATATCCGGAGAGCAGAAAGTAAGGGATTTAACTCTTGGACAGATGCAGCAGGTTGAAATATGCCGTATCCTTCATGCAAATGCGCAAATAATAATCCTTGACGAACCTACGTCAGTGCTGACAGAGCAGGAGACAGAATCGTTATTCAAAACGCTAAGGGATATTGCTTCGGAAGGAAGGTCAATTATTCTGATAACGCACAAAATTAACGAAATAGAAAAAATCGCGGACCGTGTAGCCGTACTGCGAAAAGGAAGATTGGTCGGAGTTAAAGAAATTTCGCAGACAGATAAATATGAAATTACCCGTATGATTATGGGAGATGATGTTCCGGTATTGGAAAATACCGAAAGAGAAAGAAAAGCGAACGAACCTGTGCTTGTATTTGATAATGTTACCGTTAAAAAGAAAAGTCAAAATCATCCGCTGCTGGACAAGGTTTCTTTTACAGTAAACTCAGGCGAGATTCTCGGATTTACAGGCGTTAGGGGAAACGGGCTTGGTGTGGTAGAGGCTGTTCTTGGCGGCTTTTTGCATCCGCAGGAGGGTAAAATTTATCACAGGGGAAAGGATATTACAGCGTATAATATCAGGAGACTGCGAAAAGAGGGACTTGCCTATGTTCCTGCGGACAGAACGCGCGTTGCGAGCGCAGAAGACGCGGCAATCGAAGAAAATATTATTATTACGCGCCGTCAAGATTTTGTAAAAGGATTATTTTTTGACAAAAAATCAATAGACGGATATTTTAACGGGCTTGCACATAAGTACGGTATAAAAGGAATTAATTCAAAAGAAAAATGCTCGGTTCTTTCGGGAGGTAATTTACAAAAATTAATTTTAGCGCGCGAAATTAACTGCATTAAAGACTATATTGTTTTTTCGGAACCTACATGGGGGCTGGATGTCGCTTCAAGCGGTTTTGTCAGGAAGGAGATATTGTCGCTACGCGAAAAAGACGCCGCAATTGTTCTAGTTTCCACCAATCTTGATGAAACGCTTGACCTCGCGGATCGTATAATTGTTATGTACAGGGGAAAAATTGCGGGTATTTTTGACAACATAAAAGATAATACAATAAGGGAAAAAATAGGCGGTTGTATGCAGGGACTCTTGAGAGAGGCAATATGAAAGGACGCTTGCAGGCGGCAGGTCCGCCCGAGAAAGAAGACAGACGGCTTGAAGATATTTTACGTTCTGCGTCATTGTCTTTGGGCGTGTTTTTTATCCCTGTCGCCGCTCTTGTCGTGCTTGTTTTCCTTGTTTTTATTTTAAGCGAAACTCCGGTTAAAACGCTTTATTACTTCTTTGCCGGTCCGTTCAGGAACGTGTACGGTTTCGGCAATATGTTAAACGCTGCGATACCTCTTGTTTTGGGGGCGTTAGGCGTAACCATTGCAATGAAAACGGGAAGCTTCAATCTCGGCGGAGAAGGGCAGATTTATTTCGGGGCCTTTACAGCAACCGCGGCCGCTTTGTTTCTGGCAAAATATGATTTTTTTCAATACGGCATAATTACGGGAATCATCGCTGTATCCGCAGGCGTTATTGCCTCCGGTTTGTTGGCGGCAATCAGCGGTTTTTGCAAAGCAAGGTGGAATACAAGCGAACTTATTACATCGTTCCTGGCGTCAAGCGCTGTTATTCCCATTGTAAATTATTTTGTAACAGGACCGTTTCTTGATCCGCAGACATCGCTTTTATCAACAAGGAAAATACCTCCATATATGCGTCTGCCGCTGATATTAAAGCCTTCCGGTTTAAACGGAAGCGTTTTTATTGCAATTCTGTCGGTATTGCTCGTTTCTATTTTTCTGTCAAAAACAAAAACAGGGTATGAATTCAGAATGGCCGGCAAAAACGAAATATTCGCGCGTTACGGCGGGATTAACACAAAATTGAATACTGTGATTGCAATGGCAATCAGCGGAGGCTTTCACGGGCTTGCGGGAGCAATGCTTGTTTTTGGAACTTATCATGCGGTAATAAAGGAATTTTCGGCAGGTATCGGCTGGAACAGCCTCGCGGTCGCTCTTGTCGCAGGTTTTTCACCATCGCTGATAATACCCGCCTCTCTTTTCTTTGCGTGGATCGGAGCGGGAGCGAGAATTGCAATGCAGAACACGGGACTTACATTTGAAACGTCTTCAATAGTACAGTCGGTTATTTTCTTTCTTTCTACCAGTTTGGTAGTCAGAAATATCTTTAGCCGTAAGGGGAGAAGTTAAAATGGAAATTATCCCTGTCCTAAAAAGCGCTGTTACGATAATGATACCGATCCTTTTTGCCGCTGCGGGCGGACTTTTTCCCGCGCTTGCGGGGACACTAAACATCGCGCTTGAAGGACTTCTTCTTGCAGGAGCTTTTTCATCTTTAGCCGTTTTTCACTTTACAGGTAATATTGCGCTGTCTGTTATAGCCGCTATTATTACGGCAATGTCGTTATCTGCAATACATATTTTTGCTTCATATAAACTGCGCGCTAATGTTTTTATTTCAGGCCTTGCCGTGAATCTTTTTACAGGCGGGCTTTGCACTGTCCTTTCAGAAAAATTGTTCAATACAAGAGGCGTGGTTGTTTTTCAGAATGATGCAAAAATACCGTCCTCTTTAATAAACTGGTATTTGTTTTTCCTGATAATTTTACTGTCGGTTTCATGGCTTGCTGTAAATAAAACTCCTTTTGGCTTCAGACTGCGCTCGTGTGAAAAAAACAGTGAAGCTCTTGCTTCTCTGGGGATTGATCCTCAATTTTACAGGATAATGGCGCTGTTAATTTCGGGGTTTGCCTGCGGGATTGGCGGTTCCTTCCTAAGCCTGAACATAGGGGCGTTTGTGCCGGGAATGTCGGCAGGAAAGGGCTGGATTGCGCTTGTAGCGGTCTTTCTTGGGGGGCGAAAGCCGCAGGGAATCCTTGCCGCAGCCTTTGTCTTTGGCATTGCAGAGTCATTTTCCAACCATGCGCAGGGTATCTGGAGTATACCGGCAGACTTTATTCTGGCTTTCCCGTACATTTGCACATTGTCAGTTTTGATAATAGTATCCGTAATACTTAAAATTAGCCACAATTTCAAAATATAACCCATTGAAATAATCGACTTCTTCTGTTAAAATGACCAAAAACCTAAATAAGTAGAGTTTTTTCATCAAAATGCGAGGTTATTTCAATGCCGGGTATCGGTCAAATACATCGAACTGAATATGAGATAGAAGACAACCGAGACCGCTCAAATCCTGTTATTATAACCGAAGCGCCCGGCAGAATTCATTTTTTAGGTGAAGAAGAATCCGGTTTTTTCATTTCAGCGGCAATAGATCGTTATATAGAACTGGCTGTAAGTCCCAGAAAGGACAATTCCTTTCGTTTTTATGCTTCTGATCTTGATGAAAGGAAGAGAAGCACCTTTGTAAATTTGAAATACAAGCGGGAAGACAGATGGGCAAACTACCTGAAAACCGCAATTTTCCTTTTTCGCAATCTTGGATACCCTATGAGGGGCTTAAATATTTCATTTAGCGGCAATATTCCCCAAAATATCGGGCTTGCGTCTTCAATTGCCATAGAAACTGCCGCCGCGCAGGCGTTAAAAAGCCTGTTCAAGGCCCAAATAAGCGATATGGAACTGGCTGAGAAACTGCAAAAGACTCATTCTACGCTTTTTAACCAGCATGCCGCCCTTGTTGATTACCAAACCTGTATTTTTGCGCGTAAAGATCAGTTTTTACTGTTGGATAACTCCTCCGGTGAAGTAAAAAAAATAAAGTCCCCGTTTTCACGCTTCAATTTTATACTTGTAGACTCCCGCGTTCCCCGTTTTGGCGCGGAAAACGAGCTTGCCTCCCGGCGGGCAGATTCGTTAAAGGGGCTTGAGTTTCTTTCGCAAAAACTGGACGGCGCTAGTTTCAGGGATATTGCGTCTACGGATGTGCTTGAGTCATTGGGGGATTTTCCCGAACAGATACGGCGCAGGAGTATGCATATTGTAGATGAAATACACAGGGTAAATGACGCGGTTGACGCATTACAGCGGCGCGACCTTGCGTCTCTTGCAAAGATTATCTTTCATTCGCATGAATCTTTAAGGGACCTTTATGAAATAACCTGCCCCGAAGTTGACTGGCTTGTCAAAAGAGCGCAGGAACTGGAAGGAGCGGCAGGTTCAAGAATGACAGGGCTTGGGTTTGGAGGCTGTATATATACAATTATCCGCCGTGAAATGGCGGAGGAATATAAAAAACGCCTTGAAGAATATGAACGCATCTTCGGATTTCGTCCTGTCATTTATGAAATTAAACTCGCCGCAGGAGTAAGAATTGTTCCCGAACGCAGGAGGGTTAATGCGGATACTGCTCACTAACGACGACGGTATTGCCTCTCCGGGAATACTTCTGCTGGCAAAAGCCCTGCGCGAAGCGGGGCACAGGGTTTTTTTAGTAGCTCCGGATGTTAACCGCTCGGGAAGTTCCCATTCCATCTTTTTCTTATCGGCTCCGTGCAGGTTGACGGAGATTGAAAAAGACACATGGTCGTGTTCCGGAACTCCTGCGGACTGTATTATTGTTTCCCTTTTGGGAGGAATTCCCGAAATTTGTATCTCAACCGATGATAAAGACCAAAATAAAAAAAATACTCCTGACCTTGTTCTTTCAGGGATTAATACAGGCGCTAATCTGGGCACGGATATTATCTATTCGGGCACCGCGGCGGCGGCGAGGCAGGGTAGTTTGTACGGAATTCCGTCTGTCGCTCTGTCCTTGGTTGAAAATGACAACCCCTGGCAATGGGAAACCGTAATTCCGTATATTACGGAAAACCTGTCTGCAATAATGGGTTACTGGAAAGCAGGCTCCTTTGTAAATGTTAATTTCCCGAATATCAAAAAAAAACCATACGCACTTGTTCCTGTTTTTCATTCTATACGGTATTATAATGATCGTATAGTTACATTTACGGCTGACGATGACTGTAAATATTGTTTTGCGAAACCGGGGAAGCCGGATAATACTCCTGAACCCGGTTCCGACTGGGCTGAAATTTTAAAAGACAACGCCGCGATAAGCGTTGTAATGTCAGAGCCGGCTGTTTTACGGAATACGGGGTAACTTGTATTGAGGGGAGGGATAAAACGGTGACACAGCAAAGCGGTGTTGACGAATCTGAAACCAGCGGTGAAAAAGAATACCGCCCTGATCTTAAAATTCAAGACGGGGTAAATCTTTATCGCACGAAAGACTGGGAAAAAGCCCTAAAAGAATTTTTATCGACAGATACTTCAGGTTTTAACAATGAAGAAAAGATGGAACTGGCGTATTACCTTGGATTATGCCATACAAAACTAAAGAAATACGAAGAAGCTCTTCCATATCTTGAAAAAGTGGTCGTTTCGGGAAATGAAATACTCCGCGTTTTTCAATGTCGTATAACGCTTGCCTATATTTATATCATAACAAAGCGTATTAAAATGGCGGAATATGAATTAACAAAGCTTCATAACAGCGGTATGGAATCGCCGTTGATTTACAATACTCTTGCTTATGCCGCATGGGCTCAGAAACAAAATAAGAACGCGATAGAGTTATACGAAAAAACGCTGGAAATAGATTCCGGCAACGCGACGGCGATGAACAGCATGGGCTATATACTTGCCGACACAGGTCTTGACGTTATGCGCGCGTTACGGCTTTGCAGGAGGGCTGTAGACACAAGACCGCAAAACGCCGCTTACCTTGATTCGCTTGGATGGGCCTATTATAAGAGCGGTGAAATTCCCGAAGCAAGAACGTGGCTTAGAAGGGCGCTTGATATTGCTCCCAATGAAAAAGAAATACAGAGGCATTTTAAGATTGTTACAGGGGAGCCTATTTGAAAAAAAGTTTTTTTTTCAATTTACTTTTTCTCATTTCTGTTTTTCTTTTTGGTCAGGACGGCGGCGTATTACGCGAACCAATTACAGGAGGCACAGGGGCTGCCGCTCTTAGCGCTTTGGAAGAGTTCAGGCTTGGAATTCAGGCGTACAACCGTTTTGCATATAACGAAGCGATACTTGCTTTTGAACGCTCTCTTTCCTTCAGGCCGGGGGAATCAATTATCCTTGACTGGCTGGGCAAAGCGTATTACCGTTCCGGTTTTGAAGATACCGCGCTTAGGCAATGGAGGGCGGCAATGGATGTTTACGGCAGAAACTCAGGCGCCGGAATACTGATTGGTTCGCGTATAGAAACAGTGGCGAACAGGCGTTTCCTTCTGCCAATCGCAAATGACGGAGTGCGTTATGTGGAAGCAGGCCGTTATCCCGGAAAGTACGGTGAAATTACTCTTTACCGCCAGCCGACATCTGTTTTGCCTAATAAAGACGGTTCCGTATGGGTAATAGCATACGGCAGCAACGAGATAGTAAAAGTTGACGTAAACGGAATGATCAAAGACCGCAAGAGGGGGAATCTTAACGGGTTTGACAGGCCGTATGATATGGTGCGCGGTATTGACGGGAGGCTTTATCTTTCTGAATACCGAGGCGGCAGGGTAAGCGTCCTTAACAATAACGGAGACTGGCTTTTTTACATAGGCTCAAGAGGCATAAAGGCAGGACAGCTTGTCGGTCCCCAGAATCTTGCGGTTGATGAAGACGGCTACCTTTATGTAACAGATTACGGAAATATGCGCATTTGTAAATATGATCCCGACGGAGCTTTTATCGTTTCGTTCGGCGCAAGAAACGCGTTGTTTCCGGGAATGCTTTCTCCTACGGGAATAGCTGCGGCAAACGGCAAAATTTATGTTGCAGATAACGTAGCTAAGTCGATTTATATGTTTGACATTAACGGCAGCTATATAGGGAGGCTTGCCGCCGAAGGACTTATGGGACCTGAGTCATTGAAATTTCTTTCTGACGGCACGCTGCTTGTTGTTGATGTCAACAGGATTCTGCAGATTGATGTTGATTCCGCTATTGTCCGCGAATTGGGGTTTATCGGCGGGGAAAAAACCCGTATTACAGGCGCGGACATGGACAGTAACGGCAATGTGCTTGCGGCTGACTTTAACGCGGGAGTAGTTTCCGTAATGACCCGCTTTGATGATCTTGCTTCGGGCTTTTTTGTCCAAATACGCAATGTTAACGCAGACAGATTTCCTTCTGTTACTGTGGAATTAACTGTAGAAGACAGACTGCGCCGCCCGATACAGGGGCTTGATAACAATAATTTCCTGATTACAGAAGGCGGTAACTCCGTAGGCGGACAACTCCTTCTTACTCCGGGTTACAGGTATCAGGGAGCGGATGTTTCATTGTTAATGGAAAGGTCTCCGGCGACTGCCGTACTGCGCGATGATTTTGCAGCCGCTTCCCGCGACATAAACCGCGCTTTGCAGGAGATGGGCAATTCAAAAATTGTATCCGTAATTTCGGCCGGCGCGGAGCCGATACGCGAGCGGCACGAACCCTCGCTTGAAAACGCGGCAAGGGGAGCGGCTTCTTCATACAGTCCTCGCTGGCGTTTTGATATGTCCCTGCGTCTTGCGGCAACAGACCTTTTAAACGCCGCTCCGAAACGTTCTGTTGTTTACGTCGGCAGCGGGGACATTGGAGAGCTTGCGTTTGAAAAGTACAGTCTTTCCGAAATGGCAAGTTATCTTGCCAATAACGGCATAGCATTTAACGCAATTATTATAGGCTCCGGGCAGGTAACAGACGCGGTTGAATATTTGTGCAGGCAAACAGGCGGCAGGGCGATGCGCCTTTACCGTCCGAGAGGCATCGGGGAACTAATAAAGAGTATAGCGGAAACTCCGTGCGGGCTTTACAGTTTCACGTATACTTCGCGTCTTCAGTCTGATTTCGGCAGGGCGTGGCTTCCTGTTGAAGTTGAAGTTTATCTGCTGGAAAGATCGGGGCGCGACAATACAGGATATTTTTCGCCGCTTAACTAAAAATAGACTTGTTCCCCTGTTATAATCTGATAATTTCGCAGTTTACAAGCGCTTCGTCAATCAAGGGCGCAAGCGACAGTTTTTCGTATAACGCGTTTGCCTGTTCGGAATCGCCGTACAGCACAGGATGATCGGGGCTGAAAAGCGTACAGCAGTCAACAAAGGGCTGAATTGAAATTTCATAAGTGCCGATGCGCCGCGCTTCCATGATAATGTTTTCCTTGTTCATTCCGATAAGCGGGCGAAGAACGGGAAGTTTTATCCTGCTCTGCGTGCAGGTCAGATTTTCTATAGTCTGGCTTGCAACCTGTGAAAGGCTTTCCCCTGTTATAAGACATTTGGCGTTTATTTTTAAAGCGGCTTTTTCCGCCGCTTCCATCATTGCCATGCGCAAAAGGACGGTAAGCCACTGCGGGTCAGCGCTTTCCTTTATCCGTATTTGAATCTGCGTAAAGTTTAAAATAAAAAGGCGGACGCCGGGGCAGTAGGAAGAGACAATTTCGGCAAGGCGGACGGCTTTTTGTTTTGCTTCATTTGAAGTATAAGGGTACGCGTGAAAATGCACCGCGTCTATGTTCATTCCGCGCGCCGCCATTAAGAAACCCGCAACAGGAGAATCAATTCCCCCCGATAAAAGCAAAAGCCCTCTTCCTGCAGAACCGACGGGAAGACCTCCGAGTCCTTTTTTGTTTCCGGAATAAATAAACGCCTTTTCTCTGATTTCTATTCGTATTACATCCTGAGGATTGTGAATATCAACTCTTAAACCGTTTGCCGCGTTTAGAACGGCTTCTCCTGCGCGGCAGCATAAGTCGTAGGAGTTAAAAGGAAAACTTTTATCCGTTCTTCGCGCCTCAATTTTAAATGTTATTATTCCCCGTTCTATTAATTTTTTCCCTTCTTCTATACAGCAGGCAAGAACCGCTTCTATAGTCTTCTCGCAGGTTGTGGTTTTTGCCCAGCCTGAAATTCCGATAAGGCGCGAAAGAATATTTTCTACAATTTCTGATTGTTCATCCTGAGCTTCAATGTAATAACGGCCTGCGGTCCGGCGGAACTTTGCTTTGGTATTTGCGCGGGAAATAATGCGCATAATGTTGCGTTTTAAGATGCTTTCAAAACTCCTGCGGTTTTCTCCCTTTAAAGTTAATTCGCCTGGTTTTAAAAGCCATGTGCTTACAGGAATTTTAAAACCTCCGCAATTGCGTCTAACAAGAGGTTGATATCCTCGTCTGTGGTTGTAAAACCCTGCGAAATGCGTATCCCTTCTATTCTTAAATTTTCTTCTATACCCATTGCGGCAAGAACCGGGCGTTCAGGCGAAGAAGACGAACATGCGGAACCTGTGGAAACCGCAAAACCGAGATCGTCAAGAGCGCGCGCCATAACTTCGCCCGGGATGCCTTTAAAACCAACCTGTAAAATATAGGGAGAAAATATATCTGTAACATCGCCCTGCGCGCTCAAATGCGAACGCCGCTTCGGAATTATCGTACAGCGTTCAATGGACGAAAGAGAAGCTATTAGCCTGTTCCAGCGCGCTTTGGCGTTTTCATAATTTTCGCGCAATGCTTTTGGACCGGCGTACATTTCCATGCAATTCGCAAAAGCGGCGGCGCCCTGTATGTTTTCCGTGCCGCCCCTTATTCCGCTCTCCTGTCCGCCTCCTTTGTAAAACACTTCTACTTTACCCTGACCTGCTGAATGACGCAGATATAAAAGGCCTATCCCTCGCGGTCCCCCGATCTTGTGGGCGCTTATTGAAGCGGAATCAATTCCCCAGCCTGAAATGTCAAGCGGAACTTTTCCTACAGCCTGAACAATGTCGCAGTGAATATGAACGGGAGGAGTTTGTCTGCGGATAATTTCCGTAAGGGAGGCAATATCGGTAACGGAACCTGTTTCATTGTTTACCGCCATAACGGAGGCAAAGCGGACATCCTTGTATTTATTAAGCGCTTTTAACAAAGCTTCCGGAGTTACTCTCCCTTCCGAATCGACAGCGATAACGCCTGTGGGCTTTCCCATTTTATCCAGGGTGTCCATCGCTTCCCTGACGGAAGAATGTTCCGCGGCGGAGGCAATTATCCTTCCCTGTCCCCTGCGCATTAAAGATGAAAAAAGAGCAATGCTGTTTGATTCCGTGCCGCCCGATGTAAAATAAACCGTATTTGCAGGAACGTTTAAAACAGCCGCGCATCTTTGTCTGGCGTCTTCAAGAGCCAGTTTGGCGGTGCGGCCTTCGCTGTGTAATGACGACGGATTACCGTAAAGACCCGGTACAGGCGGAGACAGGGCAATATCGGGCGCTGAGGCTGCCCAATCAAAATAGCGGCGTTTTATTTCAGAATCTTTTATAACCATGTGATATGTTGATTAAAAACCAATATAAATATATAAAAAATATTGATAGTATTCAACATAAGGGAGTAATTTTATGCTTGTACTGAAATTCGGCGGTTCCTCCGTAGGGAGCCATGACGGGATTAAGCAAATTATCGGTATTTTGAAAAACAGCGAACATTCGGGAAATGTTCCCGTTGTTGTGGTTTCAGCTTTTTCAAAGGTAACAGACACCCTTATAGGAATGTCCCGTTCGGCCTGTAAAGGCGAATCTTATGCGCAATCATTAAACGCTCTTACGGAACGTCATATTGACTGCGCCGATAAATTTTTAAAAGGCGATGGGAAAAAAGAAGCGGTAAAAACAATAAAGAAAAACATTGACGAGCTTTCGCAGGTTCTTGACGGAATTTCCCTGTTGGGAGAATTATCGCCGCGAAGCATGGATTTAACGATGAGTTTCGGCGAAAGGCTTTCCGCAAGCCTTATTGCCCAAATTCTTTCAGCTAATGGAATGGAAGCCGAATATCTGGACGCGAGGGACCTTGTAAAGACAAATGACGATTACGGAAAGGCGCAAATACTTAAAAAAGAAACCGAAGAAAACATACGGGGCTTTTTAAAAAAGAGCGGGAAACCGTTACGCGTTGTAACCGGATTTATCGGCTCCACTATGGACGGGCACACTACGACTGTAGGACGGGACGGCTCCGATTTAACAGCGGCTGTTTTTGCCGCCGCCGCAGGAGTAAAAAAACTTGAAATCTGGACTGATGTTGACGGTATTCTAACAGCCGATCCTAATCAGGTAAAGAACGCTTTCAGAATAGATGAAATATCCTATACGGAAGCGCTTGAAATTTCCCACTTCGGCGCAAGGGTAATATTTCCGTCTTCGATCAAACCCGCTCTGGAAAAGGGCATTCCCATTATTATACGCAACACTTTTAATCCCGGCTGTCCGGGAACTAAAATAACAAAAAACGCGTCAGCAGGGAAATATCCTGTAAGGGGAATTAGTTCGATAAACAACGCCGCTCTTGTAAGTATACAGGGGTCGGGCATGGCGGGCGTTGCGGGTTTTTCAGCCCGCGTTTTCGGCGCGCTTGCGCGCAGGAAGATCAACGTTATGCTGATTACGCAGAGTTCCAGCGAATATTCGATCTGTTTTGCGATACTGCCTGAGGACGCGCAGCCGGCGGAATCGGTGCTAAAGGAAGAATTCGCGAATGAGATTAGAAACGGCTTTATAGAAAATCCTGTTGCGGAAAAAGACCTTTCGATTATTGCGGCTGTAGGTTCCGCGATGAAGAGCACATCAGGCATTTCAGGCAGGGTTTTTCACGCTCTTGGGCGCAACGGAGTAAACATAATCGCTATTGCTCAGGGGTCTACGGAGACAAATATTTCGGCAGTCGTGTCAAAGAACGACGAAGCAAAGGCGTTAAACGCAATTCATGACGCTTTCTTCTTTCCTCAAACGCGCTCTGTAAATCTTTTTCTTGTCGGCACGGGAAACATAGGGGGGACATTGCTGGATCAAATTGCGGAAACAAAAGAAAAACTTGACATGAACATGATAAAAATTAACCTTATCGGAGCCGCTAATTACGACAGAATGATCTTTTCGCAGGAAGGACTTGATCCCCAAAAAGCAAAAAATCTGGTAAATGAAGGAGGAAAGGGAACCGTCCCCTTTGTCATTTCTGATTTTATCGAAAAGATGATTTCGTATAACCTCCCCAATACCTGCTTTTGCGATTGTACGGCAAGCGATGATATTGCGGCGTCCTACGGAAAAATTCTTATTAATTCAATACCTGTCGTTACGCCGAATAAAAAAGCGAATTCCGGCAAACTTGACTATTACAAAAAACTAATTTCGTATTCAAGGGAGAGGGGCATTCCGTATTTATATGAAACAACCGTTGGAGCGGGACTTCCCGTAATTTCAGCAATACGCGATCTGTATCTTTCGGGCGATAAAATTGTCAGAATAGAAGCCGTTCCGTCAGGGACTTTAAGTTTCATTTTTAACAATTTTGACGGTTCAAAGCCGTTCTCTGCTCTTGTGCGTGAAGCGAAGGCAAAGGGCTACACGGAGCCTGATCCGAGGGACGACCTGAACGCAATGGACGCGGCGCGCAAGGCCTTAATCCTTGCAAGGGAGATAGGGCTTCCCCTTGAATTTTCCGACATAAAAATTGAACCGATTCTTCCGCCTGCCTGTTTAAAAGCAAAAGACGTTGATACCTTTTTCCGGGAACTTGAAAAAGCGGACGATTATTTTGAAGAACGCCGCGCGCAGGAAGCCGCAAAGGGCAAAAAACTGCGCTACATTGCGGTTGTTGAAAACGGGAAGGCGCGGCTTTCGCTTCGGGGCGAAGGGGACGGCAGCCCCTTCCTGTCCCTTGTAGACAGCGACAATATTGTTGTTATTACCACAGAACGTTATTCAAAACTCCCGATGGTTATAAAGGGGCCGGGCGCGGGCGCGCAGGTAACGGCGGGCGGAATATTCGCAGACATTGTCCGCACGGCGCGGACTCTTGTTTAGGAGGTTAATATGCCATTAGCGGCGGCGGTAAAAAACGCGCTTTCGTCTTCTTCCATGATTCGGAAAATGTTTGAAGAGGGAATTGAACTGAAAAAGCGGCACGGAGCCGACAAGGTTTTCGATTTTTCGCTGGGAAATCCCGATATAGACCCCCCGCCCGCTTTCCATGACGTTTTTGTAAAACTTGCAGCGGAAGACGAAAAAGGCTCGCACGGATATATGCCTAACGCGGGTTATCCCCATGTAAGAGACGCTTTGTCAAAAAAAATCGCAAGAGAGCAGAATGTCGATATTGACGGCTCGTGTGTAATAATGGCGGCCGGCGCGGCGGGAGGACTCAATACGGTTTTTAAGGCAATCTGCAATCCGGGAGACGAAATTATTGTAAGCCGTCCGTTTTTTATGGAGTACCGCGCCTATGCCGCAAATGCGGGAGCGAAACTTGCAGAAACAGACACGCTGGAAAACTTTGATCTGGACATACAGGCTGTAAAGGCGGCTCTTTGCCAAAAAACAGCCGCCGTGTTAATCAATTCGCCTAACAATCCGACAGGGAAAATTTATTCGGCTTCCGTACTGGAAAGCCTTGCGGAAGCGCTTACGGAACACGGAAAGAAAACAGGAAGGTTTCCGTATCTTGTTTCAGACGAACCTTACCGTGAAATAGCATATAACGCTGTTGTTCCTCCGGTACTAAGCTGTTACAGCGAATCAATCGTAGTTAGTTCCTATTCAAAGAACCTTTCACTGCCGGGGGAACGTATCGGTTATATTGCGGTAAACCCGGCAATTTCAGGCAGGGACGACCTTGTAAACGGCCTGATTTACTGCTCAAGGGTACTCGGGTTTGTCAACGCGCCTGCCCTGATGCAAAGAATAGTAGCCCGCCTTACTGAAGAGAGCGTGGATGTTTCTATCTACGCTGGAAGACGCGACGCTTTTATGAAGGCGCTGGATGAGGCCGGCATTAAATACGCGATTCCCGAAGGGGCGTTTTATTTTTTCTGCAAAGTTCCCGTAAAGAAAAACGGAGAGCAGGGTACGGACGGTGAATTTGCCGAACACCTGAAAAAATATCTGATTTTGGGAGTGTCCGGTTCAAGTTTCGGAAAATCAGGCTGGCTGCGCTTTGCCTTCTGCGTTGACGAGAAGATTATCACAGCGTCCGCGCAGGCTTTTAAAACGGCAATGGAGAACTGGTAGAACTAATTAGAGTCTGTCTATAATGTGGACACATTATAGACAGACTACCTTAAAAATTAAACTTTAATTCTACGGAAGCATCCTTGTCGAGTTCAAAAACCGCCGTTTTTCCCATGCAGGACGCTTCATACATTCCTTTAAAACCTTCAAACTGAACGGAGCCGTTCGCGTCGCTTCGCGCCGTTATTTCCGTGCGCCATTCGTTTTCTATTTTTGCGCGTAATGCCTTGAACGCCGGTTTCTCGCTGTTGTCGGTGCGCAGAAAACCTGCCGGCGCGTGAAGCCATGAGTCGTCTCCGCTTGACCATGAGGTTATTGCCTCTACCTGCGGATGAGCGAACAGAATCTCGTACATATCAATAATTTCTTTTGCCTGCCGTTCCTCTCCTTCGGGAGTGGTAGGCCATGTTTCAACCTGCCAGTCGTTGAGGTCTACAATATGCGCAGGCATAATTTCGCCTGATATAATTGTGTTTTCGGTAAAATGGAGAGGCAGTCCGAAACGTGAAAAACGCGAAAGAACATCGTGAACTTTTTCCGCTCCCCAATAACCCTGATGCTGGTGCGATTGAATTCCTATAACGTCTATGGGAATGCCTGCCTGTAAACATTTGTCTATCAGTATTTCATAATCTTTGGAAATATCAAAATCATTCAGTAACAGTACCGCGTTCGGGTTTGCCCGCTTTGCGGCGCTGAAAACTTCCTTAACAAGGGGTATTTGCCCGTATTCTTTGCATATTCGCGTAACGGCGTTGTCGTATTTATCAAAAACCGGCATAATGACAACTTCATTAATTACATCCCATGTGTCAATAAGTCCCGCGAAAGCCGAAACGTCCCGTTCTATCCTCCCGATTACTTTTTTTAGTATTTGTTCGTTTGAATAATTCATAAGCCAGGGAGCGCAGACTGTGTGCCAGCATAGAGGGTGTCCCTTTGTTTTTATACCGCGCTCTTTATAGTAATCGGCCGCGGCTTTAAGGCGTTTTTCGTCGGGTTTGCCCTCCTCAGGTTCATAACGGCCGATATAAAATGGCAGGGTAGTGTAGTTGTTAACCGAGAAAAGTTTATCAAGCCTTGTCCGTATAAAGGCGGCTGTTTTTTCGTCTATAGGATTGCCGTCAGGGTTTCCTCCGACAAGTCCCAACGCTTCAAAACCGCCGCACCCGAAAAGGAATTTATGTTTTTTCTGGCTTATCTTTAATTCCTGATTTGCTGCAGGAACTCCGTTTTCATTTAAAAGCTTCAGGTTTGCGGACGCTTTCCGGTGTTTTAAGTTTGTTTCCATAATAATACAATGATATGTGTTCCTGTATTATAAATCAACTCCTATAGGACAGTACACTAGCAAGGGCAAAAGAAAGAATTGTTAATGAAGAAGAAGATGACTAAATAAATTACTGGTAAAAAAGGATTAAAAGAACAGAAGAACAAAAATGACCGTTTTCGAAAGTATAATGCAAGGTTTAACCTAAACAGTAGATTATCAACAAAGTAAAATCCTCACTCGAAAAACCAACTGACTAAAAAACCGGTAGCCGCTTTCAACACTGTACACGTTCCAGTGTCAGCCCCGCCTTTTCTTATATTAAGGCTCATTCTGTCTTTTGGAAAAATCTATTTTATCCCGAAAAGGAGGAACCGCAAAGGAAAAAAGCGTTTGATTGCTGCCGTTACTCAAGGCAAAATCGCCCAACGAAATAATGTCCATGCCGATTAACATTTCCGATTTGGAAGCCATATCGCAGACGGCTGCTTTGATAGTTTTCTTTATAACCCGATTGGGTAATTCAATGGTTATATATACAACATCAACTTCCTTAGCGGTATGTATTGCGGCAATTTTTTTTCTATAAATTGTCTCTGCCTTGAGTTTCTCCCTTATTTCAGGAGTAATAGCCGACATCGTTGCGCCGGTATCCCAAAGAGCGTTTGCGGATACAGTCAACATGGAATTAAAGGGATAAGAATAGAGTTGTACTGGAATTACAAGTTTATTTAATCTTTTTTCAAAATAATATGAAACTGCCGAGTGTTTTGAATCTGCCATCTTATATACCAAAGGGCGAAAGAACGGCAACTTCGTCTTCAATGTCTACAGGCACTGGATAAATCATAAAAGTTCCGGGATTGTAGGTTTTTACTGTTTCCATATAGGCTTCTTCAAAATCATCATAGGCAGCGATTATTTGCTCTCCGACAATGACAACCTCTTTTCCGAGATATTTTTCCCGAATTTCCGCCATATTTTTCTGGTAATAATCAAATTCTCTTTCAAGTGCCACGATAATCTCCTCCAAATACGCTATATCGTATATACTAACACAACCTTTAAAATTATCAATGTCTGCTGTCCTCACAGAATAAAGACATTGTAATAGCGGAAATAATGAAAACAAACAATTATTTACCGCAATGATAATTCGGACGATATATGAGATAAATAACGAAATGAAAACATTATCAATCCGACAACCATTTGCCTCTCTCATTTTCCGAGGTATAAAAACAATAGAAAACCGATTTCATTAAGTGGATTGAAGAATTAAGCAATTTCTACAAACTTGAAAAAATACCATTCAATCAACTCACAGACATAAAAGACTGAGCCAAACAATATGGATATGCCTTGCCGGTACAGGCGATAATCGGCGAAGCCGAACTTGTAGACATTAGACTTGTTCGACAACTTGGTTAGTTGTCTCACAAGTCTTACATTTTTTCGGGCTAAAGTAAACTATAGCCCTGCAAAAATGCTTTTTTATATGGAAGTTGTTCAGAAACTGAAGTTTCCGAACAACTCTATTGTTAAAAATTCAAAAGAAGTTTTTGCCATTCAGGGTAATTATCATTATTTCAATGATGATAATTTCCCACCTCTTTGTTCGGGAATGAGGAGCGGGGTCTTTGTAAAAGTACAACGCCCTTCTCCCGATTCCCTGTTTTTCATTACTCGCAGCTACAATTGTTTTATCCACTCTATCCAATCATCACTACCGTCTACAAATGTTCTTGTATATGTTCCGGGGCCTTCTTCAAGGTACTTTTCGTGTAATCCGCCGTCGATCGGCCAATCACCGAATTCGATTCCCGCGCTTTTGAACGTTACGCTGATAAGGTGGCTTTGTTCTTTGGTACAAAAAGCCCAACTCCCAATGTATTTAACACCGCTGCCAATGGTTACGGTTTTAAGGATGGTACCACCAAAAGCGCCTTCATCAATGAGGGTTACGCTGTCCGGTATTGTTATGCTGGTAAATTTTGTATCTTCAAAGCACCATTTCCCAATGCTGGTAACTTTGTTTCCTATAGTTATGCTGTTTAAGCTGGAGCAAAATTGAAAAGCGCCGTCTCCTATCGAAGTAACATTATCGGGTATATTTATACTGGTAAGGTTGGTGCAAAAAAAAGCCAAATTCCCAATACTTGTAACGCTGTTTCCTATGGTAACGCTGGTAAGGTTGGTGCAGCTATGAAAAGCGCCTTCATCAATGATAGTTACGCTGTTGGGTATGGTAATGCTGGTAAGATTTTTACAATCTATAAAAGCATAGTCCCCAATTCTGGTAACGCTGTTTGGTATTGTTATACTGGTTATGCCTGTCCAGCCGAAATTGCCACCCTCAATCTCTTTAAGGCTGTTCGGTAAGGTTACGCTTGTAAGGTTGATACAACTCCCATAATTCCAATCCCCAATGCTGGTAAGGTTATTCGGAAAAATTATACTGACAAGCGTTTCACATTCCCAAAAACTAACATTAATGCTGGTCTTAGTGCCTTGCAAAATTTCAAGTTTAACGTAT